>Ga0209610_1001831_pt1 | contig 10881 bp, 8 predicted proteins | sample LakKivw275mmetaG_FD_184137 | JGI IMG/M metagenome (GOLD analysis project Ga0209610, IMG submission 184137) | Anoxic lake water microbial communities from Lake Kivu, Rwanda to study Microbial Dark Matter (Phase II) - Lake Kivu water 275m metaG... | ecosystem: Environmental > Aquatic > Freshwater >...
CGGGGGCCGCGGCCTCCTTGCCGACGAGGGCGGAGCCCGGCTCGAAGCGACCTTCGGCGAAGGCCTGCCGATAGAGACGCCCCAGGGCCCGGGAGCGTCCCCCGCGGCCCCCGGCCAGCGCTTCGACGGACGGGCGGGTCAAACCGAGGATGTTGGCGCGCTTATCTTTGTCCGCCATCCCGCCAATGTAGCGGAATCCCCGCCGTTCTTCAATGCCAAGGGCCGGGCGCCTCCGACCCCGTCGCCTCTGATCGGCCGACTTGACCGGGGGGCCGAGCCGGAGTACCGTGTTCCATCCGGATCCTATTCCGTCCATCGAGGTGAGGCATGAAAAAGACCGCCATCCTGATCCTGATCGCGCTCGTCGCGGTTACCACGATTGCCCTGGCCCAGGAGAAACCCCGGGACAAAGGGGTTTTCGTCGAGCCGAAGAACGCCTTCTTCGACGAGATCATGAAGTCCGTATCGGAATTCGGCAAGAAGCCGGCCACAACGCCCAAGGCGTTCGTCGTCGACCTCGCCGGTTTCGCCGCCCCGACGAGCCTCGAGGGCTTCCACGCCGTTTGGCACAACCCGCCCGTCTCCCAGGGGGATACGAACACGTGCTGGTGCTACTCGACGACCTCCATGTTCGAGTCTGAAGTGTACCGCCTCAGCGGCAAGAAGGTCCGCATCTCCGAGGCCTTCACCGTCTATTGCGAGTACCTCGAACGGACGAAGCGGTTCATCCGCGAGCGGGGCGATTCGGCCGTGGCCGAGGGCTCCGAAGCGAACGCCGTGACGCGCGACTGGAAGCTCTACGGCTGCATGCCCTGGGACGTCTACAGCGGCCTGCTCCCCGGGCAGAAATTCCCCGATCACAGCAAGATCATCGGCGAGATCGCCGCGTATCTCGATCACGTCAAGGCCAGCAACGCCTGGGACGAGGAGGAAGCCCTCCGCACCGTCAAGGCCATCCTCAACCACTATCTCGGCGCCCCGCCCGTGACGTTCACCGTCGAAGGCCGCGAATACACGCCCGTCACGTATCTCCGCGATGACCTGAAGATCAACCCCGACGATTACGTGGATGTCCTCTCCTATCTGCAGCAGCCGTTCGGCCCGAAAGTCGAGTACGAGGTCCCCGATAACTGGTGGCACGGCAAAGACTATACCAACGTGCCGCTCGCGACCTTCATGAAGATCCTCGACAACGCCCTGAAGCTCGGCATCTCCGTGAGCATCGGGGGCGACGTTTCCGAGCCGGGCAAGAACGCCGAGAAAAAGGTCTTCATGATCCCGACCTTCGACATCCCTTCCGCCTATATCGACGACAACGCCCGGCAGTTCCGCTTCAGCAACGGGACGACGACCGACGACCACGGCATCCACCTCATCGGCGCCGCGCAGGGGCCCGGCGGCCGCTGGTTTCTCATCAAGGATTCGGGGTCGAGCTCGTTCAACCACGACCCCAAGGGCTATTATTTCCTGAGCGAGGACTACGTCCGGCTGAAGATGATGGACTTCATGGTCCACAAGGACGCCCTCAAGGGCCTTATCGAAGTCAGATAGACCGCGCGTCGGCCCTCTTTTTGCGGCCGCGGCCGGCTTGACTTGCCGTTCCCGGTATCATATAAAGGTCTGGCTTAACGGAGGGGGCCCGCATGAGAAATCTCCCTGTCTGCGTCCGGTGGCTTCTGGTGTTGGTCGCGGTGGTCGCTCTGACGGCCGCGGCGGCGTCGGCGATCCAAACGGCCCCGCCCCCGTCCCAGGCCGCGGCTCAGCCCGACCTGACCGCGGTGAAGGCGGATTTCGTGCCCGGTGACAAGATCATTTTTTACGATGATTTCAGCGACATGGCCGGCGACGAGCCGCCCCCGCACTGGAAGGTCCGCGGCGGGGCCGTCGAGCTCAGGGTCGGAGCGGGGGTTCGCCAGCTCACGGTGATGAGCGAGCGAGCCCGGCTGGTCCCCATGATCAAGGGTCTACCCAAGAACTTCACCCTGGAGACCGAACTGAAGTTCGACGACAACGCGGACATCCGCTCGGTCTGGCACCTTTGCGACGCGACATGGGACGGCCCCACCGGTCCGGACGCGGCCCTGCGCGTGACCCTCCAAACCCAGGAGACTGTCCTCGGGGTCCAGGTCCGGAAGGGCGGGGCGGAAGGGTCCGAAGACCTGGCCGAGGCCACGGTCCCGGTCGATTTCGGCCAGCCGGTCAAGGAGGCGATCTGGGTCCAGAACGGGCGGCTCCGGGTCTATATCAACGGCGTGCGGGCCGTCGACGTGAACCAGGTCGAGCTGCCGCCGCTCACGGGCGCGGAATTGGCGCCGGAATATGGGGAGGCCAAACTGGGCTACCGCCTGGTGCGCATCGCCGAGTCGGTCCCCGACCTCGGCCAGATCCTCATGTCGACGGGCCGCTATGTGACGCACGGCATCCTGTTCGACACGGACAGCGACCGCCTGAAGGCCGAATCGGCGCCCGTCATCAAATCGGTGGCCCAGGCGCTGGCGGCCAATCCGGCGCTCAAGCTCCAGATCGAGGGGCATACCGACTCGACGGGGGACGTGGCGCATAATCTTGACCTTTCGAAGCGCCGGGCGGAGGCGGTCAAGGCCGTCCTGGTGTCGCAGTTCAGCGTCGACACGGCCCGGCTGACGACGGTGGGCCTGGGCGCGACCAAGCCGGTCGACTCGAACGATACGCCGCAGGGCCGGGCCCAGAACCGCCGCGTGGAGTTCGTCAAGCAATAGTCCCGTCAGAGGAGGCCGGTCCCGGCCTAAAAGAACGCCGGAGCGACCACGGGTAGGCTCCGAGAAGGCGGGGATGCCTAGATCCTCTCGATGATGAGCTTGAACGGCATGGGGTGCTGTCCATACTCGAGCATGTCCAGTTTGCGATCCCACCTTGTGATCCATGCCAGGTCGCCCGTTCCGGGGATGGGGATGATCTCCCAACGGTCGGCCACGTTGTCATGATTCCGGTCATAGGCGTGGACTTCGACGATCCCGGCGTCGTGATCGGAATTTTCTTCACCGTAAATGACGCGGTAGCTGTGTATAGTCTCGGTACACATCCAGGCCCAGAGGCGGACCTGGGCAAACGTGTCGGGCGGCATCTTCAGGAAGTTCAGCTTGGTATTGGAGAAGCTGTTATAGGTCCTCATCACGAAGTAGTCGATGGGATCATCGTCCATGGGATAGACCCCGGCCGTGTCGGGGAGGTAGTCGCCGTACTGTGATGTGGCCAGGGGAAAGACAACGAGAACGCTCCGTGCCGAATGGTGAGGGATCTCGAAGACGAAATCGCCGAGGTCGCCGGTGATCTGAGCGGTGACGCCGTTGGTTTGGACATAGGGGCCCAAGGCGTCGTTATGGAACTTCTGAACGTAATAGGAGGGATCATTCGGATTGCCGCCGGGAGTGGTCAAGCCCTCAAACGACACCCGGACCATCACAGGCGCCTTCGGTTTGGCCCCGTACAGGCCGTAGCCGAGGATGAGACCGGCGATAGCCAGGCCCACCGCCACTTTGATCATGCGTGCCATTTTTACCCTCCTTTTAAGCGGCATTTGCCGCTGACCCGGCCGCTTGGCCGATCAAAATACGGACTTCCATCTTCTCAGGTCGGCCATCTCCGACGTCCTGTCAAGACGTCATTGGGGGATAACGTATTTTGACCGATTATGACCGAATCCGAAGAAGACCCGATAGGGGATCTAGAATGACGCCAGCTGCTTCTCGATGGCGGCCAGGCGGGCCCTGGCGTCCTCAACCACGGGAGCGAACATGGCGTCCGCCCCGCCCCAAAGGGCCAGGAATTGACGGTAATATTCCGCCGCCTTGGCCAGCTCGGTTTTTATGGATCGAGCGGTGAGGGATCTCCCGGCCCAGCCGTCCTGCGATTTGGCCAGCCGGTAGAGGCTCATCGCGTACAAGTCGCCCTTGTAGGTCCGATTAACGCTGGGACGCGTGACCTTTTCGTACATGAGGTCCGGAACCCCTGGCCCCCCGACGCGCATCGCTTCGGCTAAATAATAGAAATATTCCGGGTCGGCCCCGTCGATGAACGATCCGGGGACGGAGACAAGGTCGACTGCCCGCCAAAGATGGTCGATGGCCTTCCGCGGGTCCCCTTCTTTGAGCGCCTGACGCCCGAGGAGATAGTGATAAGCCCTCATCTGCCGAGGCCTCTGGCTGCGCTCGACGTCTCCCTTGATCTCCTCGGCCAGTTTGGCAAAACCCTCGAGCCTGTCCATCTCCAGGAGGATGACCGCTTTTTGTGCGAGATGGGCGATCTGCGGCTGGCCGGGTGAAAGGCCGATCGCCTCATCGATCTCCTTCAAAGCCCCATTCAGATCGCCCTCGAGCTCGAGGAGATAGGACAACTCCTTGTGGATCCCGGCCACTTTCGGTTGGATCCGCCGGGCTCGATCGCCGCTGACACTTTGAGCGATCTCCAGCCCCCTCTGGAGGGGTTTCTTGGCTGCCTCGATCCGTCCCTGCATCAGGAGCATGTCCCTCGTGCTGGCCAGGGCATCTAGTTGGCACCATGGGTCGTCCTGTTCGAGGACTCGCTCGAACAGCCGGCGGGCAGCCGGAAAGTCCTTGTTGAAAAGACGGATCCGGCCTGCCGCCAATAGCCCCTCGGGCTCGTTCGGGTCTTGGGCCAGCCACCGTTCAGCCTCGGCCAGCGCTTCGTCGACCTTGTCCATCTGCAGATAGTACCAAGCCCGGTCCCTCTTCAGGATCGCCGCGATGGGATCCGGACTGGCTTTGATGCCCTCGCTCAACACGGCGACCGCCTTTTCGCCCCAGCCCTGGTTGATATAGCAGATCGCCAACAGCTGGCAGATGTCCGACTTGTTGGTGGGCCAGGACGCTTCGGCGACGGCCAGGGCCTTGTCCCAATCCTCGAGGCGGACGTAGAGGCTAAGGAGGTCGCGGCTGGGCAGTCGGTCCTGAGGGTAAACACGATTGATCCGCTCCAGGGCGGCTCGCTCCCCGGCCGGGTCTTCGGCGTACCACCTGTAAAACTCGAGCTCGAGTTCGTCTCTCTCCCTTTCGGGCAGCCGGCCGGAAAGATCGCGCGCTTTCTGGAGATAGGTCTTTGCTTCGCCGGCCCGGCCAACGTTCTGGCACGCCCTGTACAAGTATCGATAGGCCAAGGCGAATTTGGGATCCAGCCCGACCGCCCGCTGGAGAAGTTGAATACTGGCCGTGTAATTGGCGATGCCGGCCAGCCGGTATCCTTGGCTGTAGAGGATGAAGGCCGGCGGCGATGCCGTCGAGACGCGGGCCGCGTCGCGATCGATATCCCGAGCGACATGCCGCCGCGATAGCCCGACGGCGGTCTTGATCCCCCGGGCGATACGGTCGGCCGCGGCAAAGACTCCCAGCTCCTGGCCGTAGCCGGTCCGGAAGGATCCCGCGGCCTTCGTTGTGCGTGGATCGCGGACCTCGACGGCGACGGCGATCGCCCCTTTTTCTCGGACGAGGCGTCCCGTCGCGATAAAGTCGACGCGCGTTTTGTCGGCGATGGCCCGGAGGTCTTCGTCCGAGAAGCGCTCGATCTCGCCGAGCTTGAGCTCGATGAGCCTGCGGGTGAGCTCGGTGATGCGGACCACATTGACATACCGGGATTGGACGAGATCGGTGATAACGAGATCGGCCAGCCCCGTCCGCCAGGGCTCGAGACCGGCGTCCTTGGCGGGATTGTCGAAGGGAAGGACGGCCAGGGAAGGGTTGCGCGGCAGGATCGGCCCGGGAGCCGGCGAAAAGGGATGCCAGAGGAGAACGGCCGTGACGGCCAGGGCGGCGGGGGCCGTGGCGCCGAGGATGAGGATCGCCCGCATTCGCCGCCGGCCGCGCGCTTTGCCCTCGACTTCCTTCTCGGCCGCGGCGGCGGCCTCCAGCTGCGCGTGGTTCAGCTTGTCCCGAAGCCAGGCGTCGATCTCGTCGGAGTAGGCGAAGATCCTGGCCTTCGGCGTGCCGTCTAGTCGATGCACGGGCAGGCCGAGCGAAACCTCGAACCGCCGGCAGGTCTTCTCGGACCGCTGAAGGTAGGCGGCGATCTCCTTCCAGGATTCGAGGAGTCTTCTCTCCTCCGTGGCCATGATGGCGTTCCCCCGAACGGATCCGAAAAACGGTTCTTCCCCGTCTGACGACTTGAATGATAGGCCTTGAAAACTCCCGATGTCAAGGAGCGGTTTCGGGGACTTTCGGAATACGTCGCGCCGGACACCGGCGAGTTCGGCCGTCGAGGACCGCGGCCAAAGAACTTTTTCGGGATTTTCGCTGAAACCCGCGCGGCGTTTGTGTTAACCTATGGGCGGATCATGATCGATCGCCGCCCTCACGACCTTCCGGTTATCCTGCTTCACAATACGAACCCCGATTGGACCGAAGCGGAAATGCGCGAAGCCGGCGCCGACGTCGCGGCGCTCGGCGAGGCGCTCGCCGGCCTCGGACATCCCGTCGACCTGCTGCCGATCGAGGACGAGCGGCTCCGGGCGAGGCTTGCGCCCTTCGATCCGCGCGACCACATCGTCTTCAATTGGTGCGAGGAGATCCCCGGGCTGTCCCGCAGCGAGCCCGAGGTCGCCGCGGTGCTGGAGGCGATGGGCTTCGTCTTCACGGGCGCCCCGTCGGAGGTCCTCTCCCTGGCCCAGGACAAGCCTCGGATCAAGAGCATCCTTGACGCGAGGGAGCTGGCGACCCCTCCCTGGGGCGTCTTCGAGGCCGCGCGCGCGGACGGCTGGGAGACCTTCCCGGCCATCGTCAAAGCCGCCCACGAGCACTGCAGCATCGGCATATCGCCCGAGTCCGTCGTCATGAGCCCGGCCGAGCTCGAGAGCCGCGTCGCCTACGTCCTGGAGCGCCATCGCCAGCCGGCGCTCGTCGAGGAGTTCATCGACGGGCGCGAATTCCACGTCGCGGCCTGGGGGAACGGGCCCGTCACGGTCTTGCCCGCGGCCGAGATGGACTACGTCGGCCTGACCGACATCCGCGACCGCCTCTTCACGTATGAGGCCAAGTACGTGCCCGGCTCGCGCCTCTACGAGACGATCGAGCTGCGCGTCCCGGCCGAGCTGGATCCCGCCGCGCGGGACGACCTCGAACGGATCGTCCTGGAGACGTACCGGGCCATCGGCTGCCGGGATTACGGCCGGATCGACCTGCGCCGCCGCGACGGCGTGTTCTATGTCATCGACGTCAATCCGAATCCGGACATCAACCCCCAGACGTCCATGACCTACGCCGCGGCCGAGCTCGGCTATTCGTACGGGGCGATGGGCAGCCGTATCGTCAACCTCGCGGCGGCGCGCCACCCGGTCCTAGGGGCGGCGCATTGATCGCGAACATGGGGAAGAACCCATGAGCACCATCCGCATCCTCGTCACCGGCGGCACGTTCGACAAGGCGTACGACGAGCTCGCCGGCAATCTCTTCTTTCATGACTCGCACGTGCCGGAAATGCTCCGGCTGGCGCGGTCCTGCGTCAAGGTCGAGGTCCGGACCCTGATGATGGTCGATTCGCTCGACATGTCCGACGCCGACCGGGCCAACATCCTCGAGAACTGCCGCAGCTCGCCGCGCGAGCGCATCGTCATCACCCACGGCACCGACCGGATGGAGGTCACCGCCCGGCTCCTCGGGCAGGCGAACCTGGACAAGACCGTCGTCCTCACCGGGGCCATGGTGCCCTACAAGTTCGGCTCCTCGGACGGCCTATTCAACCTCGGCGCGGCCATGGCCTTTGTCCAGGTCCTGCCGCACGGCGTCTACGTGGCCATGAACGGCCGGGCCCTGCCTTGGAACAGGGTCCGCAAGAACAGGAAGACGGGCATCTTCGAGGAGATCGAGGACTGATCGGCCGGCGGAAAGGAGTCCACCGATGAGCACCCGGACCCCCGCGCTGGGCGTGTTGATCCTGGCCTTTCTGACGATCCCCCCATTCGACGCGTTCGGCCAGCCCAAGCCCGAGATCCTGAAGTTCGAGCCGTTCACCTGGAAGTCGGAGACGCCCGGAGATTGCCCCTTCGAGCGGTCCCGGGAGCTGACGGGGATCCGCTTCCTGGGCATCAAGAGCGGCTTCCACTACGGCGACACATGGTATCCGTCGTGGGCCGCGGACGACAAGCTCTATTCGCCGTGGACCGACGGCGCCTGCTGGCGCCTCGACGGCTCGATGGAGGGCAGCAGCTCCGGAGAAGGGAACGGCGAGTTCGCCAGAACGGGGCAGGCGGTCATCGAAGGCGGCGATCCGCTGGACCTCAAAGTGTATAGCCTGGGCACGCACCTCTCGTCGGCGCTGCCTTACCACGGCCGCTATCCCTGCGGCAGCCTGGTCTACAAGGGCGTTTGGTACTACGGGACGTATTGCCTGGATCCGGCGGGGGCGGCTCCCTACGGCCCGATCACCGTGAATTGGCCCTGGCTGGGCCCCTTCGTCGGGTTCCGCGTCTCGACGGATCTCGGGCGCTCGTGGGCGGAAACGCCGCGCGCGCCGGCCAAACCCTTGTTCGGCGAGACCGGGATCAACGGCTACCCCGTCCGCATCGGTTCGCCTCATTTCGTCGACTTCGGCAAAGACATGCGGTATTCCCCCGACGGCAAGGCCTATCTTGTGGCTCACGGCGCCGAACCGGCCGACCCGAAGTGGCGCTTTTGGAACGCGAGCTGGATCACCGGCGACCAGGTCTATCTCGTCCGCGTGACGCCGTCCCCCGAGACGATCAACGATGCCTCGAAGTATGAGTTCTACGGCGGCCGCGACGCCCAGGGGAAGCCGGTGTGGACGAGCGATCTCGGCAAGATCCGGCCTCTCCTCGAATGGAACAACGCCATGGGCTGCGTGACGGTGACCTACGACGCTCCGCTCAAGAAATACCTGATGTTCGTCACCGATGGCGGGAACACCTGCGCCAAGATGAGCACCTATGTCCTCGAAGCGGATGCGCTCACCGGGCCCTGGCGGCTCGTCACCTACATGAAGGATTTCGGCGAGCAGGCCTATTTCGTCAACGCGCCGTCCAAGTTCATCGCCGCCGACGGCCGGACGATGTGGCTTCTCTATTCGACCAACTTCGCCGCGGACTGGAATGGGATGAAGATCGGCGTCAACCCGCCCGGCGGCCACTACGGGCTCGTCCTCCAAAAGATCGAGCTCCTGGGACGCGGCGGGCGCTAAGGCCGGCGCCGGACGGAGGCACTCCATGAGCCGGGTCATTCCACGCTTGACCGTTCTCTCCCCTGACCAGATCGACGAGGTCCATGCCCGGTCGCTCGAGATCTTGGCGGCGACGGGCGTCCGCGTCGATTCGCCGAACACGCGGGCCCTCCTGACCAAGGCCGGGATGTCTTCCGGGAGCGATGCCCCGGTGCGCATCCCCCCCGAGATCGTGGCCTGGGCCCTCCGGGCGGCGCCGCGGGAGATCGCCGTCCATCGCCGCACCGGCGAGCCGGCATTCACCCTCGGACCGGGCGGCGAAGGGACGCGCTTCGGCATCGGCGTCACGAACCTCTATTATCAGGACCCGGTCACGGACTCCGCCGTCCCCTTCACCCGGGCCCACATGGCCGCGTGCACCCGCCTCGGCGACGCCCTGCCGGCTTACGATTGCGTCTCGACCATCGGCGTGCCCCGGGACCTGCCGCCGGCCGCCGCCGATCTTTATGCGACGCTGGAAATGGCGGCCAATACCACCAAACCGCTCGTCCTGCTCGTTTCCGAGCCCGAAGCGTTCGAGCCCGCCCTCGATCTGCTCGAGGCCCTCTGCGGGAACGCCGCCGGCCGTCCCTTCGTCGTTCCCTATTTCAATCCCATCTCGCCGCTCGTCATCAACGCCGCGACGAGCGACAAGATGGCCGCCTCGATCGCCCGCGGCCTGCCGATCATCTACTCGAACTACGGCATGGCCGGGGCGACGACCCCCATCACGCCGGCCGGGACTCTGGCCCTTCTCAATGCCGAGCTCCTCGCTGGGCTGGTCCTGTCGCAGCTCATGAAAGAAGGGACGCCGGTCATCCTCGGCATCCTGCCCGCCGGTTTCGACATGGCCACGGCGGCCAGCTACTACGGGCCCGAGACCATGCTCCTGAACCTGGCCTGCGCCGAGATGATGGCCCACTACCGGCTGCCGCATTGCGGCACGTCCGGGAGCGGGGCGGGCTGGGGGGCCGACCTCCTGGCCGCGGACCTCTTCTGGATGAATCATCTGACCTCCTGCCTCGGCCTCGCCGGCCTGGCGCCGTTCGTCGGCGGCAATTTCGATTCGTTGGCCTTCTCTCCGACCGCCGCGGTCTATGCCGACCACGTCATCCGGCAGGCCCGCCGGTTCGCCGGAGGCTTCGTCCTCGACGACGAGAGCATGGGGCTCGGTGAGATCGCCGCGGCCGGGCCGGGGGGCTCCTTCCTCACGGCCGGGCTCACGCTCCGGCATTTTCGGGAAGCGGCCTTCGGGAGCCCCGTCTTTCCGCGTCTGAGCCTGGAGGCCTGGCAGGCGAAGGGGGAGCCCAAGGCCGACGCCCTTCTGCGGCGTCACACCCTGGACCTGATGGGCTCCCATCCGCCCCCGCCCGACCACGATGGGCTCGTCGAACGCGGCGAAGCCTGGATCCGGCGCTTTTTGCCCGACGGCTCCCGCTCCTGATCTGTCTCGGCCATCCGCGCGGCTCGCCCGGCCAAGCCGGTCCGGGAAAGCCCTAAGACCGTTTCCGGAAGACGAGCGCTTCGCTCGAGCGGGACAAAAGCACAACGCCCGCAAGGACGGCAACGACGGCGGCGACCTTCAGGGCTATCATGGCCGAGCCAAGGCCGCTCCATTCGCCGAGGATGACCACGCCTCCCAGGATCCTGCCCGCCGCGCCCACGACCTGGGCCAGCGAGGCGGCG
>Ga0209610_1001833_pt1 | contig 10878 bp, 8 predicted proteins | sample LakKivw275mmetaG_FD_184137 | JGI IMG/M metagenome (GOLD analysis project Ga0209610, IMG submission 184137) | Anoxic lake water microbial communities from Lake Kivu, Rwanda to study Microbial Dark Matter (Phase II) - Lake Kivu water 275m metaG... | ecosystem: Environmental > Aquatic > Freshwater >...
TTCCGGGGATGGCTCTTTTAAAATTCCCCAGATCAAGGCAAGGGTGGTGATCATTGAAATTTTCAGCATGTACTGCCCTTACTGTCAAAAGGATGCCCCCGGGGTCAATAACCTCTATGACTTGATAGAGAAAAACCCGGACTTGAAAAATAAGATTAAATTGATCGGGATCGGTGCCGGAAATACCCCTTATGAAGTGGAGGTCTATAAAAAGAGTTATTCGGTCCTGTTTCCGCTTTTCCCGGACAGGGATTTCACCCTTCATAAAGCCTATGGAGAGGTGAGGACACCTTATTTCATCGTGGTTAAAATCAATGAGGATGGAACCCATCAGATCGTCCATGCCCAGCTGGCCGGATATCCGGGACCGGAACCATTCCTCGAATGGGTGATCAATGCATCAGGACTCAAGTAAGGAGGTAACCTCATGAAAAAGAGAAGATCAGTCCGTATCCTGTGGATCATTGGAATTCTCTCTATGCTTGCTTTTTCCCAAAGGGCTGATGCTCTATCCGATGCGTTTAAGGAAAACATTTATAATGTGGGGACTCTGAAGCCAATCGACAGTCATTTGAAGGTGAAGGTTGGAGACCGGGCCCCTGACTTCACCCTCCCCTCTCTTTCCAGTGAGAAGATCTCGCTGAGCCGGTATCGGGGGAAGAAGAATGTGGTACTCTCCTTCGTTCCTGCGGCATGGACCCCTGTCTGCTCTGATCAGTGGCCGGGCTATAATATTGCCAAGGATATTTTTGAACAAAACAACGCCATTCTCCTCGGAATCACGGTGGACAATATCCCTACCCTCTTTGCCTGGACCCACCAGATGGGAAAGCTATGGTTTTCCGTTCTTTCTGATTTCTGGCCCCATGGAGCAGTGGCGAAAAGATATGGTGTGTTACGATCAAACGGAGTTTCTGAGAGGGCTCTGTTTGTTATTGATAAGAATGGAATCATCCGCTACATCGATGTCCACGACATCAACAAACGGCCTCCCCTCGAAGACCTGGCCGGCGCCCTGGAGAAGCTTGGGAAATAGAACAATAAAGCTTCCCATCATCTATCATCCATCGTTCATCGTTGATCGTCTGATCTGTATTTTAATGATCTCCCCTTCGATCTTCTCTCCGATATGGAGGATACCGAGGGTGGGGCTGTGCCAGAAAGATCGGGTGGGGGAGCCGGGGTTGAAGAATAAAAGGTCCTTTGTCCGATGGCTGGCGGGAGTATGGGTGTGGCCATAGACGATCGCATCCACTTCATCAAATTCCTCTCTCACTCTTGATTCAATCCCATAAGGAGCACCTCCCCCGTGAATGAGACCGATTTTAAATCCTCCCAATTCGATCAGCCTCTTCTGAGGAAAGGCTCTCCGGATTTCATCGGGATCCATATTCCCGCAGACAGCAATCAACTCCTTCTGACCTGAAAGGTACCGTGCAATGGACTGATCCACAAAGTCCCCCGCATGGAGGATCTTTTCCACATCTCTGAAATGAAATTCAATTATCCCCTTAAATTCAGGGCCGGGCTCTCTCAAGTGAGTATCGGATAGGATACCGATCTTCATCATAGTGAAAATTCCCACCTCCGTTTTCCATGTCGGGCCTTCAGCCATTGATTTAAGCATAAAAAGAATTGAATTGACAAGAGGGCGATTTAAAAAGATAATTGTAAAGGTTTTTATTCATGAAAGAGGAGGGCTTATGGACCTGAGAGACTTTATCAAAAAGTGTGAAGAGAAGGGGGAGTTGAAAAGGGTAAAAACCGAGGTCGACTGGAACCTCGAGATCTCTCATATTGCAAAGATCAATGAAGAGGGCAAGGGACCTGCCTTACTTTTTGAAAAAGTGAAGGACTACCAGATTCCCTTGCTCACCAGTACCTTTACCTCCCCCAGGCGTCTGGCCATTGCCCTTGGGATGCCTGATCATTTTTCGATGTGTGACATGGCAAAACGATGGATGGAGCTTACGACCAAAAAACTCATCCCGCCTGTGGAGGTGAGGAAGGGCCCTGTTTTGGAAAATGTGATGGAGGGCCAGAAGGTCAATCTCTTTCAATTCCCCGCACCCAAGTTCTATCCCATGGATGGAGGCCGTTTCATTGGAACAGTGGCTTTTATCATTACCAAAGATCCGGAGAGCGACTGGGTGAATCTGGGAACCTATCGAATGCAGATTCTGGATGAGAAGACGACCGGTGTGCAGATCATTAAAGGGAAACACGCGGACTTCATGCTGAAGAAATACCAGAAGATGAAAAAACCCATGCCAGCGGCCGCCGCCATTGGAGGCGATCCACTCCTCTTTCTTGCCGGATCCACCCTGGTCTCCGCCGGAGTATGCGAATACGATATCGTCGGTTCGTTGCGGGGAAGCCCTTGTGAGGTCATCCGGAGCGACCTCACCGGCCTGCCCCTTCCTGCCACCGCTGAATTGATACTGGAGGGCGAGATCGAGACCGATCCCTCAAAATTCAGAGAGGAAGGTCCTTTCGGAGAGTATACAGGCTACTATTCCGGGAAAACCGGGGAGGAGTGGCCTAAACCTGTTTTTAATGTAAAGAGAATCCTCCACCGAAACAGTCCGATCTTCTGGGCGACCTCGGTCGGAAAGCCGGTTACCGATACCCATATGATCCAATCCCTGAACCGGACTGCGACTCTCTGGACAGACCTCGAAAATATGAAGGTCCCTGGAATTCAATCCGTCTATATCCCTCCGGAAACAGGAGGCCGGTTCTGGGGAATCGTATCGGTCAAACAGATGTATCCGGGCCACTCGATGCACGTAGGGACAGCGGTGATCTCCACCACCACAGGCCATTATGGAATGAAAGGGGTCATTGTGGTGGATGAGGATATCCGGGCCGATGATATCCCGAGGATCCTGTGGGCGTTGGCCATGCGCTATGACCCTTATCGGAGTACGGAAATCATCAAAAGAGGACGCTCCACCCCTCTTGACCCAGCCCTTCCCATAGAGTCCAGAGAGATTGTCTCCCGGATCATCATGGATGCCTGCATCCCGTTTGAGTGGTCGCGAAAACCCACTGAGATCAAACTGGATGAAGAGATGATCAAGAAGGTGCGGAGTCGCTGGAAGGAATACGGCCTTTGACAGGATAAAAAAGGGAGGAAACCCGATGTCCATAGTGATCGTGGGGATGTTGGATGAGAGGGAGGAGGCCCTTCAGATCATCAAGGATCAGATAGAGACCCGGGGTCATCGAGCTACATTAATCGACATCAGCATTGGCACGGGTGCGATCATCTCTTCATCGAAGCCGGATGTCACAGGAGATGAAATCGCAAGGCTGGGTGGAACCACACTTGAAGAGATTAAAAAAACACCCGCTCAGGAAAGGGAAAAGGTCACTTTCAGGATGGCGGAGGGCCTCACCCGAAAGGTTCTGAATCTTTATAAAACCGGAGAGCTTCAGGGAATCATTGCCATTGCGGGAATGACGGGGAGTTTTCTCTCCCTGACCGCCATGAAATCCTTACCCTTTGGCCTTCCGAAACTTCTCATCTCGAGTGTGACCGCCATGCCCGCCTATGCGAATAGGCTTTCGGAATACTTCAGCCTGAGAGATATCACGGTCATGCACAGCGTGGTGGATACCGTGGGTTTAAACTCCCTGGTGAGGGCCCTTGCGGTCAATGGGGCGAATGCCATCTGCGGGATGGTGGAAGGATTTGAACCTCTGAAAAGGGAGGAAAGACCTTCCATCGCGATCACGGAATTCGGGTTCTGCGATAAAGGGGCTCACTATGTGAGAGACCTTCTCGAAAAAGAATATAACCTCGTCTCCTTCCATGCCACAGGGCTGGGTGACCGGGCAGCGGTGGATCTGGTCAGCCAGGGATTCTTCGAGGCTTTCATCGATCTGGTCCCGGCAAGTTTCAGCGAGTACCTCTTTGGAGGAAACCGGGCTTCAGGACCTAACCGGCTGGATGCCGCAACCCATCTGCCCATCCCCTACCTCCTCTCCCCCTGCGGTTTTGATATGATCAGTTGCGGCCCCATCGAAAGAAAGGATAAAGGGGATCCCCTCTGGGTCTCCCGGAAGCTGGCGGAAAGAAAGCTTCTGATTCAGGATGCCATGAGGGTTCAGGCGAGAACCAGTGCGGAGGAGATGGAGACTATTGCAAAGGCCGTGGCTGAAAAACTCAACCAATATGAGAACAAAAAATTGGTCAAATTCATCATCCCTCGGAAGGGATTCTCTTCCCTCAGCGTGGAAGGTGGAGCCCTTTATGATCCTGAGTCGGATCAGGTCTTCGTGGAAGCTTTGAAAAAATATTTGGACCCTGAAATTGATTGGGTGGAAGTCAATTCAGACATCAACCATTCAGAATTCGCCCGGGCCGTTGTGGAGGCCCTTCGGGAAGCGCTGGAATCATCTCACCCCTGAGGAGATTGTGTCGTCATTTTGTTCATGGTTCGAGAGTCCTGTCCTGAGTGAACCGTTCATCCTTCGAGGGCCTCAGGATGAACGGTGAATCGAAGGGCTCACCATGAACGAAACACGACATGTTAAAAATCAACCACTTATCGTTCGCCCTGAGCATGTCGAAGGGCGAATGGCTCATGACAACACATCCCCAAGGGAAGGAGGTCCAGGATAATGCGATTGGTAGTCGGTATTTCCGGTGCGACAGGTTCTATCTATGGAATTCGACTTTTAGAAATTCTTAAAAAGAGAAGGATTGAAACCCACCTCATCCTCACTCCAACGGCTGAAGAGATCATCCTCGAGGAGACCCCTTATTCCATCCGGAAGGTGAAAGACCTGGTCTCCGCTGTCTATGAGAACGAAGACCTCCATGCCCCCGTCTCCAGCGGCTCCTTCAAAACAGACGGGATGATCATCCTCCCCTGTTCTATCAAGACCCTCTCTGGAATTGCCCATTCTTACAATGAAAACCTGATGATCCGTGCGGCGGATGTCACATTAAAAGAAAGGAGGAGGCTCATCCTGGGTGTCCGTGAAACGCCGCTCCATCAGGGCCATCTCGAACTGATGCTCCGGGCAAGCCGATTGGGAGCGATCCTGCTCCCTCCGATGCCATCCTTTTATTCGCAACCCAGGACCATTGATGACCTGATCAACCACACCGTTGGAAAAGTACTCGACCTCTTTCAGATCGACCACAATCTATATATTCGATGGGGAAGTCCCGCCATGAAAACGTTTAAAAAGAAAAAATAAATTCTTGCCCTCCACCTCCATTCCACTTATACTATTCGAAAAATCTCTTTTCGGGAGAATAGATCTTGAGAGGATCTCATGCCGTCCTGTTGACCATCTTCGCCACCCTATCCCTGATGACTGTCCCCCATCTCCTCTCGTCTCAAACCCCTGCTCATCCAAAAGTTATTTTGAAGGGGTTTGAGGGAAGGGAATTGACCCCGGAGAGCAAGGCCCCCTACAGTCCAAAAAAGACATGCGGAGCCTGCCACGACTACGACCAGATCACAAAGGGATATCACTTTCAGCAGGGCAGGACCGATGGGACCGGTAAAATCAGAATCAGCGATGCCTACGACCAGAAATATCCGTGGAATCTCTCCTCCGGAATGTATGGAAAACACGGATTGGCTTCCATGGATTCAAGCCAGTTGGCCAGGAAGATCAACCCAAACCCCTCTGAAATAGATAAATCCTCCTTCTTCTTTGTTCAGAACTGCGGGATCTGCCATCCTGGGGGAGGATGGGGGGAATATGACCGCAAAGGAAATCTCTATTACGATGAGGAGTCGAAAAAATTTGGTTACGAAATCTCAGGAGATGATCCAAGGTTCGATGGAGATTACACCCCTTTCAGCATGGGAAATGAAAAATACGAATCTCCCTGGAACCTCAGCGGTGTCAGCGAAGCGGACTGCCTGATCTGTCACCTCAAAGGATACCAGTGGAAAGAACGCGGGGCAACCCTGAGAGGAAAGTTCTTCAAACACGGGCCCGCGGTGGGAGCGGGGTGGGCAACCATGAACCTTTCACAGGATGGGTCCGGAGAGATGAAGGCTGATGCGGTCGAGGTGGACTATATGAAAAAAGAGGTGGCTGATTTTGAAAACCTCGATCTTCAGATCGTGAGGCGGCCTCCTGACGAAAACTGCCGGTTCTGTCATACTGCCTCTGACGGAAGAAAAAGAGGCAGCCAGTGGAGTCCTGAGACAGACATCCATCAGGCAAAAGGCCTGGACTGCCTCTCCTGTCATCCGGGCAATAAAGAACATAACTTTGCCAAAGGGGATTCCCTTCAGGGGACGGTCCGGGATGACCTTGACCATACCATGAATTCCTGTGAGGACTGTCATTACAGGAGGAAAGATAAAAGAGCACCCAGATACAGGCATCCCTTCTCCCCCCGGCATATGAAGAGGATTGCCTGCCAGACCTGCCATATTCCTTTTCAGACCGGTTCCGAAGACCTGGTCTATGATCATTCAACGGGTGAGACAAAAATTTTTGAGACCCAAAAATTTCTTTCTGATGACCCGCTAAACCCAAGAAAGCCAACGCCTGTTCCTCCTTCGGTCTGGTATCCTGCATTCCGGGACGTCAAAGGAAAGATCGTCCCGGTCAAACCGCTGTCGGTCATCTACTGGGGAGACCTCGATGAAAAAAACAATGTGGTCAAACCCATCTTTCTCTGGAAGATAAGGGATTTGAAAAAACCACCTCTCGGCGATGAGGACGGGGACGGAACTCCTGAAATCAATACTCCGGAGGAGATGAAAGCCTTCCTGAGGGCTTTAAAGGGAAAGGACCGGTTCGGAAACCCTGTGGCCCAGCATCCTGTCTTGATGAAGGGAGGGTTTCTCTATCAACTGGACAGGAGAGGAGAAGTGGAGAAGATCAAACACGAACAGGCCCCGCACCGTAATGGTGCAGGGCAGGCTGAACCCGTTGATTTTTCACTGAGCCACAATATTGTTTCAGGCCCGAATGTCATCGGGGCAAGGGGCTGTCAGGATTGCCATTCGAGAAAATCTTCCTTCTTCCTGAGAAAGGTCCTCATCGATCCCTATGATGAAAAAGGAAATCCCGTTTACATGGAAGCCTGGGAACGGATGGGAATCGATAAAGAGAAGTTGGACAGACTTTTGGTACAGCAGTAAAGATGCCCTGTGCTTCGAACAGGGCGTTCTGCAAAGCCGGCTCAATCTTAATGAGAAGACATTCCTTGGACCCCCATGGAGATCCCCTCCCCCGTTCCACGGGATTGCTGAGAGACCGGCCGCTTTGAATTCTGGGGGGAAAATACTCTCTCCTCCTTTAAGGATTTCCTTTCTTGCCCCTCATCACGCAATGGCAGGGGCTTACTGCTTTTCTGGGCTATTCCCTCTTGAACAGAAGGGTTTGATATTTCTTTGCCCCTAACCCTCTCTTGAGCGGGGACCAGAGGTTCAGCCCTCCCTTTATCTTTCTTTTCAACAGCAGGGATACCCTTCTCTTGATCTTTACGTAATTTTGAAGGCACCTTCTCATGGGTTTCCCTATTCAGAACCTGAGAATTGATTCTTCCCTTGCTGTCATTTACGGTTTCCTGAACAGCACTGATCCTCTCCCCTCTCCGATCTTCTCTGGCCTTCTCAATGGTTTCGGGTTTTGTTTTAGAAGGCTGGGAAAGGACAGGAGGTGAGGGGGTTACGATCTGAACAGGTGGCTTCTGAGCGGGAGGGATCGGACTCTTGACCGTCCGGATGAATGGGGTCTCTTTCTGCGTTCCTCTTATTGGGGTCCGCTTAAGAAAAGAATCCCTTTGAACAGTGACCACAGCCTCTTTCACTCTGGCATTGATGAAGACCTTTTTCTGGTAGTTGGTATTCACAGGGCCGGGTCGATTATAACCATGGCCATCATCAATCTCACCCGGAGCCAACGGAACCCATGAAATATGATTCGGGCCAATATGCCATCCCACTGCCCCGGGATGCCAGGAGACCGCATGTCGAGGAGGCGGAACCCACACCCAGCCATGGAGATGGATATGAACCCATCTCCCATAATGGAATGGAATCCATCCCCATGCTTCATAGGGAATCCAACAATAGGCCACTCCCCTCCCTATCCAGTAACCATTGGAAAAGGGGACCCATCTCACCGCCACTCTCGGAACCCAGACATATTGATATTCCGGAACATAGACCCATCGGCCATACCCTTCCATCTCATATCCCCATGGTTCCAATTCAGGGGGAAGATAGGCCTGGGTATATCGCCTTTGAATAAGCCCCCGGTCTCTTGCCTCGTTCCACCGGTCCCATTCATCCCGTTCATAAAGTCGGCCTGCTTCGGTGTAGCCCTCCTCTCCAACAATCAGGGTCTTTCCATGGGCTAATGGGATAGGTCTGCCCTCCCTCTTAAATTCAACACTTCCTTCCAGAATAGAAATTCTTACATCAGAAGAAGTTAAATCTATCCTGAATCTTGATGGGACATAAGATGAAAGCACCCCGAAAGGGAGAACAACAAAAAGAGAGGAAACTTCCCTGGCAGGAGGACGATGATTCACATATATTTTCCCTTGCCGGTGATGAAGATGAACAAATGTCTTCCCTGGATCGAAATTTGAAGCGATCACTTCTAATCGGGAGCCTTCTCCCATCCGGACATAAGTGCCATTTTTAAAATGAAGTTCTGCCCTCCCATCCCCTGAGGTCATGATCCGGTCCCCATCCACAACCGGAAAGTTAACGGATGCTTCTGTCCGTTCTCCCCCATCTCCTGTCTGAACGAGAACCCTACCCTGAATTAGGCTGATGCGAACTCCCCCTAAAACGGGCTCTTCAGAAATAGACAGATTGGGGAAGAAAATGAAGGGGGCGAAGAGAAACAGGATTAAAAAAATCCATTTTCGAGTTTTCATCTTGGTATCCTTTCCTATCTTATTTTCTACTTATTTAGACGAAGAGATTAGAAAAATATTCAAGGCCTGTCATTGGGAAGGAAAGGAGCGGAGGAAGAACTTCTGAAATACTCTGGAGTGATGTTCGAGGATATTCCCTGATCGGCTTCGCCAGAATTGATAATTATGCCCTGCCCTTCCATTGAAGGGCTGAACCGAGATCTGATGGCTCCCTTCATCCAATGTCTTCTCAAAATTCTTATTTCCCTTCGTAATTCCATCGATCTTTTCCTTTTCTCCATAATCAAAATAGACCCAATAAGGGATTTTGCTCACCCCTTTCCCTTTCATGAAGGTTAGAGGATTATTGGAATGAATATATTTCTGATCGAGAGAAGAACCTGATGGAAGTTTCTTGGGTTCAAGGCGTCCGAAGACCTCCAAAAACTCAGGGAGGACCATCTTGAGCATCCACTTATCTGTGAGAAGTTCGATATCGAGAAGTCCGCTCTGACTGCTGATGGAATGGAAAAGGTGGGGGTATTTCAGCCCCAATTTCATTGCGCCAAACCCCCCCATCGAAATGCCACCGAGGCCTCTTAATGGAAGAATCCTCTTCTGATAGGGGGACTGAATTTCCATGTATTTTACGAGTTCAAGAAAATAGGATTCATATCTGCCTAAAGCACCAGGCTTCATACGGAGGAAAGGGATAAGGGAATAGTTCAGGGACTCCTCCGGATTGAAATCATCACAGACCTTCCGGTTCTTTGTTTCGGGGAAAAGGATCTTTCCCTCATTCTCGTCCGTATAAAACCCATTATCCCCATCCGGAAGGATCAGGATCATCTTCCGAATTGGATGAAAGGGTGCACCCAAAGGCTTGCCGGAGAGTAGATTATGAGAAACAATGGAACGGGCAATCTCCCCGGGATGATAATCTCCTTTAGCAAGACCTCCGTGTTTCAAAAGCTCATTGAAACGATCCTCCAGGGCTCTCTCAAGATCCCGATAGGTCCGGTTCCCAGAATCCATCATCGCATAGGCAATAACGGCAATATCCTCATGGAGAATCCAGTGATACTCCTCCTCCTTGACACTACACAGGATCCTCCTGGCCTCTTCCTGAGATCGTGGTTTCCAACCGAATCCCCTGCGGTGGAAATTATATCCATGGAGAAGATAGAGGATAGGGTATCGGGCTTTGGGATTCCGATCATAATCTTCAGGGAGGATGATGAAGAAGCCTTTTTCTTTCCCGAGGACGGTCGAGAAAAAGGTCTCATATCGGACCAGATAATGAAACCTCTGGGATGGTTTTGGATTGAGAAGATAGGAGAGTTCCGGATCTTCGGAACAACAGGGACGCTGAGCGCTGAGGGTTTTAAGCGATCCGATCCATATTAACAGTATGGATAAAAGAATGATCCAGAATCGCTTTCGGAGGTTCATCTTAATGAGGATTAATATACCTTCATCTCCACATTACTACAATAACAAATTAAAATTAATACAAACGAAATTAATAATGTTACATTTTATCGTCATTCCTGCGAAAGCAGGAATCCAGAAGAATCCTGATAAAACTGGACTCCCGCCTCCGCGGGAATGACACATGATGTGGTTGTGTCACTTTAGTTAATGCGTTTGTATTAGTAGTGAGATGAGGGTAGTGTACTCGGCGTCAATCCGCATTTTGGGGTTCAGGACGGATGAAAAGATCGATGTCAAGAGTCGCCCTGGCGTAGCCGTGTATAGGAAAAGCGGTGGCTCCAATGATCACAAAGTGAAGCTCCCCGCCCACAGGGCGGGGCTTCCCGGAAAGGAAATCTCATTTATATTGTGCCCCTTGACCCCGCCTACAAGGCGGGGCTTGCGGGGCACTTGCCGGTCAAGAAACAAATATTCCTTTGACCCCGGTCACTGAGGTGGCGCTATGCGGCCATGCAACATTGGCCAGTGCCTTCATTCTTTTTCCCTGTCAGAAATGGCCGGAGGAACATATTCGGTTTCAGACC
>Ga0209610_1001839_pt1 | contig 10850 bp, 11 predicted proteins | sample LakKivw275mmetaG_FD_184137 | JGI IMG/M metagenome (GOLD analysis project Ga0209610, IMG submission 184137) | Anoxic lake water microbial communities from Lake Kivu, Rwanda to study Microbial Dark Matter (Phase II) - Lake Kivu water 275m metaG... | ecosystem: Environmental > Aquatic > Freshwater...
GCCCAATACGAAGACATTGAGACTGAATTTACTTTTGTTGATGCTATAACTATGTGGCTGGTAAGAAAACCAGAATGGTTTAAGGTAGTTGTTGCTCCTAATATGTTTGGAGATATAATTACTGATTTAGGGGCAATGATTCAAGGTGGTCTGGGTATTGCTGCTGGAGGGAATATTAACCCGGAAGGTGTGTCTATGTTTGAACCAATACATGGTTCTGCTCCAAAATATAAAGGAAAATATGTTGCTAATCCTACTGCTACTATATTAGCCGGGGCGATGATGTTGGAGTTTCTGGGGGAAATAGAAGTAGCGAAAGATATAGAGGATGCAGTAGAGGAAGTTTTGAGCGAAGGAAAAGTAAGAACTCAAGATCTAAGTGGAGAATCATCTACTGAACAAGTAGGAGATGAAATTGTAAAAAAATTACCGAAGGCTTAGCTCCCAAATCGTCCTACGCTGAGCTCCGGGCAACTTCCAACTTGCGCAGGGGCAGGCTTACTTTGTTTCTCGTAATGTCACAAAAACTTATTTATAAGGGTTTTAGCGATATTGAAAGAAAGAAAATTATACCTTCAGGATGCCCTTGAAACACTTATATTATAAGGCTTTTCTCTTGCTATTTTCCTCTTTTATTTTACTTCATTACGATTGACTGTATGGCAATGCGGTACTCTCATTTTTGAATAATCCCCGGTAGGTCTTCGAAGATAATAGAATAGACAAAGATTTCGAGAAAGTTGACAAGAATAGTCATAAATAATATAATTTTTTAGTAAAGTTAAATTAAAAAAGGAGAAAGGATAATGAAATTATCTACTCGAGGAAGGTACGCACTTCGAGCTATGATAGATTTGGCGCAAAATCAAATTAATAATTTAAAGCCGATTTCTTTAAGAGATATTTCTAAAAGACAAGAGATCTCTCTGCAATATTTAGAACAACTATTTAATAAATTAAAGAAAGCAGATTTAGTAAAAAGTACCAGGGGTGCAGGTGGGGGATATTGGTTGGTTAGAGAAACTAATAAAATTAATGCTGGTGACATAATTAGAGCAGTTGAGGGACCAATAGTCTTAGTTGACTGTATTCTAACTGGTAGAAAAATTAATAAGAATACGCCAAAAAAATGTAATAAAGTAGAAGATTGTGCCATTAGAGTATTATTAGAGCTAATAACTCAAAAGATAAATCAAACTTTAGACACCACTTCTTTACAAGATTTATGTAAAATCACTCAAGATATTAAAAAGGAACAAAAAGATGAAAGATAAGATAAAAGCAGTAGCTTTATTTTCTGGTGGCTTGGATAGCATCTTAGCAGTAAAGCTTATTCAGGAGCAAGGGATAGAGGTAAAAGGAGTTAATTTTAAAACTCCTTTTTTCGGTTTAAACGAAGCTTTAATAGCTACAAAAAGCTTGGATATGGATTTAGAAATTATAGATATTACTGGAGAACTTTTAGAGATTTTAAAAAACCCTATACATGGATTCGGAAAGAATATGAATCCCTGTATAGACTGCCATGCTCTTATGTTTAAGCAGGCAGGAGAATATATGAATAAAATAGGAGCTTCTTTTGTTTTTAGTGGTGAGGTTTTAGGAGAAAGACCTATGTCTCAGAACAGAAATAGTTTAAGTATAATAGAAAGAGAATCAGGGCTTGAAGGCAGAATTCTTCGGCCATTATCAGCTTTATTATTACCAGAGACTATCCCGGAAAGAGAAGGATTGGTGGACAGAAATAAATTATGGAATATTTCTGGTCGCTCGAGAAAAAGACAGATGGGATTGGCTACTAAAATGAATTTAAGGAATTATCCTTCTCCATCTGGGGGTTGCAAATTGACTGAACCAGGGTTTTCTAAAAGGTTAAGAGATTTGTTTAGGCAAGAAAAATATTCTTTTGAAGAAATAGACCTTTTAAAATTGGGTCGACACTTCAGATTAAATAGAGATATTAAGTTGGTGGTAGGGAGAAATAAAGAGGAGAACGAACGTCTAGAAGATTTTTTCCAAGAGGGGGATTTTCTCTTTAAAGCTAAAAATTTAAAAGGCCCCATTTCTTTGATAAAAAAAGGATTTAAACTGAATAATGATTTTATTGATAAATCTTGTCAAATTACAGCAAGATATTGTGATAGAAATGAAGAGGAAGACGAAGAAGTCTATATTAATTATTACAGTGCATCTAAAGAATTGGCAAAAACTAGGAAAGTAAAACCATTAAGAGAAGAAGAATTAGAAATTTTAAGGGTTTGAAAATTAAGAGATAAAGAAAAAATAAGAGAATGAATTTATGTCTAAAGATTTTAAAAAAAGACCTGTCTGCGTGCAACGCACAGGCAGAGTAGTAGTGGCAATGAGCGGGGGCGTAGATAGCTCTCTGGCGGCTATCCTATTAAAAGAAGAAGGTTATGAAGTTCTTGGTGCTACTATGCGTCTTTATAATAGCAACGAAAATTTAGAAGCAGCATGTCGGGTTGCTCAAAAGCTGGAGATTCCCTGGTATGTTTTGGATTTTATTAAAGAATTTAAAGAATTGGTGATTAATTATTTTTGCCAAGAATATTTGGCTGGTCGGACCCCTAACCCTTGCGTAATCTGTAATTTAAAAATAAAATTTGGCTTATTATTAGAAAAAGCAAAATCTTTAGGTGCAGATTATATTGCCAGCGGGCATTACGCTATTAATGAATATGACCAAAATAGCAAGAGGTTTTTACTTAAGAGAGGAATAGATGAAAACAAAGATCAATCTTACTTTCTTTATAGATTAAATCAGGATATATTACCCTATGTTCTATTTCCTTTGGGCAGATTCAAAAAAAGCCAATCCAGAGAGTTAGCTAAAAAATTTGGGCTAAGAAATTATAAAGAGGAAGAGAGCCAGGAAATTTGTTTTATTCGAGAAGGGGATTATAGAAGATTTTTAAGGCAGAATGTTTCAGAAAACATAAAACCGGGTAAGTTTATAGATAAATTAGGAAATATATTAGGAGCCCATCAGGGTATTCCCTTTTATACTATTGGTCAGAGAAAAGGGTTGGGCATATCTTCAAATATAAGGAAATATGTAATAAAAATAAATCCTCAAGAAAATACCGTTATTTTGAGTGAGGAAGAAGACCTTTATCAAGACAAATTAATAGTTAAAGATTTAAATTTTATCTCAGGTGATAAACTTTCAGATGCTATAAAAGTTGAGGTAAAGATAAGATACAATAGTAAAAAATCCCCGGCAATTATTTCTCCTTACCAAGATAATAAGATACTAATTAATTTTGAGAAACCCCAAAGAGCGATTACTCCAGGACAGTCAGCGGTATTTTACCAGGGAGATAAAGTATTAGGAGGTGGAATCATTGAGAAATAGTGGACTTTTATCCTGAAATTTGGAACTTCTTTTATTTTTTATTTTCCCCTCAAATCTGCAAATAATGACTACCAAGAAATAAGAATTTAAGATAAATTCTTTAAAATATAAACATTTATTTTTCGATAGTGTAAAATTATTTTTCAAAAAAGTTGCTATTAGGGAAAATTTATGTTATATTAGCGTATACAAAAATGTAATGTTATATTAGCGTATACAAAAATGTATACAGAGGTATTTGTGAAATGCAGTTTATTCGGATTGGGGAAAAGGTTATAAGCAAAGAAAAATTAAATAGAGAAATCAATAAGATTTTAGAATTTAGAGCTAAAGGAATAACTCAAGAAGGTGTAGCTCGTAAATTAGGGATTGAAAGAACTTTTGTCTCTAGGTTAGAAAGCTTGGGGGAAATAAGAAGAGGTCAAAGAATTGCCTTGATCGGTTTTCCTATTAAAAACAAAGAGGAATTAACCCGTTTAGCAGAAGAGTTAGGGATTGAATATGTTTTACTTTTTACCCAAAAAGAACGTTTTGAGTTTATAAAGAGAAAAAGGAAGAGTGAATTATTTAATGAAATTATGGAAATAATTGTTAACCTGGCCGATTTTGATTTAATTATTTTTATGGGTTCAGATATGAGGGTACCAATAGTGGAAAAAATATTTAGTGTCCAGGTAATTGGTATTGTTATTGGCCATTCACCTATTAACGAGAGTAAATATGTTAACCCTAAAGAAATAATAGAAATAGTAAAACAGGCGAAAAATTAATTTATAGTATTATTAAGGAGGGACTAAAATGAAAAGAGTTTTAGGAGTTAGCTTAGGTTCTTCAACTAGAGATCATAAGGTGGAGATAGAGATTTTAGGAGAGAAAGTTGAAATCGAAAGAAGAGGAACTGATGGCAATGTTCAGAGGATGATGCAAATTTTCCAAGAGTATGATGGGAGAGTTGATGTCTTTGGTTTAGGGGGAACAGATTTATATCTATATTCCGGACCCCAAGGGAAGAGATATACTATAAAAGAATCGGAAAGAATAGTAAAAGTTATCAAAAAGACTCCTATTGTAGACGGTACTGGGATAAAATATGTATTAGAAAAGAATGTGGTGAAATATATTGAGACTCAGACTGATATAATTTTAAAAGGAAAAAAGGCTTTAGTAACAATTACAGTAGATAGATTTATAGATTTGGCCTGGCTGAGGGTTTAATAGAGGCAGGGTGTGAGATGACCTTTGGAGATTTGATTTTTTCTTTAAACATTTCTATTCCTCTTCATTCTTTTAAAAGTGTTGAAATTTTAGCTCGTTTGCTTTTACCAGTATTAGTTTATGTTCCCATAAAATATTTATATCCAACTGGCAAGAAACAGGAAAAGTCAAATTTAAAGTATGTTAAATATTTTCAAAATGCCGATATAGTTGCCGGTGATTATTTAGCTATAAGTCAATATATGCCTGAAGATATGGAAGGAAAAATAATTATCACCAATACTGTTACCAGTTCTAATGTGGAGGATCTTAAAAAAAGAGGAGTAAGTTATTTGATTACTACTACCCCTGAACTAAATGGAAGGTCTTTTGGAACTAATATACTTCAAGCCACTCTTTTGGCAATATCTGGAAAATCTCCCGAAGAATTGAATCCAGAAGATTATTTAAAATTGATAGAAAAAGTAGGTTTCAAACCGAGGATTGAAAAGTTAAATTAGATAAGATTTTTATTAACAGAAGGAGGAAGAGAAATGGGAGTTCTATTAGAAGATAGAATAAATAAACTTAAACAAAGAGTTGATAGAATGAAAGAAAATGATACTTTTTTTTATTTAAAAACTGTAGAAAATACATCAGAATCAAGGGTATTAATTGACCAAAAAGAAAAAATAATGCTTGCTTCTTATAACTATTTAGGATTAATTAATCACCCTAAATTAAAAGAAGCAGCTATTAAAGCTCTTGAAAAATATGGAGTAGGAACATCTGGTGTTAGACTATTGTCAGGGACTACTAAAATGCATGAAGAATTGGAAGCAAAGATTGCTGAGTTTAAGGGTGCAGAAGATGCAATTACTTATACAAGTGGATATGTTACTAATTTGGCAGCGATTACTTCTCTCTATCAAAGAGGAGATCTAGTTGTAATTGATAAAATAGATCATGCTAGTATTATTGATGGATGCATACTTTCCGGAGCAAGATATAAAACTTTTTTACATAATGATATGAAAAGTTTAGAAGGAATTTTAGCTAATTCTGAAGAATTTATTAATAAAATAGTAATAGTAGATGGAGTATATAGCATGGAGGGAGATGTAGCTAATTTACCAGAGATATCTCGCTTGGCTAAAAAGTATAATGCTAAAGTAATGGTGGATGAGGCTCATTCTATTGGGGTTTTAGGTAAAACGGGTCACGGTATAGAGGAATATTTCGGATTAAAGAATGCAGTAGACATTCATATGGGAACCTTAAGTAAAACTATCCCCTCTGTAGGAGGATATATAGCAGGGAATAAAGATATGATTGATTATTTAAGACATAATTCAAGGCCATTTATCTTTTCCGCTCCTCTTCCTCCGGTAACAGCTGCTGTTGCTAAAGCTGCTTTGGAAGTTATCGAAGATGAACCAGAACGTATAGAGAATTTACATAAGAACATGAAGAAATTTAGAGAAGGGATAAATTCTATAGGTTATAATATAGGGGGCAGTATTACTGCTATCGTTCCCCTTATAATAGGTAAAGAAAATGATACTTTAAATCTATGCAAAATGGTTAATGATGAAGGGATATTTATATGTCCTATCCTCTTCCCGGCAATTCCTAAAGATACCAATAGACTCAGGGCGCATGTCCTTACAAATCATACTTCTCAAGATATTGATAAAGCTTTAGATATTTTTGAAAGGGCTGGAAAAAAATTAGGATTGATTTGACTGTAACAAATTTATTTGACAATAAAATTTGAATAATTTATAATCTTTAATAAAGATAATTAGATATATAAGCACTATTATAAATGTTAGTAGTGCTTATATTTATATTTTTAAGGAAAAATATTTATTATTTACTATGAAATGCATAGAATATATGATTTCTAATAAGGAGAGATATTATGATGTTCGATAAAAAGGTAATGTTAACCAAAGAAGGTTTGAAAAAAGTTGAAGAAGAACTTTATTATCTTACTACAGTAAAAAGAAAAGATATTGCTGAAAAAATCAGAAATGCTGTGACTTTTGGGGAAATTGCCGAAAATGCTGAGTATAACGCAGCTAAAAATGAACAAGCCTTTATTGAAGGTAGAATTTTAACTTTAAAAAAAATTATTGAAAATTATGAATTAATAGATGAAAAAAATAAGGATTTAAATTTTGTATCACTTGGTTCAGAAGTGATAGTTAAAGATTTAAAAAATAATCAAAAGATTACCTATATTATCTTAGATTATGTTGAATCAGAACCCGATTTTGGGAAAATATCTACTTCTTCACCGATTGGGAAAGCACTTTTAGGAAAAAAGAAGGGTGATATAGTAGAAATTAGAGTCCCTGCCGGACATCTTAAATATAAAATTTTAGATATTAAATAATTTATATATTGATTATTTACTTTAGTGGCATAAATAATTATTAAAATTGTAAAAATGAACAAAGTTATTAAAAATATTAAAATATAAAGATACTTTGTTCATTATTTATTTTTAACCTTTTTAATAAATTGATTATAAACCTAGTTAGAATATAAATTAATCCAAAAGATGTGCTAAAAATTAATATTATAATAATTTTAATATTATATTTTTATATTTTTCAAAATAATGTTTTGCCATAAGAGAAAAAAGAGGTGAATCAGATGGATATAAAAAAGAATACTGCAGAAATTATATCTAATAAATGGGAAGAAATAAAAGAATTAAAAAGAGAAGGCATTGATCCTTTTGGACATAAGTTTATCAGAACTTATCAAATAAAAGATTTAATAGAAAAAAACAAAAACTTGCAGATTGGCGAATGTGCTAAGGAAAAGGTTACTATAGCTGGGAGATTAATGGCTTTAAGAAAACATGGGAAGGCTATATTTGCTGATATTGAAGATATAAATGGAAAAATTCAAATTTATATAAGGTCAAATAAAATTGGAGAGAAGGTTTTTGAGCTTTTTGGTAAAATTGATATTGGAGATATTTTAGGACTTTCAGGATTAATTTTTAAAACTAGAACTGGCGAAATTACTGTTTTAGTGGAAGAATTTACACTTTTATGTAAATCATTACGCAGTTTACCTGAAAAATGGCATGGGCTCAAAGATGTAGAAATAAGATATAGAAAAAGATATTTAGATTTAATAGTTAATCCATCAGTCAGAGAGATTTTTATGAAGAGAAGCAAAGTAATACAATCTATAAGGAATTTTTTAGATAATAGGAACTATTTAGAAGTTGAAACTCCTATAATGCAACCTATTCCTGGTGGAGCTACAGCTCTTCCTTTTATTACCCATCATAATGCTCTCCATAGGGATTTCTATCTGAGGATCGCTCCGGAACTATATTTAAAACGTTTATTAGTTGGGGGGCTCGAAAAGGTATATGAGTTAAGTCGTAATTTTAGAAATGAAGGTATTTCTACCAAACATAATCCTGAATTTACCATGCTAGAGTTATACGAAGCATATGGTGATTATTATAGTATGATGCAAATTTCCGAGGAGTTGATCACCTATCTAGTTAAAAATGTTTTAGGAAGTTTAGAAATCGAATATCAGGGAAATACAATTGATTTTACACCTCCCTGGAAAAGAATAAGCATGTTTAAAGCAATAGAAGAAGTGGTAGGGCTCCGGGTAGATAAAATCTATAAAAAAGACTTTAATGAAATTATAAAAAAATATAGTTTGAATATAAAGGGTAATATAACCAGAGGTGAAATTGTCAATGAACTTTTTGCAAAATTTGTAGAACCGACTTTAATTCAACCAACTTTTGTTCTTGATTATCCTCTTGAGCTTTCCCCTCTATCCAAACAGAAGAAAGATAATCCAGAATTAGTAGAACGTTTTGAATTATTTATCAATTCAATAGAATTAGTAAATGCCTTTACCGAACTAAATGATCCAGCAGAACAGAAACGTCGGTTTGAAGAACAGGTAGCCAAGAAAGAAGCAGGAAATGTGGAAAGTCACTTTATGGATAAAGATTATATTGAAGCTTTAGAATATGGTATGCCTCCCGCAGGTGGTTTAGGTCTAGGAATTGATAGATTAATGATGTTGCTTACTAATTCTGATTCAATTAAAGAAGTTATACTTTTTCCTCAATTAAAATCAAAAGAATAAAATGGTATATAGTATCGAGTATTGAGTATATAGTGAAAAAGAAGATAGCGGAATTCACTAACGACTATATTAATTGGTAAATTGGTCAATTGGCTAATTGGGTAATTGATAAACATATGAGATTAGATAAATTTTTAAAAGTAAGTAGACTAATAAAAAGGAGAACAGAAGCCAAAAAAGCTTGTCTTACTAATTGCATTAAAGTTAATAATCGAATTGCCAAAGCAGGAGATGAAATAAAGACTGGCGATGAATTAGAAATTAATTTTACCAACAAAATCCTACGAGCGAAAGTAATAGGAGTTCCCCTAAAGAATATTCCAGCTGAGGGAGCAAATTCCTTGTATGAAGTAATAAAAGAGATTAAAAAAGAAGAAGATTGAAATTTTAATGAAAATAATTATGAATTTCGGGCTATATTTTTGCTTTACCAGCCAATAAAAGAGGTTTTGAACCAATGGAAGATAAGATAAAAGAAATTTCAGAAAAAATAATAAAGTTATTAGAAGAAAAAAAGATTCAAGAAATAAAAGAAATTATTGATAATCTACACCCTACAGAGTTTGCCGAATTGACCGATTATTTATTATTAGAACAAACTATTGGAATATTTAAATTGCTTAAAGATGATGAAAAAATTGCTGAATTACTTTCAGAATTAAGTTCAGAATTACAAGCTAAAATAATGGAAGCTCTGGGTAAAGAGAAAGCTTCTGATATCTTAGAGGAAATGGACACCGATGAGGCAGTTGATTTTTTAGGAAAAATAGCTCCTCAAGAGTCCCGAGAATTGTTAGATTTAATGCCTAAAGAAGAAGCCGAAGGGATAGAAGAATTATTAAAGCATGAAGAGAATACAGCTGGAAGTATCATGAACAATGAGTTTATTGCCTTGCCTGAGGATCTTACTGCCGAGGAGACAATAAACAAAATAAGAGAGCTTAGCCCAGAAGCAGAGATGGTTTATTATATTTATATTATAGACAAGAAAGAAAGATTAATTGGAGTTATTTCTTTACGAGATTTAATTATTGCAAATCCTAAGGCTAAGATATCTGAGGTTATGGAAGAAGATGTAATAAGTGTGTTAGATACTGAAGATCAAGAAACGGTGGCTCGGGTAATTTCAGATTATGATTTTTTAGCTCTGCCAGTTATTGATAAGAGAGGTGTATTATTAGGTATTATTACTGTTGATGATGTTATCGATATCATGCAAGAAGAGGTTACTGAAGATATTCACAAGATGGTTGGTTCGTCTGAGGTATATGAAGATAAACTTAGTAAGGCAAATTCATTTACTAGAGCAAAGGCTCGAATTCCTTGGTTATTTATATGCTTAGTTGGTGATATTATTTCTGGTTCAATTATAAAATTTCATTCTGGGATATTGCAAACTATGATAGCTATGGCATTTTTTATTCCCATAATTTTGGATATGGGTGGAAACGTGGGATCTCAATCCTCCACCATTACTGTTCGTGCTTTAGCTACCGGGCAAATTGAAATAGATGAATTGTGGAAGAATATATGGGCTGAAATTAAAGTAGGGTGTATAATAGGTTTGGTTACGGGGGTAGTTATGTCTTTTATAGCACTTTTATGGCAGAACAATTATTTATTAGGTCTATTAATAGGGATATCATTAGGTGTGACTATGATTACAGCTACGACTATGGGGGCTTTATTACCTTTAATTTTTACAAAAATCAAGATTGATCCAGCAATTTCTGCCGGTCCCTTTATCACCACTGCCATTGATGTGAGTGGCTTGTTAATCTATTTTGGCTTGGGTTCTTTTTTATTTAAGCATTTTGGTCTATAAAATTTAAATTTTAATTGATTTAGGTGACCATAATTGAATATTTTATTAAATAAATAGAGAGGAGAGGGATAAAATGAGTGAAATATTTGAAGTTTATGCCAGAGAGATATTAGATTCAAGAGGAAATCCTACTGTTGAAGTGGAAGTAGAACTGGAAAGCGGAGCTATAGGAGTGGCTCAAGTTCCATCCGGAGCCAGTACCGGCGCTCATGAGGCTATTGAATTAAGAGACGGTGACCCAAAAAGGTACTTAGGAAAAGGAGTTCTTAAGGCGGTCAAGAATGTAAATGAGATTATTGCCCCTGAAAT
>Ga0209610_1001844_pt1 | contig 10831 bp, 7 predicted proteins | sample LakKivw275mmetaG_FD_184137 | JGI IMG/M metagenome (GOLD analysis project Ga0209610, IMG submission 184137) | Anoxic lake water microbial communities from Lake Kivu, Rwanda to study Microbial Dark Matter (Phase II) - Lake Kivu water 275m metaG... | ecosystem: Environmental > Aquatic > Freshwater >...
GGATACTTACTCGTCACTTTTGCGCCTGTTGACCGTGGCGCACGATTCCTTAATATCAGCCAAAAGGGGGGAATTAAATGAGCGACAATAAGCTTTTTGGGATGCCCGCGGAGAGCGGGCGATGGATCTTAGTTTTACTCGGCTTTATTATTAACCTCTGTCTCGGAAGCGTTTACGCCTACAGCGTATTCAGAAAACCTGTTCAGACCCTCCTGAACGCCAGCGCAACAGAGGCCGGCCTTCCCTTCATGGCCTTTCTCGCCTTTTTTGCCATCCTGGTTTTCTTCGGCGGCCAGATTATAGCGAAGCTCGGTCCGAGAAACCTGGGTATCCTCGGCGGTATCGTCGTCGGAATAGGCTGGATGCTCGCCAAATACTCCACAAGCATCAACATGCTCACAATCACTTACGGTTTGATCGGCGGGGGCGGCGTGGGTCTTGCCTACGGCGTGCCCCTTGCCTGCGTGGGCCGCTGGTTCCCCGACAAGCGGGGCCTCGCCCTGGGGTTGACACTCGCCGGTTTTGGCGGTTCACCCTTCATCTCGGCAAACGTGGCAGCCGCATTGATCAAGTCCGTCGGTCCCATGCAGACCTTCTTCCTCATGGGTGCGGCCTTCCTCGTCATCATCTGCCTGTGCTTCATTCCTTTCCGTTACCCGGAGGATGGCTGGAAACCCGCGGGATGGACGCCACCGGCAGCTGCCGCCGGAAAAGCGGCGGATTTCACCATGGCGGAAATGTCCAAGACTCCGACCTTCTGGGGGCTCTTCCTGTGTTACACCATCGGCTGCCTTGCCGGGCTCATGGCCATTGGTATTTCCAGCCCCGTGGGCCAGGAAATCATCAAGATTCCCGCCGCGACAGCCGCGACCCTCGTGGGTGTTTTCGCCATCTTCAACGGCGTCGGCAGGCCGCTCTTCGGCGTTCTCACGGACAAACTCACGGCACGGAACGCCGCCCTCATCTCCTTTGTCATCATCCTGGTCGCTTCTCTGGGCATGCTGACGGCAAAAGAGGGGGACATGATGATGTACGTGATCTGCTTCATCGGGTTCTGGTTGGTGCTCGGCGGCTGGCTGGCCATCGCGCCGACATCGACGACCATTTTCTTCGGCATCAGGAACTACGCGAGAAACTACGGTGTCGTCTTCTTCGCCTACGGTGTTGGGGCCATCCTGGGCGGCCTGATCTCCGGCGCGGCAAAGGACACTTTCGGCTCTTACGCTATCGCCTTCTACCCCACGGCGGGTCTTGCCGTCCTCGGCATGATCATCGCCTTCATGCTCATGAAACCGCCAAAAAAGGCATAGCGCATTCACTAACTGAAGAACGGTAAAACAAAAGCGCCGGTCTCATCGACCGGCGCTTCTTTTAAAAAAGGGGACAGGCTACTTTTTTAGTCCGGTGATTTTCTTAGGTCGCCCTCTTGGTCTGATTGTGGATTCGAGCCCCATTTTTACACTTATTGCCGACTGCCACTGCGATGAACCAAACGGCGCCTGCCGGTTGACGCTCTCCTTCACCTGTTCTAAATCCTTTGCTGACAACGGCTGATCGACATAAGCCGTCCAACGCTCGGGTAAAACCAGGGAGATTTCATCCGTGAGGATACGCGGCTTTTCACCTGTCCTTTCTCGGTGAGAGGACCATTTCCAATCCCTCGCTGACAATGTCAATCCGGCCCTGACGGGATTTCCCTCCACATATCTCATCACCACAAGCAGATGATTATCACCTTCAATGGGAAAACTCTTGAAACGGCCTTGCCACACATGACCGCTGCTTTCATAATGACGATGATAACGGCGCACATGGCTTGTCATCAGCCACTGCATCCATGCGCTCAATGAATTCCCCTCATCAGGAGATAGGACGAAGTGAAAGTGATTGGGCATCAGGCAATAGGCGACGAGCTTCACGGGATAGCGTTCTTTGGCCATGAGTACCAGATCAAGAAACGCACTGTAGTCGTACGCCTTGCGAAAGACCGCCTTTTTATCATTGCCGCGGTTGATGACGTGATAGCAAAAACCCTTGGTTAATCCTCTTGGTATTCTCGGCATTTCAAACTCTCTCCAAAAAGTAGCCTGTCCCCTTTTTTATTTTCGTTGAATTTCAAGCATTTAGAGAGCACCTGAAAAAGTAGCCTGTCCCCTTTTTATGAGGGTGGTGCCGTGTTTCTTCGCCAGGCGGAAGGGGCGGAGCATGTAGTAAAGAGGGAGGAATGAGCGGGGCATGTGGAGGGGCCTCCATTCGATGAGAAGACCTGTGATGATCATGCGGAAGAGGTATTCGACGCGGTCCCGTGCGCGTTCACGGATCCGGAAGTAGAAGGCGTACTTTTTATAAAAATCGAGAGGGCTTTCGTCCAGACCGAAAAGCCTGTCTTTTATCCACCGGGTGAGCCGTCCGACCATCGGATCGGCCTTGACCATCCTTTCAACATCCTCCGGCAGGACGGTCCCGAAGAGGTCACGGGCCAGCTTCAGACCGACGAGCAGCATCCGGCGCCCGCCGGTCCGATCCGCAAGCCTCGTAAGCCTTTCCCAATTCAGAGCCGGGTGCCTGCGGATAAGCTCCACGGCGTCGCTGACCCAGATCAATCTCCCCCAGAAATCCTTGGCGCCGTGAACGCAGAGAATCAGGAGGAGTTCCTCCGGGGGCAGGGCATTGAAGCGTATATCCTTTGTGACGGACTTTTGCCTGTGCCTCCAGATGTCAAGATCATCAAGGGAGAAGCAGAAGCTCCAGGGGACAATCTCCCACTGAAGCTCCAGATAAACTTTTCCGTCGTTGCGAACCAGGGCAAGCTCGTTGTAGGCCTGCTTGAAGGCCAGGGCCTGCGCCCCTTCAAATTCCATGTCTGCCTGGTACCCCATGCCGACGATCAGATCCCTGCTCTTCAGGACATCGCGCCTTCGCACCAGGATGTCCAGATCGACGAATTGCCTGAGCGCGATATCGCCGTAAAGCTGGGCGGCCAGCGCGGGCCCCTTGTAGGGGATGGAGGGGATGCCGCCGCTCTCCAGGCGGTTCACAATCTTTTGAAGCTCTGTGGTGAGGACAAGATTCCGGACCGTGTTGGCCTGATAAGCCGATCGGAACTGCGACAGGATCTCCTCGGGAACAAGACGGGAATAATCCTTCCGGAAGGCCCGGTAAAGAAGTGGCATGACGCCGTGATTCGCTGCCGCTCCGAGGAGAAAAACCCAGTCCATCCCCTTCTCGAGCAGGGCAGCGATTTCATGTTTCGCCTGACCGTTGCAATCAGCCTTGATGCCGAGAAGAAGCAGTCTGTATTCGGGCCGCATGTTGAGAGGTTTCTCCATGTAAGCGCTCAGAACCCCTTCAGCAGGGGATAAACTTTTCTTTCGTAGATCCGCCGGAAAACATGAACGGGGTGGACCACGGCGGCGGCAGCCAGCGTAAAAGACATCCCGATGAAGTCTCCCTCCGCGTAGTAAAGGGCCGCTTTCTGATAGAGGGCCTCCCCCGTGTATTTTCGCCGTGCATCTGCCTTCTCATGCCAGGGGCGTGTTTCCTGTTCCTCCATGAAATCCGCAAGCGAAGGCTCAGCCCCTCCCTGCCTCCTTCTCCGCATGCGCTCGAGGGCCCAGGCGTCGTAAAGCTCCTGCTCCTTCTTCTTCTCGATGGAGACGGATCTGCCGTGGATTCTGTAGAGGACGAGGGGTTCGGGGACGGTGAGAAGAAGGTGCCCCCTCTCCGCCAGGCGGTTCCAGAGGTCCGTGTCCTCAACCTGGAGGAACTCGCTCCGGTATCCGCCGGCATCGAGTACGGTCTTCCGGTGCATCATCACGGAAGAGTGAATGAATCGGATGGGCACACCATTTTCGGCATGTTTCCGGAATCCCCCCTCATCGAAGGGCCCGCCGGTGCCGAGAAAGCCAAGACGCTGACCTTCCCCATTGATGAAATAACCGAAGGTCCCTAGCACCCGGGCTTCCGGGTATTCCGCCAGGTATTGAATCTGCCTTTCGATCTTTGTCGGAAGAAAGACGTCGTCGGCGTCGAGCCTGGCAACCCAATCGTAGCGAGCCTCCTCCAGGCCCCGGTTGGCGGCATCGCAGCGGCCGAGGTTTTCCTGCGTGACGAACCTCACACGACTGTTCAGCCGGGCATAGCGCTTCATGATCCCCTGGCTTCCGTCGGTGGAGCCGTCATCCACCAGAAGGATTTCAAAATCCTGGTGGCTCTGGCCGAGGACGCTCTCGATCGCCTCGGGGAGAAATCGATCACCGTTGTGGACGGGTATGACCACAGAAATTTTCATGCCGGGTTATCCGCCTGTAAAAGCCTCGTTGTCACAGTGCCGCCTCCGTCTTCATCTGCTGGTAAGCCACAAGGGAATGGTAGTACTCGTTTCCCTTCAGCAGGGACTCATGGGTTCCGATGGCCTCGAGGCGGTTCTCGTTCAGAAGAAGGATCCGGTCGGCATCCTGGATTGTGCAGAGGCGGTGAGCAACAATAAAGAGGGTCTTGTTCCCCACAAGCGATGGGAGCTCATGGAAGACGGACTGCTCTGTAAGGCTGTCCAGGGCCGATGTCGGTTCGTCGAGGATCAGTATATCGGGATCCCTGACCAGGGCCCGGGCGATGGAAAGCCTCTGCTTCTGACCCTCCGAGAGATTCACGCCCCTCTCGCCGATCTCACTCCCATATCCTTCCGGAAGACTCTCGATGAAATCATGTATGCCGGCTACCCTGGCGGCGCGGATGACCTCATCCTCGCGCGCGTCGAGGTTTCCATATTGGAGGTTCTCCATGATCGAACCCGTCAGTAAGAGCGGGCTTTGGGAGACGTAGCCGATCCTTTCGCGAAGCGACCGCACCTCGTAATCGGAAACGGATCTCCCGTCGAAGAGAATCTCCCCGCCCGTGGGTTTGTAGAATCTCATAAGGAGGCTGAGGAGCGTCGTCTTTCCCACGCCGCTCGGCCCCACGATGGCGACCCGCTCCCCGGGGCGGGCCCTGAAGGAAACACCCTGCAGGACAGGGTCGGAACCATTGTACGAAAAGCTCACATCCCTGAATTCGACATCACCTGAAAGCCGCTCGACCTTCACGCCCCTGCCGTCCTCATCCTCGGGAACAATGTCGAAGAGGGCGGACACCCGCTCCAGTGACACCCTTGCGCCCTGCAATTCGAGATTGACAGAGGCCAGGGATTGGGCCGGGCCGAAGACATACCCGAGGTAGGCCTGGAAGGCGAAGAGGGACCCGAGGGTCCACTGATCGGTGATCACCCAGTAGGCGCCGAGGGCGAATACGACAAAGCGGGCAATGTCGGGCATGAAGGAAATGGCTGTCCCTGTGACAGCCCCCACGGCCGACTGTTCCATGGAGAGGTGAAAGACCTTCCTCAGCTCGGTCATGACGCGGCTCGCCGTCCTTTTCTCCGATGAATATGCCTTGATGAGCGACACCGACGACAGCGCCTCCTCCAGTCGGCTCCACACTTTGGCGTGTATTTCACTGCTCTCGTGGCCCAGGGCGTAGATACGCGCTGAGAAAAAACGGATAAAGAGAGGCAGGAAAGGAACCACAATGAGAACCGCGAGGGCGAGTTTCCATTCCAGGTAAAGCAAAAGGATGACACCGCCCGCGAAGCGGATGACATTTTCAATGATATGAATGATGTTGCTCGAGAAAAACCATGTCAGGCCGTGCACATCCGATGAGAGGCGCGACATGAGATAGCCCGTCTGATTCTTATCGAAAAAAGACTTGGGGAATCGAAGCGTCCGCTCGAGAAGTTCCCCCTGGAGGTCGAGTATCACTTCCTGCTCGTACCGGGAGATGTAATATTGCTGCATGATACCGGCGATCCGGCCAAGGAGCGCGATCGCGACGATGAGGAGCAGGACGCCCACGAGAAGCTCCAGGCGGTGGCCGAGGATGACGTCATCGATGAGGTATCGCGAGATCAACGGCTGGGGAAAGGCTAGGAGCGAATTGAAGAGGATCAGCAAACCGCCGGCGATGCCCTTCCTCCAGTGGCGCTTCACAAAGGGGACGAGATTCCGCAGGTTGGTTTTGATGCTTCCGTTCCCTTTTTCGCCGGCAAGGGGGTCCACCGGACACTTACGGGAAAGCCCCTGTTTGAGATATGTGATCCAGCCTTTCATCGTTTCCGACTTCCGTTACAGTACATAAATCTTGTGGAGAAAATGCTGAGGCATGCCCTCTGGTGAAAAGATCGCCGTCTCCACCCTGAATTTCTTTTGTCCTTTAAGTATCTGGGGCTCGCCCGTCCAGAAGTAGCAGGTCTTGACCTTCCTGTCCCTGAGAATGGAAAGGGTCGACAGGAGCTCGTCCTCCGCGCTCCGCCGGGCTTTGGCACCGCACCCGCCGGCAGAGCCGGATGAGACCATATAGACCCGATCAAAGAAAAGTGGGCCCGCGTGATACATCGCCGACGCCCACTGGAAGATGACGACATCGCCATCGGAGGTGTGCTGTTTCAGGAACTCGATCCTAGCGGCGTTGTAGTTTTTGTAGACCCGCAGATCGTTATTAATGTTCAGAGCCAGGTGTGCTGCGGCATAGAGCGCAAAAGCGAGAAAAACTCCCCGAACGGCCCTTGACGAAAAGATCCTCCCCTGTTCCGAGGCCAGGAAGACAAAGACGAGGGGAACCAGCGGCAGGGCAAACTTGTAGTCCGGCCGGACAGGGGAGAAAATAAGGGCGATGAGACACATGTACACAATGATCGAACCCAGGAGAATGGTCCCCACAGTGCTTCCCTTTTCCCTTGCCTCCTCCAGTTTCTCCGAAAACCCGACAAAGACGAGGAGTAATGCCGGGAATACAAAAATGAGATTTTTGATCGGGGATTCGCCATAGAAAACGAGAATAAAGCCGACCAGGAGAACAGGGATAAAGGCGTATATATTCTTTCTTCCGGCCGCGCTCACCGGGTCTCGCTTGCACAGAAAGAGGAGCGCCACAAAACCCGCGATGGCGCCCGCGGTGACGGCCAGTTTCTTCATGGGCATGGCGGCTACGAGTACGCGGTAGGGAAACTCGAGACCGAGAATGTCCCCGTAGGCAGCATAGTTGAAGATCAGAAATCCAAGAAGCGGAACAAGAACGCCCAGGGCCAGTGCCCCGGCTTCCCGGGGCCTTTCATGCATCGACATGACAAAAGTAGCGCACACCCCGTAGGAAAAAACAAATAGCACCGCTTCCGGGCGAAAGAACGGCGTGAGACCGATGATGAAAGTACTGAAAAAGAGAAAAACCCGCGAGGGATGGCCATGAAAATGGAGCACCATTAAATAAAGCCCCAGGAGAATGAGGAATATCATCGGGACGAACTCCCAGAAAGTGAAGGCGTAGAAGAGAACCGGCGAACCGAAGAGAAAACCGAAGAGTAGCATCCAGTAAACCCTCTCATCGTTAATGAGCAACCTGAGAATCATGCTCAGCACGACAATGGACAGGAAAAATGTGAGGAACGGAAGGAAATGGGTCACCCGGTCACCGAAGATCGGATAAAAGAGGCTCGAAAGGTAAGGGAAGAGCGGTTGAAGGATACAATAAATCCCGCCTTCTTTCTGGATTAAATATTCCTGGTTGCCCGTGATGTGGCCGGGAACGAGACCCAGCTTTTCCCCGGGATAGGAGATCGAAAGTGATCGGTTCAGATAAAAGTTCTTCATCTGGACATAACCCAGGCCCTCCTCATCGGAGCGGAGGCTCAGGGGGGAGAGGTATACAAAAAGTCCCAGAAGTACAATAAAAACGATGGCAAAAAGCAGATAATCCTTTTTGTTCAATCCCTGAAATCCACCGGCCATTGTCTTCTTTCCTCTCGTTTCTCTTATCAATTAATCCTGCAGGTAAAATGGCGCAGGAATCCCTCAAAAACTCAATTAAATGCGAATTTTATGCCTGATAAAGGGGGAAAGTCAGCAAAATCGACGGGCAGTTAAAGAGATGGCGATGACTCCGGCAGGTGGTGATACCGTCATCCGTGAAATAACAGCATCAAAGGGCCCTGATGTTCACCTCCCTGGGAATACTAGCAAGATCCAACCTTGCAGACATCATCTCCAGACTTTTCCATACCGGACATGATGCGATCGATCTTCCATCCTGCTTCTTTCTTGACCAAAAAGGTCCAGCGGGTAACCCATTTCTCCTCATCATCCGTGGGCCAGTTCTCGATGCAGAGGGCCCGCGCATCGTCGAGGATTTCGATTCGTTGATTGAACGGGCTGCGCTGCTTTTCATTCAATTGACTGATCTTGAGCATGTATTCTCGAAGCGCCTCGCGTGTCAGATCCCCCGTGGAGGTCTGAAGGGGATAGGCATCCACCATGTCGAGGCTCTTTTCAACCTGGGCGGGGTCCTTGACAGCAGCGTTAAACAGGTTCATCGCGTCGAAGATCTTCTTGGATTCCATCTCCTCCTTTTTCCTGAAAGGCCTGTCGAGAAGCGGGTTCACGCATCCGCAGCCTTCAACGACCCACACCGGTTTTCCAAGTTCCTCCGAAATCCTGTAGGCGGGGGCGCCCTTGAGGTCCCTGTAGAGCTGGTCGAAGGGCTCCTTCGGGATGAGGATCAATTCCGTCTCGGGCCACTCTTCGAGTGCGGCCCTCCCGGCTTTGATGAAATCATCCACCATAAGGAGGCCGGAGACAATGATGTTTCCACCATAGGTCTCATTCTTTACCGGGTAGGCGCGATGCCTGTTCTGCACCTTGCCGCTTCGTTCCTCAAGTGCTGACTTGATGCGGCCGTTCGCCGCCTCGGACGTAAGCCAGAGCACACCGCGATAGGCGCCCCCGAAATTAACGAGGTTTCCTTTCAGCGTCCGGCTCATGACTGTTTTTACGGGAAACGTGAGCGATGCTCTCATGTCCGGATTGGAATTCAAGGGGATGTTGAAGCGGGACCGCATGCGGCTCGAAAATTCCATGAATTCTTCCATGGGGCACTGGAGCTTCTCGATGTTTTCCGGCGGCGAGCACACGGTGTAGCCCGGCCAGTAGAGGATCATGCTCTTCGCGCTATACTCCGCGAAAAACTCGTACGTGTTTTCGATGTCGTTCCAGCCGCAGACCCGGGGCAGTGGAACGATCGTCCCGACCAGTTCCATCTTATATTTCTTGAGGAGGGGAAGGGATGCGATTGCGATTTCGCCGTCCTTGCGCCTCTTCCTGAAGATCTTCGCCCAGAGTTCGGGCCGCGTGGAGTGCATGGAGACGGTGATTTCGATGGGCCTGAAGCGGGAAAGCTCCTTCAGGAAAGCCTCATCAAGCATGGAACCGTTCGTTGTAAAGCAGATCTTGTTCGATAAATACTTTCGCCTTATGAGCTTGAGAATCTCGAAAAATTTCGGATGGAGAAAGGCCTCACCTTCTGCGATCCTTCCCGGGAGGCTGTCACTCATACGGATGGGGTCTTTGTGCAGGGGCATGAGGCTCAATTGGTGCTTGATGTCCTCGATGTCCCGGAACATGCCCCTTGCGATCGGGAAGGGGTTGAGATTGTTCGAACAGAAGATACATCGACTGTTGCAGACCGCGCTGATCGGAAGCTGATTTTGATAGCGGTTACCGGCAAGCCATTCCCTGAAGAAAACGCTGCTCTCCCCCGCCGGACCCGACGCCGGTAGGATCGGCTGCAAAATGGGCTGTCCCATCCTTTTTTCATGACCGCAGTGTTTATGTGCCGCTTCTTCCTTCATACATCACCCCTTCTGTTTCTTCGGTCTTCTCCTTCGCACATGGCCCCCGCTCGAGGACCTCCTCTATTTTTTCCCAGAACCGGCCAGTGAGGTTTGTGCGGAGGACGTACGACGGTATCTCCCGGACCAAGTCACAGGAATTGTCGAAGAGCTTGCATGTGAGCCGTATGACCTCTTCTACGTCATCGCACCACCAGCTTCTCGTAACCTTTTCTCTCGCCAGGCGATTGAGCTGCATCGCCGCATGCCCGCGGCCAATCTTCGCCACCTCCACTTCCTCTGATTTCTCCAGGAAGAAAATGGCGGACAGTGGTACAGATCTCTGGACATCCCAGGACTTTTTCAGCCCCCGTTCGTAGATATCACTCCAGGTAGGAAAAGGATGGGCAAGATAACTCCCATCTTGATCTCTGATGACAAGTGCTTCCTCGTCCCCCAGTACTCGCCATGGCAACGGTAGGCGCCTGCAACAGGTGGATTTTCCCGAGTCACCCGGCGCCGCCAAGAGTATGCCTTTCCCCTCCCACTCCACAAGGGCCGCATGGACGGGCATCCCCCCCGCATCAAGGACTTTCCTGTATATCGGGAAAAAGTAAAAACAAACCTTGTTGGGTTCGGGGGTTGCGCCGGCACTACTGCATTTTTCGTAAATGACATCTTCGACTTTGTGATGAACCCAGATCCGCATTGTACTGTAGTCTATTTCCCGCCAGCCTGTCCGGGGCAGACCGGCCCTCATGTGAATGTCGAGCCGCCCAACGGGCCCATCCTTAGCCTTGTCGTATTCGCCTGACATGATCAGCCTCGGGCAATTATCCCCATTCCCGTTTCCCAACCTCATGATGGACGCCACCTTATCGAGAAGGGGGCTTTCGCCCGCTGATGCCATGAGTTTCCACTCATGTCCGGCGGCAAGAGAGAAATGATAAGTTTTCAATACTTCACTTGACTGAATGTCCACTAGTTTGTCAACCTCACAGACCGTTTCCGGTACTGTCAACTTTCTTGTGTAAATTGTTTGTGAGCCATCTCCTGGAAGAACGGCAAGTTCTTCCGCACTTTCCCTACAGGGGTTGACCGCCAATGCAATTCCATCTTCAACGAGATGAAGGCCAG
>Ga0209610_1001845_pt1 | contig 10827 bp, 9 predicted proteins | sample LakKivw275mmetaG_FD_184137 | JGI IMG/M metagenome (GOLD analysis project Ga0209610, IMG submission 184137) | Anoxic lake water microbial communities from Lake Kivu, Rwanda to study Microbial Dark Matter (Phase II) - Lake Kivu water 275m metaG... | ecosystem: Environmental > Aquatic > Freshwater >...
GAAGATATTTAAAGATATAATTTTCAGTATCTTCAGTATGGTATTTTTCATTGGTATTAGGTCTTTCAGGGTCATCGGCGACAAGCGTAATTCGACTGCGCCAATCACCATAAATTGGTTCCAGAACATAACTTCGGATTTTATCAATGACTGCCTGAGCTTCTGCCGCCGTTCGGGCTGGAATTCGCCCAATGGCTAAGTCCATTTTCTGATCGGCTCCTTTAACATAGGTGAATCGGGAGTCGGCGGTATAGGAATTAAAGCCATTTTCCGAACCGCTGGCAGACTCAACTTGATAGGTCAAGACAACATCACCTACATTGGATTCAATGTGGCGGTAATCGAAGGTTCCGTCTCCAAGCAGCAGCACGTATTCGGGCGGGATAATCCAATTTTCTAAGGCATATTTAAGGAATAGACGAATTGCATTCGGGTCAACGATGTCGGCGTTAAATTCCCTTAAGATCTGATCCTGAAAAACTACAAGTGTGCTGAGACGATCTTTTTCACGAACTTCTTCACGATGCATTTTAGCCAGCAAATTGGCTTGATTCTGGAATTCTTCAGTAGTGATAATGATGTATTGTGCCGCGTTGGTTTCGTTGCGCAGTGCATTCCAGTAAGGATTATCAATTGCCTCGATTTGCTCAGGGGTTTTAAAATGAGTTGCCGCAGCTATCAGGAAGTGAGAGCGTTTACCTTTGTCATTTTGCTGACGGAATGTTAGCGAATTATTCGCAGATGGTTGGATTTTATTTTGGATCTTAACCTCACTCCATTGAGTAATATCCAGCAGGATGGGATCGTTGAGATTAAGGCCACTCAACTGGTATTCAACAATTCCGGAAACAGGTGGTCCCCAGAAGTCTATGCTTTGACCGAGTGGTCGCAGAGGGGCCTTGAATTTTATTTCAATATAGTCGAGGTAAGCTATTGCCGAATTAACGTTGGAGGTGTATCCGATCTTGATCATGTTGTTAGCATTGGGCTCAAGCGATACATTGGTTGAGTTTGGAGTCACAGAGAAATTTCTGCCAGACCAGCTAAGCAGTGCAGTTGGCGAACTGCCTATAGATAATTTGTAATTATGCGTAACTTCATTAGTAGCACCACGGGTTACAACTACTAAGTCAGCGGAATATTTGGTTCCGGCGGGATCATCACGGCTAAGCGGCGGTAATTGAAAAATTTCTGAGACGGATGAACCCGAGCCGTTAAATTTTTTCCCATACCAGTCTTTACCCGAACGCAGGAAATTAACTAATTCGGCTTCATGACGGATAAGAGTTTCAGTTTTTTTAAGAACCGTATCAGGCGCAGCTGCTGAGCTGGCGCTAATCACCATGTTTTTAGGTGCACCTGGATGGTCAGCGATTAATAACCAGTAATAATTATCAAAGGAATAAACATTACGGCGGAAGATCAATTCGCCGGTACTGGTGGCATCAACGCCACTGGTTGCCCGACCGTAAAAAAGAATTATATCCATTGAATTGAAAAGCCCATCCTGGTCATTATCTATTAAGCGGGAGTTTTCGATTAAGTTTTCCGGTACTTCCAAACCGGGAGTATTGTCAATTTCCCGACCGCTTGTTGAATTGGAATAGAGGAAAATCCGATTAACATCAATTTCGTTTTCAGCCAATCCTAAGTCTTTTAATTGCTGATAATTAATTGTGTAAATTCCATCATTCCTAACGGTAATTTTATACCATTTACCCTGAGGAAGAGTTGATGGTTTCCTGAAGCGTTGAACGGATTTAGTGTACCATTGGGAAGCGTATTTTGAATTAATAAAGACTTGATCAAATCGTTTATCCTGCTTTGGAATGAAAGCAGATTTATGATTTTCAATCGTTGATTTTTTAGCATAGCGGATTACCACAATCGCTGACCGAAGAATCTGAATACGATTGCTACTCAGGCATTTGATCGGGAAGATTACCAGATCTCCCGCCGGATTAAACCGAAAATAACCAATATCCACAAAATCGGGGGATCTCTTTTGATTAATCGTTTGGACATCTTCAGGTCGGAGGATGGCAGGCAGTTGAATCTCCTCATATCTTGCTCTGATCAGCTGAATCGTTGGTCTGAGTGGTGCGGGAAGCGCCACCGTGAAAGCCCAAAAGGGAATTGCAAAATTAGCCGAAAGCGAGACCGAATTAGTGACACCCAGTGAAAAATAGCTTTCGGCACCGGGATAATTTTCTACCTGTTCCCAGCTGAATTTGGAATTATCCTCAAGCTGGATTTGCAATTCGGATTCGTCTTCATAAATAATCGAATATTCCACTGCCCAAAGCGGGAAGTTGATAATCCAAAGGACTATAAGATAAAGGGGAAATAGTAAACGATTCATCTTAGATAAAATTTAACTTTATAGTGGTTGATTAGCAATGATTGTCAAGACTGCTCTTAAATTTGTCACTATTTCAAATATTAAGATGGAATTAAGTTCCGGAGATCTTGGGGCTTCACGTCTGATTTGGCTTGCATAAGGAGGTAATGAAAATTAAATTTACCTGCTTTTTTGAGGATAGTCTATTAAATGTTAGAACAACTCCAGAATAATCTGGGAAAAATAATTCGCAATCTCAAAAGCGAAGGGAAAATCACTGAAGATAATATTCGGGATACTTTGCGTTTGGTACGCCGCTCACTCCTTGAGGCTGATGTTAATTATAAAGTAGTAAAGGAGTTTATTGACAAAGTTCAGGAAAAAGCGGTCGGGGCTGTGGTTACTAAAAGCCTGACTCCCGGGCAGCAGATGGTTAAGATCTTTCATGATGAATTAACACAGCTGTTAGGTGCCAAACAGGATCATCTGCAAACCGCCGCAATTCCACCGACTATCATCATGCTGGTGGGACTGCACGGCTGTGGTAAGACTACTTTTGCGGCAAAATTAGCATTGCAGCTTAAGCAGCAGAATCATCAACCCTTGCTAGTTTCAGTGGATATTTATCGTCCGGCTGCTCAGCAGCAGTTGGAAGTACTTGCTAAACAGATTGGGGTTCCGATTTATCCGTCTCCAGTGAATGTGATAAAATTTTCAAAAGAACCAAAAGTAATTAGTTGGATTTCAAAAGCGGTTGATTATGCCCGGCAGCAGCATCTTGATACCCTGATCCTGGATACTGCCGGACGTCTCCAAATTGACGCCGAGATGATGGGTGAGTTGGTAGCTTTAAAGAAAGTTCTCAAACCACAAAATATCCTCTTTGTGGCAGATGGAATGACCGGTCAGGATGCGGTGAATGTTGTCAAAACTTTCAATGAGCAACTGGAAATTGACGGAATTATCTTGACGAAAATGGACAGTGATGCACGTGGCGGAGCGGCGTTGTCTATCGTCAGTGTAACGGGAAAGCCGATTTTTTATCTCAGTGTTGGCGAGAAACTTGAAAACCTTGAAGCTTTTCACCCGGATCGGATAGCCAATCGAATCTTAGGGCTGGGTGATATCGTTACGCTGGTCGAAAAGGTACAGGCTGCGGTTGATGCTGAAGAGGCAGCTAAATTAGAGCAAAAATTATTCAAACGACAGTTTACTCTGGATGATTATTTGCAGCAAGTCCGGCAGATTAAAAAAATGGGACCGTTAGAAAACATCCTAACGATGATCCCGGGATTTGTTAGAGTGAAAAATATCAGTATTGATGATCGAGAACTGCTTCGCAGTGAAGTAATTATCCAATCTATGACCCGGGAAGAGCGACGTGACCCGGCAATAATTAATGGCAGTCGGCGCAAACGCATCGCCCGGGGTAGCGGTACCAATCCCGCGGATGTGAACCGTTTACTAAATCAATATTGGCAATTAATCAAAATAACCAAGCAGATGGGCAGGATGAAATTACCTGGAAATCTGGCTCATATACCTTTGGGAAATTAAACAATAGAGGAGGAATCTTGGCTGTAAAAATTAGATTACTGCGCATGGGACGGAAGAAGAAACCCTTTTACCGCATTGTGGTCATGGACTCTCGTACGCGCCGGGATGGACGTTATCTCGAGAAGGTTGGATTCTATAATCCAATTGCCCGACCGGTTGAAGTCAGGATTGAAAAAGATAAGGTCCTGGAGTGGCTAAAAAAAGGTGCGACACCTTCTAAAACTGTATTCAACTTGCTTCAAAAAGAGGGAATTGCGCTTGATTGGCATCTGATCCGCAACGTGGCGGATGAGTATGTCAGGAAAGTGGAGTTTGGGAAATGGGAACTTTCCAAAAAAATGCAGACTGCCCTACCGGTTGAAGAGCAGGAAGAGAAAAAAGTAACCTCAAAGAGTAAAAAGACCAAAACCAAGAGTGTTGAGGAGTCGGCTACCACTACTGCTGAGGAGCAGGAAGAAACCGGTGAAGCGGTACCCAAGAGTGCGGAAGAACCGGACACAGCTACCGCCGGGGAGAAAAGCGAAACCAATGAGGTAGCTGCCGAAGAAGTTGATGAAGTTAAATTAGCAGAGCAGACCGATTCCCAGGCAGATAATCCTGAGGTAAATACGGAATCGTGAATTATTGAGCGATAATTCGGAATTTTTAAAAGTGTACTTTATGCGGATTTTTGTTTATATTTTAATGATTGCCTTTGAATTGGATGGTGTAATCAGAAACCAGTAACAAGGAGTAACCGCTATGAAAGACTTCGTCGAGTACATGGTAAAGAAATTAGTTGATCATCCGGATGAAGTGAAAGTTTCTCAAATTGACAGTGAAAAGACTATCATTATGGAGTTACAGGTCAAAGAGGGTGATTTAGGTAAGGTAATTGGGAAAAAAGGTCGTACGGCAAAAGCTTTAAGGACTCTTTTGACCGCAGCTGCCGCAAAGCAGGGGCAAAAGCGGGCGATCTTAGAAATTATTGAATGATTGTGGATGACATTAAAGGCAAATTTTCCTTTAGGATTCATCAGGAAAAGTAGAGGATTAAAAGGAGAATTGCTTTTAACCCTGGTATCTCCGACAATCAAGTTTGATAAACGAATTGGGAATGTCTGGTTGGGAGAGACCCCCAATAAGGTATATCCCTGGCAGGTGGAAAAACTGCAATTACAGGGATCCAATGCTTTTTTAAAATTGAGCGATGTAAATACACGGGAAGAGGCCGATTTTCTCAAGGGGCTTAACGTGTTTATTCCCTCGGCTTGGATTCACCCCGATCATCCCTTACGACTCTACGGCTATCAAGTTAGAACGCAGTCACGTCGAATTTCTGCGGCAGTTGTGACCGATATTGATTTGAGCGGTAATCAGCCCAATCTGATCATATCCGCAGCTCAGGGTGAGTTTATTCTGCCCTTAGTTGATGATTTTATTACTAGGATTGACCAGCGGCGGAAGATTATCTATGTGAAGTTAATCGAGGGAATGGGACCGCAGTGAAGATCTATTTTATTACCGCTTTTCCAGCCATGATTCAGGCGGTTTTAGCCGAAAGTATGTTCCGTAAAGCTGCCGAGCAGCATTTGGTTGAATACCAGGTCTGGGATTTGCGGGATTTCACGACGGATAAACATCGTCAGATTGACGATACACCTTTCGGCGGTAGTCCGGGCATGGTGCTGAAACCCGAACCATTTTTCCGGGCTTATGACAAGTTAGTAAAGCTCACCACCCCCGGCGCTTACGAAATAATCTACCCCACACCCCAGGGGAAAATTTTAAATCATCAGCTGGCAGTCGAACTAACTCATGCTCAAGACCTGATTTTTTTCTGTGGGCATTACAAAGGTATAGATGAACGGGTTGTTGCGAACCTCGTCACTGCCGAGATCAGTATTGGTGATTACGTCCTGACCGGTGGTGAACTCCCGGCGTTAGTCATAGCAGATGCGGTGATTCGCCATATTCCGGGAGTATTGAATTGTTACGAATCGGCAGAATCGGACTCCTTTGCCGATAATTTACTGGAAGGTCCTATCTACACTAAACCCCGTGTATTTCGAAATTTGGCAGTGCCCGAGATCTTAATTTCGGGTAATCATGCCAAGATCAATCAATGGCGCTATGCGCAACGATTAAAGCGTACCAGGGAGAGACGCAAAGAATTATTAGATCCACGTCCTGAAAAGGATGATATTGGAGGAAAAAATGGATAAGATAGCTTCAGCAACCACAGATCAGATTAGGACCGATATTCCTGACTTTAAAGCAGGCGATGTTGTATCAGTCGAGTACAAAATTATCGAGGGCAATCGTGAACGCATTCAGCGTTTCCAGGGAACTGTAATTGCGCGTCGGGGTAGTGGCATAAATGCGACCTTTACCGTGCGCAAGATCTCGGATGGAATTGGTGTCGAACGGATTTTCCCCTTACACTCACCAAAGATTAACAGCGTTACCGTTGTAACTGTCGGGAAAGTCCGCCGCGCCAAATTGTATTACCTGCGCAACCTCAAAGGCAAAGCCGCCAAGGTTAAAGCATCCTGATAATCAACTCTTTGCTTTTATATTTAACTATTGTATCCTAATCAAATTAAAATTTTATGGACAGTTTCGTCTGGTGAGCAAGTTCCATGACGAAAATGATAGTCACTAAATCCTAAATCCAATTTTCCACAGATCCACAATTTTACGGTTCCATTGCCTAACAAGGCATTGGATTATGAAACGGAATTTATTAGATTCACGAGCAGTGTTAGGAACTAATGACAAGGAGTAAAAATGGATTTGAAGTCGCTAATTAAAAATTATTTTAAAGAAAATTCGGCTGAAATTCGGCAGAAAATTGTGGTACTGACAACCGAAATGTGTCGTGAAAAAACAGTCAACGTGGTTTCCGAAAAACTTGCCGAACATCCTTATTTAAAGATCCGCGGTGAAGAATATCGAGTAGCAGCCATTGTTGAGCGCGAGTTAAATAGAATCGGAATTCCCTATGAGGAATTCGCTCGGATGGAGGGTCGGCCGAATGTAATCGGCAAACTTGGAAAAGATATTAGTAGCAAACGTTTATTAATGCCCGCGCATATGGATATTGTGCCGGCTGGTGAAGGTTGGGATACGGATCCTTTTACCGTGATCGAGAAAGAAGGGAAGTTATTTGGGAGGGGTACTCTGGATAACAAAGGTCCGTTAGCTACAATTCTCGTCGCCGCTGAAGCGCTGAAGGACTTGAAAATTGACGGTAAATTAAATGGTCAGCTGCTGATTGCCGCTCTGGCGGATGAAGAAGCCACGGATCCCGATGGTGTTGATTATGGAATCGGCTATTTGATGGAAGCGAAATTAATTGCCCCGACGTATGCAATCATTCCTGATATCGGTGAAAATATGAGATCCATTGATATTGCTGAAAAGGGACGAATCGTCGTCAAAATAACGGCAACCGGCAAGCAGGCACATGGTTCGACCCCGGAGCGTGGTATCAATGCGGTGTATATGATGGCTAACTTAGTGAACGAAATTGAAAAGCTAACTTTCGATTATCAAGTTCATCCAGTGCTCGGTCATCCGACCTTGAATTTAGGCGAAATTCACGGAGGTGCGGCGCCTAATATCGTTCCGGGAACATGTTCAATCTATCTCGACATCCGCTCGGTTCCGGGCATGACCCAGAAGGGTGTGATCGGTCAGTTAGAAGATTGTACGAAGATGGTTAAAGATGGCAAATTTGAAATCAGTGTCATTTCCTGGAACGAACCGCATGCCATCAGTCCCCAAAATGAGCTGGTAGACGCGATTCAGGTTAATACCCGGGAAATCCTGGGTTTTGTGCCGGAACCAATTGGGCAAGGTGGTGGAACTTATGCTAAGACTTTGAACCTGAATGGCGTAATGGCGGTTGGCTGGGGACCCGGCGATGATAATGCCTTTCATGTGGCGAATGAATATATCGAAATCCAGCAGCTGGTAGATTTTGCGCTGCTGACCTGTCTCTGTGCGGTGGATTTGCTGCAGTAAATTAAAAAAGATTACAGAAATTTTATTGTAAAGGATATATCAGTCTGTTTCTAATGGGACAGAAATTCCTCTGCCTTTGCCAGTTGCTCTGGTTTGCCAATATCCAGGAATTGTCCGGCTTCGTGCTCATAAGCCCGGATTGGGTGATGTTGACAAAGGTTCAGATATAAATCAATCAGCGAAAAAACCTCATCATCAGGCAGCAGCTGGAAAATTTTGGGACTAATTACCTGAATTCCGCTGAAAGCTAGTTGCTTAACTGGTTTTTTGTCTGAGGTTTTTCCTCTGATCTCACCAGTTTTCATGTTCTGCCAACCAATCAGTTGGTTATCCTGGTTAAAAATTAAATAGCGATTGGATTCCCGTCGGCTGACAGTTAGGGTTGCCAAGGCACCTGAAGTATAGTGTTCCACGATGAGTGATTGCAGCGGAATATGAGATAAGACATCAACGTTATGTACTAAGATCGGCTCGCGGTTCTGGAGTAGTCTGGCAGCTTTTTTCAATCCGCCACCGGTGTCGAGTAGTTTTTGGCGTTCGTCAGAAATTTTAATGTCAATTCCAAAATTGCTTTTACTTTCCAGAAATTTGATAATCTGGTCGGGGAAATGATGGACATTAATGACAATTTCACGAAAGCTAAAGGATTTCAAACGACGAATAATGTGTTCCAGAAGGCTGACCCTGTTGATTTCAACCAGGGCTTTTGGGCGATCGTTGGTGAGTGGCTGTAACCGGGTTCCCAAACCAGCTGCCAGAATCATCGCTTTCATAACGATTATAGCATTCCCAGTTCGAGATGATTAATTCTTATTTGGAGTGCGGGGTATTTTTTTTGCAAATGTTCGGCCAGTGTCTCGGCGCAATACACCGAGCGATGCCGCCCGCCGGTACAGCCGAAGCTGATGGTCAATTTAGTAAATTTTCGCTGTAAATATTCTTCTATGGTTTGATCTACAAGGGCAAAAACCGGTTTTAGAAATTTTTGAATCTTGGCTTCCTTTTCAAGAAACTGGCAAACTGCCGTATCTTTACCGGTCAGATTCACAAATGACTCATATCTTCCGGGATTACGAATTGAACGACAATCGAAAACGAAGCCACCGCCGTGTTCGGATGGATCTATGGGAATTCCTTTTCTATATGAAAAACTGTTAATTATTACAGTAAGAATTTCCGATTCAGCTGGGAATTGTTCGGGGAGTGTTAATTGGGTGAGGTCTTTCAGTGCTTTCCACAAACTCGGGATTTTGATGGGGAGTTGCACGGTATTGAGTAATACCGACAAATTGATCAGAGCCCGAGGAATGCTTTGGATAAAAAGTTCTTTCTTTTCATACAGTCCCCGAAAACCGTAGGCACCCATTGCCTGCATAATCCGGAGCAGGACATATCCCGGAAAATATATTAAAAAAGTCTGCGACTGAATTTTGATATATTTCGATACGGTTTCCAGATATTCAGCAATCAGCATTTCCCTGATTGTATCGGGTATCTCGGCTTTAGCATCGTAAAGTAGCGATGCCAGGTCGTATTGCAGTGCGCCTTTTCGTCCACCCTGATAATCAATGTAGAAGGGCACTCCGTCTTTGAGCAGGATGTTACGCGATTGGAAGTCACGATACATGAAGTAATTGGTTTCTGTTTGCAACAGATAATCGGTCAAGGTCTGGAAATCCTCTTCCAATGATTGTTCATTGAAGGTGATCCGCATTGGTTTGAGAAAACAGTATTTGAAATAATTGAGGTCCCACATCATAGACTGTTGGTCAAATCGCTGGCGGGGATAGCAAAAAGCGAAATTCAGATTTCTTCCGGCCTTAATTTGAAAATTTGGTAGTTCCGTTACAACTTTCTGGTAAAGGTTGATCATATCGTTAGTTAGTTCTTTACCCTGGCGGTGTTGATTAATATAGGAGAGCAAGGTAATATTGCCGAGGTCTTCGAGAAGATAGATACATTCTGTTTCGTTTTCTTGATAGATTTCTGGTACATTTAGACCTGTCGCACGGAAGTGCTTGCTGAATTCGAGAAAAGCGCGATTCTCGTTGTGATCGGGATTATAGGCGCCAATTGCACGCTTATTTGCGCTCTGAATACGATAATATGCGCGCTGAGATCCTGAAGAGGGTAGCGGTTGAATGCCGGTAACTTGTTCTCCCGCCCAATTTTCGAATAAATGGATAAGTTGTTGTCGAATATGAAGTTCCATTATAGCGTGATATTAAAAGTCCTGGGTCAAATTAGCAAGTTGAATATTTTTAACTAATCAGATTCGTGTTGAGGATTGTCATGAGTGCTTGTTTTAGTTTGACAAAAAATCAGAAAAGCGTTAATTTGAATTAAAATTAAGGACGATAATTAAAATTAAAAAGATTGCAGTAGAGTTATGAGTCGTATTGACATTGATTTAAGAAGCGATACCGTAACCAAACCCTCACTCGCAATGCGTCGGGTGATGGCTCAGGCTGAAGTTGGTGACGATGTTTATGGTGAAGACCCAACGGTAAACTTACTCCAGGAGCGGGTGGCAGAGTTGCTCAGAAAAGAGGCTTCACTCTATGTTCCCAGCGGCACGATGTCTAACCAGGTTGCGATTAAAACCCATACGACACCGGGTCAGGAGGTAATCTGCGAGGAGAATTGTCATATTTTCAATTATGAAGCTGGGGCGCCAGCCCTGGTATCCGGGGTACAAATGCGACCGCTGAAAGGTAATCACGGCGTTATGGATATTAGCGAGATTGAGAATGCCATTCATGCGAACGACCTCCATTCTCCGCCGACCGGATTAATCTGTCTCGAAAATACTCATAACCGGGCGGGCGGTACGATTTATCCATTGCAGGAAATTGCCGCAGTTTCCCGGTTGGCTGCTTTACGTGGTATCCCCATCCACCTGGATGGCGCCCGTTTGCTGA
>Ga0209610_1001850_pt1 | contig 10811 bp, 9 predicted proteins | sample LakKivw275mmetaG_FD_184137 | JGI IMG/M metagenome (GOLD analysis project Ga0209610, IMG submission 184137) | Anoxic lake water microbial communities from Lake Kivu, Rwanda to study Microbial Dark Matter (Phase II) - Lake Kivu water 275m metaG... | ecosystem: Environmental > Aquatic > Freshwater >...
ATAATACTTTGTATATAAACTGGTGGGGAAGATGCGCGGGGGTGGATGGAAGAAGCGATGAGAGCGGATAAACAGAGGGGTGTGGACGCGAGAACGCAGCTACCGCAGCTGCTTGGCTGTCTCGCCGTGCTGCTGGCTGTTACGGTGGGCGCGATCTCGCCGCTCGTGACGGCCACGACCATTGAGGAGACGCAGGTGATAACGAGCCAGGGGCAGGCCTTTAATGTCAACTACGAGCACCTGAGCATCCAGCTGGATGGTAATAAGTCCTCAAAAGTGCTCGTGGGGCAGGACATCCAGTTTTACAATCAGAGTGGCGGCCCTTCAGGCGTCGTGACCCTGCAGGGGGTATCAGGTGAAGCGGAAGAGAAGAAAGTGGAGAAATATTCGGACGATGCTGGACGGCTTGACACTGAGCTTACACCGTTACCAACCGGCACGTATCTGGCGACCTGTGCCGTGGGTTGTAACAATACCACGATTATCGTCGAGGAGCCCTATCTGAAACTGGCGCTGAAGCGAAGTGGCAAATCGATCACGAGCATACCGGTCAATGCCACCTTCACGGTGGAGTTGAGCACGAATTTGGATCCGCATGACGGCGTGAATTTAGAAGTGAAAGATCCCAGCGGTAATATTCTGAAGGCAAATTATGATGGCACCGTCTTCGACGGCGTGAATGTTGATCAGGTAACGGATCTGGCGATCAGCACAGCGGGGTGGGAGCTCGGGACCTATACCTTTCGAGTCTCCACCGAGGAAGACTACGCACGAGGACTGAAGGCACAAAGTATGGACCTCAAGTTAGAGATCGTCAGCGGCGAGCTGAAGATCGTGGTGGCAAAGACGGAGATCGTGGAGCTCGAGAACCTGAAGCTGACCGTAACGGGTCTTCCTGATACCAATATCACCGTTTGGGTGGAGCGCAACGCGGAGCATGCAGTCTTCCCAGCCAGCAAAAATGACAATCCCGCATCGACGCACCGCGGCTCATTCAACCACACGATCGACGCCGATGGGAAGCGTGAATACCTCGTCTATTTCGACCAGACAGGTGCCTACACGGTGCGGGTGAGGGACGAAAGCAGTGGGAGCGAGGATTACGTGACCGTCTCCGTCTCGAAGAAGCGCGTGACCTTCACGACCCCGGAGACTTGCTCGATCGGTGCGGATCTCGTGATCAACGGTACGGCGAACACCGGGAAGACGGTTGATATTGCAATTAACGATCACATCGTGAAGGTAGATCTCGCAATTGATACTGCGGGCAAATTCGAGGTGAAGCTGCCAACGCCCGATACGCCCGGGACGTCTGTGGAGGACGCGATCAAGATCAAGGGGTTCATCGACGGCATGTACACCTTGGATCAAGATGTGGCAGGCGCGGATTACGACGGCTCAACGCTCGTCCTGATGACTCTTGGCGGCATGACCGCGGAGACATCCGTCGCGGTCGTCGCGCCCAGTGACACCTTTACGCTCAGCGGCACCGCACCGGGCTCACAAGCGGTGGATATCCTCATCGTGTCGCCGAAAGGCGGGGGCGGCCGCGGCATGAATCCGACGAACTCAGAAGAGAACAGCCTGCCCAGCGGCATGAGCTACGAGACTGCAGCGGTCAGCAGCAGCACCGCTCGATGGTCCCTTGAGGTTGAGGTGGATGAGGATGCGACTACCGGTACGTACCTTATCTTTGTCCTCACGCCGGGCAAGAACCAGCTCTACGACGGCTTGAAGACCGCTGAGTTGCTAACTGGCTTAGCGAAAAAGTATTTCGCCGACGATCTGAGCAAGTTTGGCGCGAAGACCCAGGAGCAGATCAGGGCGATGCTGGTCGAGGTGACGACCGGAACTGCGGGCAGCGACGATTACCTGAAGGTAGTGAAACTGAGCGTGCGGCGGCCCGAAGTGGCGGTCTACGTGCCCGCTGAGGTCATTATCGGTGAGAATCTGACCATCGCAGGAAGCTCGAACCGGGAAGGGCACACGATCATCCTCAAAGTCAAGGGCCCGATCGACCTCGGCACGAAGTTCGTTACCGTGCTCGAGGGGCAATTTGAAGCGACTTACAGCACGACCGAAGCGCTTACCGGCGAGTATACGGTGGAAGCGAGTGACGGTGAAGGGCATACGGACACTGCAACAGTTACGATTATTCCGCCAGTTCGAATTCTGGAAGAGCCGTCGGGGACACCCGAGCCGAGCAGCACGCCCAGCGCATCTACACTGCCCGAGGAATTTGAACCAACCCCGACGGCAGAGCCCGTGCCTACCGAGCAGCAATCCTCGCCCCTGCTGCCGGTGCCCGGGTTCGAGGTGATAGCGGGGCTCATAGCGCTCCTCACCGCCGTTCTGGCCGCAGGAGCCGGACGGCGAGGAAAGCGGTAGCTACCGAATATTTCGTCGCGCTACTGCGCTCTGCGCCCCCCGAGTAATCCCGCGAGGATCGCTGAGGTGGCGATACTGATCGCGATCAGCACCACGGGCCAGCGAGGCAGGGGGACTGCCTGTAAGGGGAGCGGTTTTGCGGTCGGAAGTACTGCTGATGTAACGGAAGGCGCGGGTGATCGGCTGATCCGAGGCGTTGCGGTCGCGGAAGGCGCGGGCTTGGCGCTTGCCGGCTCAGGTCTCTTGCTGGGTGGTGGGCTCGCGGGAGGTAGCACGTATGCGCCACTGTAGCCTGATATGAGCACGGGCGTGGGCCCGCTTCGCGATTTGATCGTAAACGTCCCGTTAGTTACTGAATACGGGAGATCGCGGCACTGCGGCGTGGCATCCGTGAGCTTCTTCACCCTGATCGTCAGCGCGCTGGTGCTGCCCGCCTCACCCACCGCGGTCAGCGCGAGCCACGCGAGCACTGCGGTGCCACTGATCCCCGGGCTCGCGGTCTGGAACGCCACGATCCTCACGTGACCCGCAGCAGACGCTTCCAGGTTCGATACCATGACATCAAAATCGCCCCCGGATACGTTCGTGACGATGAGCACGGCGTGATTGTAGACCAGTTCAAGGTCGATCGAGCCGAGATCCGTGGCATTACAGATCATTACGGGCAGCACCACTGCCGCATCGCGCTCAACCTGCGCGGTTCCAATGCTCACCTCGCTCGCCCCGGCGTGCGGCACGCCAAGTGCCAGCGCGATCGTCAGCAGACCCAGGAGCGCATACCGTAGACGACGCATGTCCCACGTTCGGCTACACTTTCTGCCGCTTCTCGCGTACAGACAGGCCATGTTCTTCCTTACATGCAAGAGCTGTCCAGATCGCTTCGGCCTCAGCGGAGCACTTCGAAGCCGGTAATACCCGCGATGTGCTTGGCGAGGTACATCGCGTCCGAGATTTCCACCTCATCATTACCGTTGACATCACAGATGCTCTCTTCGATCACTTCGAACCCGCTGATCCCCGAGATGTGCCGGGCAAGGTACATCGCGTCCGAGATTTCCACCACGCCGTTACGATTCACATCGCCGTTCAGGCAGACGGTGATCGTGCAGGTGTCCGCGCCGGTCGCGTTGTGATTGTCAGTAACCGTCAAGGTCACGAGGTACGTACCGCCGAGTGCGTACTGGTGCGTGACGGACGAGCCGGTGGCGTTGCTCCCATCGCCGAAGTCCCAGAGGTACCCGACGATCTCGCCATCCGGGTCGTAGGAGCCCGACCCGTTGAACTCCACCGAGTCATTCGGCAGCACCTCGCGATCCGCGCCGGCATCAGCAACCGGCGGGCAGTTCACGGTTACCGCACAGGTGTCGTTAGCTGCGGCGCCCGTATCATCGGTGACGGTCAGGGTAACGATAAAGGTCCCGGCGGTGGTATAGGTGTGCGTCACCGTGCAGCCTGTTGCGTTCACGCCGTCGCCGAAATCCCAGACGTACGTGGTGATCACGCCGTCGGGGTCGAACGAGCCGGACGCATTGAAGCTTACCGTTTCATTCCGTGAGGCCACGAGATCAGGGCCCGCATCGGCCACGGGCGGACGGTTGATGGCAAAGGTCCCGTTCCTCGCCTCATGCGGGATGTCGCGGCATTCCGGTTCGACATCCGTCAGCTTCACCACGGTGAGGTTTAAGGTGCTGGTCTCGCCCGGTGCACCTACCGCAGTCAGCCCAAGGTAGGCGAGCACGACCATGCCGTTCAAGCCCGGGTTCTCCGCCTGGAAGGCGACGAGCTTCACGAAGCCCGTGGCATTCTGCTCGAGATTCGGGATCATCACCTCGAAATCGCCCGGTGTTGCATTGGTTACTCTCACTACCGTGTGATTGTAGCGGAGTTCAAGATCGATCGAGCCCAGGTTACTCGCATTGGAGATCCGCAGGGGTATAACGGCGGTCTCACCGGTGTTCGCGCGCGTATCGTCGATCTGCACGGTTGCAGCAGGAGGAGGTAGGAGATTCGGTGCACCGGGTGTTGGTGTCTCGAAGAGCAGAAAATCGGTGTTGTCATTATCGGTATCCTGCCCGTCCGGGTATCGCCCCGCAGATTGACCCGTGCCGGGCGCTGGCGCGTTATCTGCGATGTTCCCATCGGGCCAAGTACCGTAGGCGACGCGATCGATGGACGCAGTGCCGTTCTCCAGGTAGATGATGTCCCCGTCCTTATTCAATTTGTTGCTGAACTCGAGCACGAGATAGCCGCCAGCCGTGAGACTCTTGCCCGTTAGATCAAGTGAGTTGTTCGCGCCATCCCGTATCGTCCACAGGTCGAGCGACACGGTGCTGGCCGTGGGATTGTAGAGCTCGATCCAATCGTCCCCCGTGGCGGGATTGGCCACGAACTCGTTGATCACGACACCCGAAGCAGACGCATCGCGGTAATCACTCGACCCTGCGAGCGCGCTGCAGAGCGGGATGATGATGAGCGGTATGAAAAGAGCTGCGGTTAGCCAGCTCCTTCGCAGGTGCGTCTCCCTTCCACCCACCCACCTTCCCCCTTCCCCGCGCCGTCGCCGTCGAGTAGCGCAAGTGAGATTCATAGTAGCTAATTATATTCAGAGTATACTTTCCATACTTAAATGTATCTCTCGCTGCTTAAGGAGAGTGAATTGACGGAAGAGGAGTGCATTGAGCTCGGCAGAATGGTAAAGAACGGCTTATCTGTGCGAAGTCCAAAGTGTCAGCCCGTGAATTCGAAGAGGCCTTGGATGACCTGTTGATCTTTGTGAAGGTTATCCCTCTCTCTGAATACAGGACGTTTCTATCGGGAGCTAAGAGCATTTCGCCCGATCCTGCGGGCAGTAACACGCATCCTCTACGGTATCCCCTCTTTTTTTTCCCGCCTGATGAAGGCGCCCGGGGTGCCGCCGAGCAGGACGTCGTTAAAGGAGGCCCGGCCCGGGGGGTTATTTATTCAGCACATGCCCACCAAGGATGGTTACGTACAACCGTGCCCATTCGGGTTCCGAGTACGTGGGAGGTATAGCAGTACTCATACGTCATATCCGTAACCAATGGAGGGGCATGACCGAGCCACAGGTCTTCGCAGACGGTTCTCAGCGGCACCCCACCGACGTAGGGATCAGCCACGGCGATTCCCGCGATTGCGACCAGCAGCAGCGGTACAGGCACTCCAAAGCCGCTCCCATCAGGCTTCACGTCCATTTTGCCACCACCGTGGATCGGGTATTGGTAGCGCGCCCCTCCTCGGCGCGGTTCTTCTCCTTCTCACCGTACCGCCCGAGCAGACACGATCGCTGCAGGCGCCTTTTTAGGGCGAATCGGGCTATTTTCGACCTTCTTCACGCCCCGCGGCCTGCGGTTCACCGCCCCTTCGCCTCCCGGGGGAAAAAAAAAGCGCCACCGGCACCAGCCGTGCAGACCAGGCTTCAAATCCCGGTAGTATCCCCCGCTGATCCGACATAGGTTGGGGAGGTAGTATGGCTAAGATAGGGGATACGTTGCCCGGTGCCGGTGCGCCTCCGAAGGAGGGAAGAGGTGCGGGCTGGCGTGCGCTCGCGCCGCCGCGGTGGCCACGCCAGAAAGTGCCAGCCTGATTAGAAGCACGTTGCATCTTGCTCTTCGCCTCGCTGCGGGTGGAGGTAGAGCCCGTCCTGCCTCGGCGCGGTACCCGCCTTCTTCCCGCCGCCTCGCCTTCGCCTTTGCCTTCGCCATCGCCGCCGCTGCGCACCCGTGCCTCTTGTAACACCATTCACTGTTTTGTTAAAACTATTTTCTATTTAAATAGGTATTGGTAATATAAAAGCGCACGAAAACGTAACTTGGTATGACGGATGGCCGCGCTGAGGTCGCATCAGGCGCTGAGGGCGCGTCCCGGAGGTGGCGTGTGGCTCGAATCTGAACGGTTTCCTCAGCGCTGCCGCCGCGCGTCCAGCGGGTTCAAGCGCGCTCAGAAAGCTGCGCCTGGGCACGAAGTACGCAGAGCGGTGCGAGTGCGAATCCCGCGCGGGAATAGACGATCGCGTTCTGGCGCTACCAATCTCCACCGCTGAGGTGCTCGCGCTCGGCTCGTAGATTCCGCTCTCCAAAGGGAACGGCGGTGCCGAAGGCGAAGGAAAAGAACTTATGGGCTGAGCATACTTAGTAGTAGAGGCAAGCGAAAATGGGCGAGTTGAGGGTGAAAGTTCCTGAGGAGCTTGAAGAGAAGCTCAAGGAGTTCACGGAATGGGAATCGATGATCCTCGAGTTCATCCAGCTCAAGATCTTCGAGCACGAGTTGCAGAAGTCGAAGGAGCTCCAGCGGTTCCTGCTCGAATCGTTAGCCGCGAAGAGCAAATTGACACCGGAGGATGCACGCGAGCTCGGTGAGAAGGTAAAGGCAGGTATGCTTGACGAGCTCACCAAGCTGCAGATGCTGTAAATGCGTGTGGTCGTCGACGCTAATGAGTTCTTCGCCGCCATTATAGCGAAGGGTAAGGAACGGCAGAGCTGGACACTCGATCTCCTCTTCTCCGATGGTGTTGAATTGGTCGCACCATTTAGACTGCTTGCGGAATTAGAGAAAAATAGGGACGAGATCAAGCACAAATCAGGCTTCTCACTGCAGGAGTTCGAAGTCTTCGTCAGCATCCTCAAGCTACGAGTCAGATTTGTACCTCTGGAGCAATTCTGGGATAAGATTCCCGAAGCGAAACTGCATGCGCCCCATCTGAAAGATGCCGAATATTTCGCCCTGGCCTTGAAGCTCGGCTGCCCCCTCTGGTCGAACGAGAAAGCGTTCAAGAGCCAGTCTGAGCTCACCATATACTCAACCGCCGAGCTGCGCGCGCTTGTTTCATGATTACCCTGCCTCTGAAGGCGCCCGGGGTGCCGCCGAGCAAGACGTCGTTAAAGGAGGCCCGGCTCGAGTAGTTATGCAGCACACGCCCACCAGGTTACATACAACCGTGCACATTCGGGTAGCGAGTACGTGGGAGGTATAGCAGTACTCATACGTCCAATCCGTAACCATCGGGTGGGCATGACCTTCGCGGACGGTTCTCAGCGGCACCCCATTCACGGAGGTATCAGCCACGGCGATTCCCGCGAAGCACTGCAGCTGCCGTGGTACGACGTCGCAATCTCGTGCTGCCTTTCCTCGCGGCACGCGCCCGCCGCGCCGTCGCCGTCCCGCCGATAGTAATACTATCGTCAGTTTTGTTATAACTATTTTATATTTAAATTGGTTTTGGTGTGAAACCCGGGCTGGTGGTGCGCGAGGATGCCCCGGGGCAGCGCGCGGAAGAGTAATCTGGAATCAGCCTTTGTCAGAGCTGCCTCAACGCGTCCAGCGGGTTCAACCGCGCCGCCCGTCGCGCGGGATACAGTCCGGAGATGACCGAGAGCACGAGCGAGATGGCAAAGCCGCCTGCTAAGATCGCGGGAGTTACAATGGTGATGCTCCCGGTTTCCAGATTCGCACCGATGCTCCCACCGAGCGCGCTGATGAGGAACGGTTTCCCGAGTAGATCGATCAGCACGGCGAAGCCAATGCCGAGCAGATCACCGAGAACACCACCGACGAGGCCAATGATCACACATTCCGCGAGGAAGAGCTTCATCACGTCGAAGTCAGACGCGCCCAGCGCCTTTGAGAGCCCGATCTCGCGCGTCCGCTCATAGACCGAGATGATCATCGTGTTGATCACCATGAGCGCGCCAACGATGAGCGAGATACCGGAGAAGAAGCCAAGCACAAGCGTAACGGCGACCATGAGCCGGTTCACCTCGTCGATCACGTCCTGTGCGGAATGTGCTGAGAGCCCAATGCTTTCGATCCGCTCTCGAACAGACTTCGCAAAGGTCGCATCAGCTACCTTCACCACCAACCCGTCATACGCGTCCTTCTCATCCAGTGCCATCGCCTGCACGAGATCAACGAAGACCTGATTGTCATGCTCGTCACCGGCTGATTCCAGCACGCCCACGATTTTAAAGACTGTCTGTTTGTCGAGCGGCCGGCCTTCTTCACCATACAGCCTGAGTTTCGCGACAAACTCGTCGCCCACACCCAGATCGTCCACCAGCGCTAAGCGCCGGGCAACATCGTAGCCCAGCACTATTTCGATGGGCGCGCCCGTCGCTTCTGCGAACCACCTGCCCTGCGCCACGCGCAACTGCTCCTCATGGATCTGCCGATACTCTGCGGCGATCCCTTTCACAGCGAGATACGTGTTGTTCTGCGTGACGTACGAATCCGTGACATACGTTGCAACGAGTGAGACATGCGGATCCGATGCAATCGCCATGATCTTCGAATTGGTGATCAGGGTCACGCTCTCTTCAGAGACACCCGCGGCGACCTCAATGGTGGTAAGATCGTGTGAGGCCTTGATCTGCTCAACCGCCTGCACGCGAATCCCCTCGCCCAATGACGTGACCCCGATGACCGCGGCGACGCCGATGGCGATCCCGAGCACGATAAGAAAGACCCGCAGCTTCTTCCGCGTCAACTGCCGGCTCGCTAATGAGAATAACTCGATCATATTCGATCCTGGATCCTCCCGTCCAGTATCTCGACCACCGCGCCTATCCGCTGCGCCGCAGCGAAATCGTGGGTCACCATGATGATGGTCTTGCCCTCTTCAGTACTCAACCGTTTGAGCAGCTCGAGGATGCTCTTCCCGGTCTTCGAGTCGAGGTTGCCCGTGGGCTCGTCGGCCAGAATGAGCGAAGGATCATTGGCGAGCGCACGCGCGATTGCTACACGCTGTAGTTCACCCCCCGAGAGTTCAGAGGGCAGATGATGAGCACGATGCTCCAACCCCACCAGCGTCAACAACCTCAGCGCACGCTCTTTTCGCTCGCTCTTGCTCTTCCGCTCCTTCGTGAAATACAACGGATACTCGGCATTCTCTGCCGCGGTCAACGCGGGGATCAAATTGTAAGCTTGAAAGATGAACCCGAGAAAGTGCCGCCGTAAGAGCACCAGCGACTTTTTATTCTGGTAGTCAACTCGTGATCCCTTCAAATACACCTCGCCGGCCGTCGGCGCATCGAGACAGCCAAGGATATGTAACAGGGTCGATTTCCCGGAGCCCGACGGGCCAACAATCGAGAGAAACGCACCGTCCTCTACCTTGAGATCCACTCGGTCCAGGGCAACGACCTGCTGGTCACCCATCTGGAAGTGTCTGCTCAATCCCCGTGTCTCAACGGTCATCTGGTCTGATTACCGCTCCTCTTTCTTTTCCACTACTAAAATCGCGTTCGTTACCATCATATAATCATGCTGATCCTGAACCGCGGCGAAGTTGTTCGAGGTCTTGAGATACCTGGTCACATCGCGCTGATCGACCCCGATCTGGACGGTAGTATCCGCGATGTACACATCATGCCACACGCCACCACCGAACCCAAAAATCAATTTGAGCAACTGCTTCAAGAACGGCAGCTCTTTTAACCACCCGCTCTCCTCGTTGAAGTAGAGGGTATTATGCGCCTTCTCGCCGCCCGAGACGTAGCCGCCAGAAGGAACGACCGTTATTAACATCGCCTTTTCCACTTCCTTCACGGCTAGCTCGCCATTGAAATAGCTCCTCGAGGTCGCCATCTCCGGCATGATCCCGTAGTCCGCATAGATCATGTCGCAGCCTTCATTGATCCAGTATTCGATGTACTGGCAGTCTTGATCCTCCCGGGGGCAGTTGGCTACTACCAGCAGCCCGATTCCCTGCAGGCTGAACGTGCTTCCGTTCGGGTCTGTATTCGTTACGGTCACTGTGTAAGACCCCGCGACCCGATCCGCGCGGGCAAGTGAGTTCGTACAGTCGCAGACGGTAACGCCGGAGTAGTAGTCGTAGCGACCGACAAAGCCTTTGGTATCCGTGTAAGTAACGACCGGGCTCAGGTCTTCACGGTTTGCGGATAGTTCCAGCGTGGGGTACACGCCGACGTTCTCTCTCTGGCTCCAGACCCAGTAGAGGTAGAGCCGCGCGAGTTCCACCTCGCTCCCTGGTACTGCCGCGGTGTCAAAGCTGACGGTATACGTATCGTTCTGCAGGAGTCGCCCGCTGTACGTGCTATCACCTAGGGTGAAGCTCACCGCGCCACGAATTTCCGCGTGTGCAATGGTGTTCAGTGGCTTATCGCCGGCATACGAGCCCAGCGCGGGCGTAATAAGAAGAGCGAGCACGGAGAAGAAGAGGAGGAGTGCGAGCATCAGGCGATTAAAAGGTGAAGGTGATCTCATCGACATTGTTCGCCCTCCGGGGTTCTTTCATCTTGTTCGCTTCATCCACAACCGCTTTGAGGCGGTGCGGGCCTGCAGTCACCGCAAGAGAAAATGTTTTGGTAACCGCCGCACCGCCTTGTAATTGGTCGATCGTGGTGATCGCGCTTTTTTCACCATCAAGGTAGAGTGCAAGCTCGAAGTCC
>Ga0209610_1001852_pt1 | contig 10807 bp, 10 predicted proteins | sample LakKivw275mmetaG_FD_184137 | JGI IMG/M metagenome (GOLD analysis project Ga0209610, IMG submission 184137) | Anoxic lake water microbial communities from Lake Kivu, Rwanda to study Microbial Dark Matter (Phase II) - Lake Kivu water 275m metaG... | ecosystem: Environmental > Aquatic > Freshwater...
GGTTTCCACCTCCTCAAACCCCAACTCCGGATGCTGGTGAATCGTCCTCCGGATTCCCACCAGCCAATCCTTCATCCCTCGAATCTTCTCTTCCAAAGAATTCCTCACTTCGTCCTCCTTTTCCCCCATCTCTCATCGCCGAGGATTCTCCTTCGCCCTCTCTGGTGAAGGAGGGGGGAGTAAGATGATAGTTTTTATTGAAAGAGATGGCAATCTACCTGACTTCCATCCGGGAAGTAATATGAGTTTGGCTCTCTTTCTTCACAGATTGCTCCTGCTTTTTCAGGACAGCGGGTATGGAATCGACAGCCCGATGGGATATGGGTTGCACTGGGAATATCCCCTTCGAGAAGGATCATTGTTTCAAATAGTTCTGCCTGAGGAAGGGGAACGGCTGAGATAAGGGCCTTCGTATAAGGGTGTCTGGGAGAGGAAAAGACCGATTCTGCCTCTCCCCTCTCGATGATCTTTCCAAGATACATCACAGCGACGATATCGCAGGTGTAACGGATAACGGCGAGATTATGAGAGATGAAAAGATAGGTCAGTTTCATCTTCTCCTGAAGGGACTCCAAGAAATGAAGCGTCTGGGCCTGGACAGAGACATCAAGAGCGGACGTTGGTTCATCCAAAATGAGAAGTTTGGGCTGAAGGGAAAGTGCCCTGGCAATGCCCACCCTCTGTTTTTGCCCTCCGCTGAGTTCGTGAGGATAACGAAACATATGCTCTTCTTTTAATCCCACGGTCTCAAGTAATTCCTCAATTCTCTCACGAAGCCTCTTTCCCCCCATTCCCTCATGAATCACCAAGGGCTCCCCAATACATTGGAAGACAGTTTTCCTTGGATTTAACGAGGAATGGGGGTCCTGGAAGATCATCTGCATATTCCTTCTTAACTCCTTCATTTCTGATTCTGAAAACTTACAAATATCTCTCCCTTCCCACAACACCTCCCCTTCGGTAGGTTCAACCAATTGGAGAATCGCTCTGGCCACCGTTGTCTTCCCTGAACCCGATTCTCCCACCAGACCGAAAGAACTCCCCCTCCTGATGGAGAAGGATATTCCATCCACTGCCCTTACCCCTCCCGCTCCTCCGCGAAAGAATCCACCCCTCAGAGGAAAAATCTTCTTCAAATTCTTAACTTCCAACAATGGTTCGGTCATCTCAGCATATCCTAAGTATTCAGAGAACGCACCCTATAAGAATGAGCAAGGCCCGGCCTCCGAACAGACTTATCCCCTTTTATATAGATGACAGCCCACCCAGTGATCCCCCTCGATCTCGGAAAAAAGTGGCTTCTCCTCTTCGCACACCTCCATCACCTCAGAACAACGAGGATGGAACCGACAACCCGAAGGGGGATGGATCAGGTCTGGAATCATGCCTTTGATTCCTTGAGCCTCGCCTTCCCTCTTTGAAAAGACAAGAATGGAGTTTAAAAGCCCTCGGGTATAGGGATGAAGGGGCCTTTTGAAAAGCTGAACCGTGGAGCAGTTCTCAACAATACTTCCGGCATACATCACGGCAATTCTTTTGCAGACTTTTGCGACGACACCCAAATCATGCGAGATGAGCAGGACCGAATGGCCATGGCGTTGAACCAGATCGCCAAGGAGCTTTAGGACTTGGGCCTGGATGGTTACATCTAAGGCAGTCGTTGGTTCATCAGCGATGAGGATCTGAGGGGATCTGGAGAGGGCCATGGCGATCAGGACCCTCTGCCTCATCCCACCACTAAATTCATGGGGGTGGGATTTGATTCTCAATTCCGGCTGAGGAATCTTCACCTCCCTTAGGAGTTCGATGCCCCTCTCTACTGCCTGCCTTCTCGTGATCTTCTCTCTTCTTGAGTTGGGACCGGAGCCATCTCCTTCTCCATGGGCAAGAATGACGTCTGCCAGTTGTTCCTCTATCGTAAAGACAGGATTGAGAAAGGTCATTGGATCCTGGAAGACCATTGCAATCCGTCTACCGCGAACTCCTTTCATCTCCTCTTCCGATTTCTTAAGAAGATCTTCTCCTTCAAACAGGATTTCTCCTGAAATGACCCTCGCCGGGGGAACGGGAAGAAGTCTCAGGATAGCTTTTGCAGTAATGGATTTTCCGCAACCCGTCTCTCCTACAAGGCCGAGGGTATCTCCTCTTCCCAAGGTAAGATCAACCCCATCCAGGACATGGGAGACACCTTCAAAAGTCTTAAATTCAATCCGCAGGTTTTTGATTTCCAGAATGGGTCCCATCACTAAATCCGACTTTGGGGATCAAGGACATCTCTGAGACCATCTCCCAATAGGTTGAATCCTAAAACGGTGATGAGGATGGCCAATCCCGGAAAGGTAGCCATCCACCAGTGATTCATCAGATAGTTTCGGCCGGTGGAGATCATTGCTCCCCACTCAGGGATGGGGGGTTGTGCTCCTACACCAATAAAACCAAGATTGGCCGCAAAAAGAATGGCCATTCCCATGTCCATCGAGGCCTTGATAATGATGGGAGAAGTGCAATTGGGAAGGATGTGGCCAAAGATAATTCGGAATTTTGATGCGCCGATTGACTTGGCAGCTTCGACAAAGGACTCTTCCCTTAAAGAAAGGGTCTTCCCCTGTACTAACCGCACATATCCAGGCCACCAGACAATGGAGAGCGCGAGCATGGCATTCTTGATCCCCGGTCCCAGTGCTCCCACAATCGCCAGAGCTAAAAGCAGTCCGGGGACGGAGAGAAAGATATCGGTAATCCTCATCAGGACTTCATTCACCCATCCACCCAGATAGCCTGCAATAATTCCTACGGGAACTCCAATTCCCATGGCTACGAAGATGATGAGGAGTCCGATCTGAAGCGAAATTCGAGTCCCCATGATCACCCTCGAATAGATATCCCTTCCCACTTCATCCGTACCAAAGGGATGGAGAGAGGAAGGGGGCTTAAATTTCTGATCCATATGGACCGCTCCTCTTACATCTTGCGGATAGGTGATGAGGATGGGACCGATCAAAGCGATAACAAAGAAGATCAGAACGAAAGAGAAGCCGATCACTGAGAGGGGACTGCGACTCATTGTATAGACAATGAGCTTGAAGCCCCTAATCTGGCTTTTCCTCTCAACCCTCCATCGGGCCCAAATGGAATTTATCGAGTTCATTGAGTGAGTATTTCCGTATTCCGAGTTTCACAATCCCTAATCATTCATACCTCACCCTTGGGTCTAAAACCCCATATCCCAGGTCTACGAAGAGATTGGCGATCATGAAGTTGAGGCCAAGGATGATGGTCACAGCCATGACGGGTTGAAAGTCGGAGTAAACCGCCGCACCCACTGCATAATTTCCGATTCCAGGCCAGTCAAAGACCGTCTCCACGAGGATGGTCCCTCCGAGCATCCATCCGTATCTCAATCCAATCATCGTCAGGGTTGGAATGAGGGCATTTTTCAAAGCATATTTGGCAATGATGAGCCGCTCTGAAATTCCCTGGGCCCTCTCATTTAAGATAAAATCTTTATGGAGGACCTCTAACATTTCGGCCCTATTGATCCGGGTGATACTCGCTAAGGCCGGAAAAGAAAGGACAAAGGCGGGCAGGAAGATATGGCTGAGTGCATTTTTAAAAACGACCCAGTTCCCCGTGATCAAACTGTCCATCAGAAAGAATCGGGTGATTGTTGTTGGAGGAAGGATCATGGTGTCAAGCCTTCCTCCGATGGGAAGGAGGTGAAACTTCGCCGCCAGAAGGAGTTGAAGCATGATCCCCAGCCAGAACATCGGGACAGCGACACCCGTGACGGAGAAGACTCGGGCGCCGTGGTCAATCCAGGTATCTTTATACACAGCGGACAGGATTCCAAATAGGATGCCGAAGGCAATGGCAAAGGCAATAGAAAAAAAGACCAGCTCGAAGGTGGCAGGTAAGAAGAGCCTGATATCCTCCTGAACTTGATGCCGTGTTCGGATCGACCGGCCAAAATCTCCTCGAAGAAGACCTCTCATATAACTAATATACTGAACAGGAAGAGGGTCATCTAACCGAAACTCTTTTTGAATGATCTGAACCATCTCCTCTGTTGCATCCGGGCCAGCCGCCAGTTTTGCCGGGTCACCAGGAGCTACCCTTGAGACCATGAAGACAATCACACTCAATCCGATAAGGGTGATGATGATAGAGAGAAAGCGTTTCAGAAAATAGCGTTTCATGCTGGAGGCACCCTCTCAGTAAAATTCAGGGGAGGGCTCAATCCGTTGAAGGATGATTTCCCTCCCCCTGAATGGTCTATTTCTCGATGAATCAATCTTCAATATAAAGAGGATAGATATCAATCTCGCTCGTGAATCGCATGGGTGAAAAGACGAAACCCTTCACATGCTTTCTGAAGGCCCATCTCCGGTTGAAAAGCATGCCAAAGAGCTCTGGCACATCCTCCATGATTTGAGTCTGAATCTCCTCATAGAGCTTTCTTCTTGTCGGCCAATCCACGGTGAAGCGAGCCTTTTCGATCATCTCCCATGTTTTCTCATTTTGGTAAAAGTGGGAGCCATAATACTTTCCCCAAGAGACTTTGTGATATTGGATTGCCACTACATCCGGGTCATCCATGATCGGAGTCGTAAAGACGGCAATAAGATCTGGAGAGGTCTCCACTTTGGATCCCCTCGCCACCATGTTCGGCCACACTAAAGGAACCATCTTCAATTTAATCCCCAATTGGGCTAAGTTATCCAATAAGACTAAACCGATTAATCTCTCCTCTTCCAGACCTGAGACATAGACATATTCAAGCTCAAATCCACCATTGGGATATCCTGCTTTGGCAAGATACTCCTTCGCTTTTTTCATGTCCTGGCGATAAACATTGGGGACCGGAATGTGTCCCTTCATCCCCTTTGGGAAGGGGCTGTCCTCAAGGGTGGCATTCCCATTATAGATTTTGATCATCGAAGGGTAATCAAAAGCATAGCAAATAGCCTTACGGATGTTGATGTCCTTCGTATATCCCTTTTGGGTGTTCATCTTCAGGCCAAATGTGGTCCAACCGGGGTCATTGGTGACATAGATGTTCGGGTTCTTGATAACGGCATCATAGTCCTCCGGGCTCAGGCCTGAAATACCATCTACTTCCCCTTTCTCGAGAGCCATTCTTAAGGAACTCGATTCTCGAATAATCTTATAGATAAACCCGTTGATATGTTTTGGGTTCTCCCAGCCTTTCCAGTAATCCTCCACGGCCTCCAATTCATAGAGTACCCCGTGTTCCCACCTTTTTTGCCGGAAGGGCCCTGATCCTGCAGAATTACTCTTCATCCATTCTTGCCCATAATCATCTCCCTTGGCATTGGCCATGACCACCTTCGGGTTCATGATATACCACCAGGGCAGAGCCATCTCAAAGGCAGCATAGGGGCTCTTCAGATTGAACTCGATTGTATGATCATCAATGACCCTTATCCCATCTTTATCGAGAAAATCCATCAACATCCAGGCCGGCCCCTTTTTAATGGTAAGGGTTCTTTCGAAAGACCACTTCACTGCCTGAGCGGTCACAGGGTCTCCATTGTGGAATTTAGCATTTCTCACCAGCTCAAAGGTCCACTTTTTTCCATCTGCCGACTTCTTCCGAGATTTTGCCAACCAGGGAATAAGTTTAGGCGGATTTCCCACATACTTTAACAGGGCATCATAAAGGCTCTGTTGAAGCATCCGGGTGGACCAATCATAATATTGGCTTGGATCAATATTAGGAGCAGCCTGCCTTTCCCCGTAAACAAAGATTTTCTTTCCATCCCTCTTTTCGTAACCAGAGGCGGACGCCCCCACGAGAAAGCTTACCCCAACGATCATTATCAAAATTGTCCCAAAATAATTTTTCCTCATTATTTCCTAACCTCCTTTCAATAAAAACATGATCCAAATCCTTCCCAACGGACAAGCAGATGGCTTTCGTTTTCCCCTTAAAATTCAGTCACCCCCTTTCTATGAGCCCAAGAGTTCTTTGACCGTCCTCGCCACCAGAGTACGGGCTAAAATAGTGGGTTTGCCTGTAATCTCCATCACTTTCTTCTTCATCGACTGGGTGTACCCCATACAATGCATCACAATAAAATGAGGGTCGGCCTTTCTCAATGCTTCTGCGGCAATAAAAATCTCGTCCTCTGACCCATAGGGAGAAGCGGCCCGAATGATCGTCTTCCCTTTCATTCGATCGTAGGTCCTCTTTGCCTGCTGGATCTGATCGGAGAGAGGAATGAGTAAGCCCATCCTCTTATTCTCTTCGCGAAGGGCCAGGATAAAATGATCGACGATCTTCTGTGATTCAATCAAGAGCTTCTCCGAAGAAAAGGGAGGGAACTTTCCGGTGCAGATAAAAACGAGGACCTCTGCTCCTCTTCGGGAGAGGAGGTCAATACATGCCTTTACCCGGGGGATGATAAACCTCCTGGCAACCACGACCTCTGTTCCATCTGATATACGGGTGCAAAGAATATAGTCTTCCCTTTTGGGATAGAATTTCTTGACTTCTTCTAATGTAAGCCCATCTAATGCCCCTGCCTCGCTCACCTCCACATTCCTTCCTAAGACTTCCTTCATCTCAGGGAGAATGTCTACCCGCGGGGACTGGCCAATGGTGATCATCCCGATCTTTTTCAGGCCCATCGTTTCCCTCCAAGCGTCTGAAGATGGTTCATGGAGCCATAGAGTTCCACCATCTTCTTAAATTCACCTTCATCATAGAAATGGCACTGTCCCGAACCAAAATATTTGGCTACTTCAATGGAGAATCTCACAACCTCTTCAATATCGATGATATGGCTTGCTCCTGTCGCACATCCCGGGACTTTGGATTCTGTGGTAGGTGCCACACCCACCACTGGAGCACGGGTCGCCACAGAAGGTTGCAGGATACTGTTGAGATGGAAGAGTCCATTCCCATAGGGGGTGATATCCTGGGTGGTGATGGCAAAGACAGACGGTCTCCTCCCTGTGGTATGCTCCATGATCCTGAGAAGATCTTCACTCACCCTTAGGATATAGCCTTCTTTTACAGTGGGAGAGATGGCAAACCCTCTCTGGTTGATAATCCGATTGCCTTTCGTCGTATCGATGGAGAGAATGGCTTCCATCAGCGGATCCACTTCATGATCATTGAGGCTCTTCATATCCACCGGGGATCCCATAAACGGAACAGGTTCATGAGGGATGATCGGAGACGAAGGACAGATATGGGTGGCCACAATTACATCTCCCGGCAATCGGTCTCCCTGTTCCTTCATGTCTGCTAATTTGAGGGCAATGGAGAGAGCCGCAATCCCCCCATCCGCATCGGAGACGAGCCCGATCACAGTGGGTCGCGCTCCCACACCCCCTAGCCGACCAATCACGCCGAGGGTAGGAGCATTCCCTCCGGACCTGCGTCCTTTGGCTCCCTCAACCCACACCTTGACCGAATCCGTCTTCCCTTTTTCTCCCTCCATCGTCACCACTTCTACATTCTGGACCCCTCTTTTCTGCAAAAGGGAGGCCACCCTTTCTCCGTTCGCCTTTGGACTGTCAAGAAGTTCATAGATCTCCATCACCTGTTTCAGTGCCATGTCTGAATCTTCCTCCAATTTTCTTCTATCTAAAATGTCTTAGAAAGAACGAATCACCTGCTCCATCGGGGTATAGGGAACATCAAAATCAAAATGCTTGGGGGATACCAGATCGATAGCCTCTTTGGTGCGCCAAAAAGGGTGAGAAGGAATCCCAAAGGTCACAACCTTTTCCCCCTCCCTCATGTTTGAATTGGTGATGGGTTTTCCTGTCTTGGCCTCGAGAATACAGATAAGGTCAGGCGTCACCACATAGGGCTCTCCGTCCAGCCAGGAGAGAAGATTTTCGTTCTTCAGCCAAACCTTCAGTTCATGTCCCTTATATCGGCCTTCTCCGCGAATGGTAATCGTTCCCCACATGAACCCGTCTCGATCTTCCCATTCAAAACGGCTCACCTCTCCTCGAAAAAATTCCTCTCCTCCGGAAGCGTTAATCACAGCAGAAACAGGGTCGTTGCCGAAAAATTCTGCCTCTCTCAGCGCCTTCCCTATCTCGATTGCCTTCGAAACTCCTCCCGGGATGAGTGCTTTCTTTAATACATCCCCTCTCACTGGACAGCGGACCGCTGTGGTGCCCTCCCCTATCACCGCCAATGCCCTCGCAATTTTCTCTGCATCTTTGAAATTGGCAGCCCTCCTCACTAGGACAGCATTTCCCTTCATATCTGTTAGAACCATGGGGGTAATGGGGATATTAAGTATGGTGTAGGTCTGCATCATTAACTCCGGTTTCGCACGACCGATCGTATCTCCATCAACAAAAGGAAAACCTGCCAGAGCCGCCAAAATGGCCGCCATAGGGGTGTTGAGCCCTCCCATCTCAACAGGGACAGCCGCATAGATTCTCTTTGAGAGGACCTTTTCCAATGTCCTCAGACCAGAGATGAGAGGACCGTCTTCTGAGAGAATTTTAGCCTTATATTCTTCTAACCCTGCCTTTCCACTTTTTGAAGGAGCAATAGACCCGACCATTGCGGGGTGGATCACAATCTCATCCTCCGGAACTTCCTCAATAGAAATCAGCTTGATTTCCTTTCCCATGTTTAAAAGTTGGTTTAAGATCGAGAGACCCAGATCTGGTGATCCCCCTCCTCCTGTCCCAAGAACAGTAGCTCCAATGGAGAGATCAAAAATATCATCCTCTTCTAAAAATCTTGCCATAAGGTTGATCCTTTATGAGAAATTGGTCGAGACGGCCTCATTTTATCAACTGCTTAGCTTTTGTCAATTATCATTCCCCATTCCCATTTTCAGCTTGAATACAAGTCCCAAGGGTTTTCGGACTCCATCCATCGAAACCCTACCTCCTGATGATCAATAATGAAAGAAGAGCCTATCGTTCCCCCATCTCCGCTTCCCTTTTCCTTTCCCGGAAGTCTATGGGATTTAGATCGAGAAGTCAACCTGTGGTGCCTTAAACGAGGGGGGTCCCTATCCGCCAAGGAAAAATGGCTGCGGACAGGGATCGCCTGCTGGATTTTAGAATCAAAGGATGGACAGGACAGGGATGGCTATTTCAGGAAATCCTCACGGATAGGGCTGAACGTGTCGACGAACCGTGCCTTTTTACTCAATAGCTGAATACAATGGGGTACGTTGGGCGGTACCGTAAAGATATCCCCCTGGCCTAAACGGGTCACTTCATCCCCAAAGAAAAGATTAATCTTTCCGGTAACCACATAGGAAATCTGTTCATGAGGATGAGAATGGGGCGGGTCGGGTTGAGAAGCCGGACCATCCTCGAAATCGATGACCACCATCATGAGATTTGAAAGATGAGCAAGGTATCGCGTTCTGCCTTGTGCAATGGCCTGACGTTTCGCATCGGAACTCCTGATCGAACCCATGGAAACCTCCTTTCTAACAAATTATCACGCACCTATAAATGAATGGGTCTCGGCTTCAGGGATATGAAAATTTTCTGACAAAAAAGGCCGGCTAACCTTTACCGGCCTTTGAGATCTTTAATCCATTCGAAGGAGCAGTTTAGCGTCTTGCTCAGGACCGGCGTATCGAACCACAGGTCGAACAATGGGTGGCGTGGGGAAACATCCATCTCATGGACCTCACCTCCTTTTCATATCTAAATTTTAATGCGAACTCCCCTCCCTGTCAAGAAAAGATTGAAATCTCAATTGATTCGTTTTAATGATTATGCCATAAATAGAAATAGTTCACCTTCCAAAGGAGGACCCTATGAAAATGAAAGGTTACATGGGTACGATTTTAAAGATTGACCTCACCCGTTCCAAGGTCCAAAAGGAAGATCTAAATGAAGAATGGGCCAAACAATTCGTCGGTGGAAGTGGTCTGGGGGCTAAATATTTATTCGAATTGACCGATGAGAAGACAGATCCTCTGGGCCCGGAGAATCCTCTTATCCTGATGACAGGTCCCTTCACCGGCACATCGGTCCCCCTTTCCGGAAGACATGCCGTGGTCACCCGATCTCCCCTCACCGGTATCTTCGGTGAATCGGATGTGGGCGGCACCTGGGGGGCTAACCTCAAGAGGGCTGGATTTGATGGAATCATCCTTACAGGCAAATCAGAAAAGCCTGTCTATCTCTGGATCAACGATGAGAAGGTGGAAATCCGAGACGCCTCCCACCTCTGGGGCAAGGATACCTATGAGATGGATCCCATCTTGAAATCGGAGACCCATGAAAAGGCGGTGGTCAGTGCGATCGGTCAGGCCGGAGAGAATCAGGTGTTCATCTCTTCGATTATGACCGATGGCCGGGAGGGCAGGGCCGCGGGCCGTTGCGGAATGGGGGCAGTGATGGGGTCAAAAAATCTGAAGGCCATCGTGATCCGTGGAACAAAAAAGGTTCCTGTCCACAACCCGGAAGAAGTAACCCGTCTTCCGAAAGAGTATGGTGCAATGATCAATCAGAAAGCGGAGAACTTCAGGAAATATGGAACGGCAGGCTCCCTCTCTGTTTTTGAGGCCATGGGAACTCTTCCCCTTCAGAACTGGAAGTTTGTTGGCCGCTGGGAATCCTCGGCGGAGAAGATCAATGGGTTTACGATGTCTGGAACCGTATTGAAAGGTCACTACTTTTGCGATGCTTGCATCTTAGGATGCGGGAGAAGAGTGAGGATTGAGCAGGGACCCTATGCCGGTGTGGAAGGGGCAGGCCCGGAATATGAAACCCTCGCATTGCTCGGGAGTAACTGCCTGATCGATAACCTCGAAGCTCTCTGTTTTGCCAATGAACT
>Ga0209610_1001855_pt1 | contig 10799 bp, 6 predicted proteins | sample LakKivw275mmetaG_FD_184137 | JGI IMG/M metagenome (GOLD analysis project Ga0209610, IMG submission 184137) | Anoxic lake water microbial communities from Lake Kivu, Rwanda to study Microbial Dark Matter (Phase II) - Lake Kivu water 275m metaG... | ecosystem: Environmental > Aquatic > Freshwater >...
AAGATGATCAAGCGAGTTTCGTTCGGCTTCCGCAATGTCGATATCTATGTCCGCAAGATGCTCCTCTGCATCCTGCCCCTGACGGTTTTGCTCCCATGGCTACCACACTAATCATCATAGAGCCGGCGCCGCGCCGCGATCGCGCGCGGGCCCGCGCGCGTCGCCGCCGTCCCCCTTGACAACCGCGGAAAAATGCTTATTTATGTCTGTAGAGGCGCGCCATGGAAGAGATGGAAGTCACGAGCTGGCAAACGCTCGACGCGATCAGGAAATCGAAGAGCACCGAGATCATCGAGACCGTCGGCAACCTGCAGACGGGCCACTCCAAGTCCGTCTTCTGCATCATCGAGGACGACTATCTCGAGCTCTGCTACAGCGACGCCGCCTCCAACACGATCCGCCGCTTCGACGACCGCGACGAGTTCGACGAGGCCCTCGAAGAGCGCAAGGAGGACGACGGCGAGTCGCCCTTCGAGAACGACGGCGACAAGGATCTCGACGAGGACGAGGACGAAGAAGAGGACGAGGACCTCGAGGACGGGTTCACCGTCGAGGAAGAGCCCGAAGTTTACTGATCGGACGGGCCGGTCCCCAACCGGCCCTTGAGCCCGGCCAGGACGTTCAACGCTTCGAGGGGGGTCAGCGACGCGAGATCGAGCGCTTCGATCTCTTCCCGGAGCTCGCGCAGGAGAGCCGCTTCCCGGTCCTCGGCGAAAAGCAGGAGCTGGTTCCGGTCGCCCGTCGGCCGGCCGCGGCTGGCCAGTCGGGGCAGGCCCGTCTCGTCGAGCTCCTGTTTCTCCAGGTTGAACAGGATCTCCCGGGCCCGGTCGATGACGTCGCGGGGGATCCCCGCCAGCTTGGCCACGTGGATGCCGTAGCTGCGGTCGGACGGCCCGGGGACGATCCGGCGCAGGAAGACGACCTCGTCCTTCCACTCTTTGACCGAGACGTGATAGTTCTTGATCCGCGGCAGGGTCAGGGCGAGCTCGGTCAGCTCGTGGTAGTGGGTGGCGAAGAGCGTTTTCGGCCGGACCTCCTCCCGCTCGTGGAGGCGCTCGGCCACGGCCCAGGCGAGGCTCAGGCCGTCGAAGGTGCTCGTGCCCCGGCCGACCTCGTCGAGCAGGATGAGGGACTTCGAGGTGGCGTTGTGGAGGATCGCCGCCGTCTCCAGCATCTCGACCATGAACGTCGATTGGCCCACGCTCAGATAGTCCATGGCCCCGATCCGGGTGAAGACGCGGTCGACGAGGCCGAGCGTCGCCGACTTGGCCGGGACGAACGCGCCCATCTGGCCGAGCAGGACGATGAGCGCGGCCTGGCGCAGGAAGGTCGACTTGCCGCCCATGTTCGGGCCGGTGATGATCAGGATCTGGTTCGCGGCGGCGTCGATCTCGAGGTCGTTGGGGATGAACGGCTCGGCCTGGCTCGTCTCGATGACGGCGTGGCGGCCGGCCTCGATGCGGATCGTGTCGCCCTCGTCGACGACGGGGCGGACATAGCTGCGGCGGGCGGCGCACTCGGCCAGGGCCAGGAGGACGTCGAGCGCGGCGACATCGGCCGCGATCCGCTGCAGGCGCGGAGTCTCGCGGGCCACGGCCTCACGGACCTCGAGGAAGAGCCGATGCTCGAGGAGGCCGATCCGCTCCTCGGCGTGCAGGACCTTGTCCTCGTATTCCTTGAGCTCGGGCGTCAGGAACCGCTCCGAGTTGACCAGCGTCTGCTTGCGCATGTAGTCGGCCGGGACCTGGGGCAGGTTGGGCTTGGTCACCTCGATGTAATAGCCGAAGACCTTGTTGTAGCGGACCTTGAGCGAGCCGATGCCCGTTCTCTCCCGCTCGCGGCCCTCGAGCTGGGCGATGAAGGTCTTACCGGACCGGCTGACGGAGCGCAGGTCGTCGAGCTCGGCGTTCCAGCCGTCCTTGACGATCCCGCCCTCGGTCAGGAGGAAGGCCGGCTCGTCGAGGAGGGCCCGGTCGATGAGCGCGGCGACGTCGGCGGCGTCGTCCCAGCGGTCGGTCATCGCTTTGAAGATCGGGGCCGAGAGGGTCGTGAGGTCGCGGCGGACGTGCGGCAAGGGCGCCAGGGATCTCTTGAGGGCGACGAGATCGCGGGGGTGGGCCGCGCCGAGGGCGACCTTGCCGGCCAGGCGCTCGAGGTCGAGGACGCCCTTGAGCGTCTCCCGGAGCTCGCGGCGGACGATGGTCGCGCCGAGGGCTTCGGCCACGGCGTCCTGGCGGGCCGCGATCGCCGCGACGTCGCGGAGGGGCCGGAGGAGCCAGGCCCGGAGGAGGCGGCCGCCGGGCGCGGTCACGGTGAAGTCGATGACATCGAGGAGCGTCCCCTTGAGCCGGCCGTCGCGGAGGTTGCGGACGAGCTCGAGGTTGCGCACGGTCGTGGCGTCGAGGACGAGATGGCCGGCCGGAGTGAGATACGAGAGGCGGTGGACGAGGCCGAGCGAGTCCTGGCGGACGCGCTTGACGTAGGCGATGAGGGCCCCGGCCGCGGCCACGGCCCGCGGCTTATCCTCGAGCCCGAAGCCGGCCAGCGACCGGGCCCCGAAATGTTCGAGGACGATCCGGGCCGCCTGCGGCGGGTCGAAGAGCCAGCCTTCGGCCGGGCTGAGAGCGGGGCCGCCTTCCCCCTCGATGGGCAGGACGCGGCGCAAAGCGTCATCGGCGCCCTCGGGATAGAGGACCTCCTTGGGCGCGGCCTTGAACAGCTCGTCGGCCAGGACCTTGGCCTCCGCCCAAGGGCCTTCGAGCGTCCGGACCTCGCCCGCCGCGAGATCGACGAGGGCCAGGCCCCAGCCGGCGTCTTCGAGGGCCAGCGAGGCGATGAAGGTCCCTTCTTTGGCCTCATCGGTCTCGACCTCGACGGCCGTCCCGGGCGTCAGGACCTTGATGACCTCGCGGCGGACGATGCCCTTGGCCGCCTTGGGGTCCTCGACCTGCTCGCAGATGGCCACCTTGAATCCGGCCCGCAGGAGCTTGGGCAGGTAGGAAGCGACGGCGTGATAGGGCACGCCGCACATCGGCACTTTCTGGCGCGAGGTCAAGGCGATGTCGAGGACAGGAGCCGCGACCTTGGCGTCCTCGTAGAACATCTCGTAGAAGTCGCCGAGGCGGAAGAACAGCAGGGCGTCGCGGTGGAGCTCCTTGATCCGGAAATACTGCTCCATCAGCGGGGTCGGGGAGGTCTCGTTGGCCATCGGAGCCCTCACTATACCCACGCCTTCGGGCTTTTGCAACCGGGGGCGGCCTTGATGTTTGACAGGCGGAGGGGCCGTAGTGTAATCTCGGGCCGTGAACATCCCGAACACCCTCAGCATGGTCCGGATCCTGGCCATCCCGGCGCTCGTCGCGACGATGCTGGCGCGCTACCGTGGCCACGAGATCGTCGCCCTGGTCATCTTCGTCCTGGCCGTGCTGACCGACGCCGTCGACGGCTGGATCGCCCGCAAGAAGGGCAAGATCACCGTCCTCGGCCAGCTCCTGGACCCGACGGCCGACAAGCTCCTCATCGTCTCGGCCCTCGTCTGCCTCGTCGAGCTGGGGCTCGTCCCGGCCTCGGCGGCCATCATCATCATCGGGCGGGAGGTCGCGGTGACGGGCTTCCGGGCCATGGCCTCATCCAGGGGGATCAATATCCCGGCCTCGGCCTTCGGCAAGGCCAAGATGACCAGCGAGGCCTGGGTCTTCGGGATCTTCGTCCTGGGGCCGAACTATCTCGGCCGGCTCATCATGGGGATCGGCAGGATCGGCCTGTGGCTGGTCGTCGCGCTGGCGATCGTCTCGGCCGTCGAGTACTTCATCCGCTTCGGCCCGCGGGTCATCTCAGAGCAGGCCGAATAGCGCCGCCTTCGCTTTCTCCGCCCCGTCCCAGTTCTCCACGTTGTAGAGGACCGCAGGCTTGGGCCAGCCCCGGCCCAGGCGCTTGAGCAGCCCGGCCAGGACCTTGCCCGGCCCGCACTCGACGCAGGCCTCGACCCCGAGGCCCTTCAGGACGTCCATGGACTTCGTCCACAGGACCGACCGGCTGACCTGCCGCTTGAGGGCGTCGCGGGCCTCATCCGCGGTCCGGATGAGCCGGGCGTCGACGTTCGTGACGATCGGGAAGCGCGGATCGGCGAAAGCGACGGCGTCGAGCTCGGCCGCCAGCCTCTCCTCGGCCGGCTTCATCAGGCGCGAATGGAACGGCGCGCTGACGGGCAGCACGACCGACCGCGGCGCCTTGATCGCCGCCAGGGCCTCCTCGACCGCGGCCTTCTCGCCAGAGATGACGATCTGATCGTCGCTGTTCCAGTTGGCGATCTCGACGACACCCGAGCGGACGTCAGCGAGCCGCCGCTCGATCTCCTCGCCGGGGACGCCGAGCACCGCGGCCATGGCCCCGATGCCCACCGGCACGGCCTCCTGCATGTAGCGGCCCCTGTTGTGGACGAGGCGGACGGCGTCCTCGAACCGGAGGCTCCCGGCGGCGACGAGGGCCGAATACTCGCCCAGGCTGTGGCCGGCGGCCACGTCCGGGTCCCGGCCGAGCGCCCGGCAGGCCGCCGTGCTGACGACGAGCAGGGCCGGCTGGGTGTTCCGGGTCAGGCGAAGCTCCTCTTCCGGGCCCTCGAAGCAGAGCTTGGCGATGGAGAAGCCGAGGGCGGCGTCGGCCCTTTCGAACAGCTCCCGGCACTCGGCCGAGCGCTCGAAGAGGTCTTTACCCATGCCGACGGCCTGGGATCCCTGTCCGGGGAAGAGATAGGCGAAGGTCATTTCAGGCGGTCCTTTCTGAGCTGGATGTCGGCCCGCTTGCGCAGGTCCCGGACCCAGGCCGCCATCTGCTGGGTCCTCCGCTCGTCGCGGATAGCGGCCTCGATCGCGCCGCTCGCGCGGTCGAGCGGCTCGACGGCCCGGCCGAGGCGCGTCTGCTCGGCGACGTAGATGTCGCGGTAGTAGCGCTCGACCTCCGAGACCGAGACGGGGATCCCCGGGCTGAATCGCAAGGCCAGGGCCCGGTCATAAAGGATGCGCTCTTCGAGATAGGGGGCCAGTCCCGCCTCGGTCAGCCCGAACTTGGCCAGCTTGGCGGCAAAGGCCTCCTCCCCGATCGACTTTTTCAGCTCGGCCGCGGCCGCGTCGACCTCGCCCCGGCCGGCACTCCGGACCTCCCGGGCCAGGTCGAGGACGAGCTTGCGGTCGACGAGCGCCTCGAGCGCGGCCTCGCGCGGATCCGCTCCTTCCGCGGCGGCGGCCGGGCCGGCCAGGCCGAACTCCGCCGCCACCTGGACGTCGAGCAGGGTGATGACCTGCCCGTTGACCACGGCGACGATGCCGTTGACCATCTGGGCCCCGGCGGCGGCCGCGGCGAGCCCGGCGAAGGCGATGAGAACCGTTCTCTTGATCATCAGCGGGACCTTTCTCGGCGTTTTCACGAATGGCCCAGGTTAGAAGATGTGTCCGATCGTCAGGAATATCAGGGGGTGGCCCTTGTGGTCCTGGGCGTCGAAGCCCCAGAGCTTCCAGGCGATCTCGACCCGCACCGGCCCGAGCGGCGTCCGGTAACGGAGGCCGGCCCCGGCCGCCCCGACGAGGTCCAGGGGCCGGAGATCTCCCAGGCTCCCGTACACGTTGCCGAGGTCGAAGAACGTGGCCAGTCGGAGCTCCCGCCAGGAGGGGAAGACGGCCCAGGCGAGCTCGGTGTTGAAGAGCAGGACCGCTTCGCCGCCGTAGGGCTTGAGGGTCGTCCCGTCGAGCGGCCCGAGCATCTCGAAATCCTCGCCGCGGAAGGTGTTGCTGCCGCCGGCGAAGAAGCGCTCCGGCAGGTTCCTCAGCCCGTGGCCAAGCCCCAGGCGGGAGGTGAAGTCGAGGTTGAAGGCGGACGAGAGAGGCCGCACGAACTGGAACTTCAGGAAGACCTTCTGATAGTCCGATTCCATCCCGAAGACGGGGAAGCCCCACTCGCCGACGAAGCTGAAGAAGACGCCCCGCGTCGGATTGAGCGTGTCGTCCCGCCGCTCCCAGCTCATGCTGACGGAGGCCAGGGCCGCCGAATACGGCAGGAAGCGGCGGTCGATGTCCTCCGGGGGGTTCTCGATGTCGTATTCGGGGATGGCCGTCCGGGTCAGGCTCAACGACCCGAGAAGGAGCCGGGCCTTGCTCAAGGACTTGACCACGCTGAAGCTGACGCCACGCCGGTCGAACGTGAAGCTCTCGCGCTCCTCCCGCTCGGCCCAGCCGAGGAGCGTCGTGGGCATGGCCAGACCCAGGAGGTAGGGCTGGTTCCAGGACACGACCGCCCGGCGTTCGCTCGTGCTGATCTGGCCAAGGAGGCCGACCTGCGCGCCGAGGCCGAAAACATTGCTGCGGATGTACTCGGCCGCGAGGCGCGGATGGAAATCGTTGGGCCAGGACGCCAGCGAACCCGAGAGGGGCGTCAGCGACTCGAAGCCGATCCCGAAGCCGGTGTAATTCTTCTCCCCTTCGCGGACGGTGACGACGACGATCTCCTCCCCCGGCCCGGTCTGGACCTCGTCGGCCCGGACCTCCGAGAAGATGCCCAGGCTGTCAAGCCCGCTCTTAGAAGCTTGGATCCGGGAATAGTCGGCCGGATCGCTCTTCTTGACCCGGAGCTCGCGCCGGATGACCCTGTTCCGGGTCGTGTGGTTGCCGGTGACGAAGATATTCTTGACCGTGACCGGCCGTCCTTCCTCGATCTCGTAGACGAGGACGACCCGGCCCTCCCCCGCGGGCTCGACCCGGCTCACGACCGTGGTGCCGCGGACGCCGCGGTTGAGGTAGAACGTCTCGATCTGCCCGACGTCGGTCTGCACGTTGGGCAGGAAGAAGGGGCCGCCCTGACGGCTGACGAGGTCGCGGCGGACGGCCTCTTCGGGGAAGAGCGTGACCCCCTCGAGGCGGATCCCTTCGACGACCGTCCGCGGCCCCTCCAGGACCTCGAAGACGGCCTCGACGCCGGTCTCGCGGCGCTCCAGGGCGAGATGGACCTGGACGTCGGCGAAGCCGCTCGTCCTGTAATAGGCCTCGATCTCCCGCGGCAGGGTGAACAGCCGGTCATAGCTCAGGAACGACAGGAGAGGGATGCCCTCGCGGATGGCCAGGCGGGTCCTCATCTCGAGGTCGGAGAAAGCGGTCAGGCCGCGGAACTGGACGCTTAGGAGCTTGTGGCGGTCGCCGGGCGTGACGTCGTGGATGATCCGGAGCACGTCCCGGCCCTTTTCGACGCGGCTGCGGACCTCGGCGAACAGGTAGCCCTTGCGGCGCAGGTGATTGAGGATGCGGGCCTCGTCCTCGGCCAGCCCCCACGGCTCGAAGACGCGCTCGGCCCAGATCGGCTCGATGAGCCGGGGGGGGACGCTGGCCCCGTTGATGACGATGACGATCTTCTCGTTGGGCAGGATCTCGACCTTGAGGTCGACCCGGCGGTCCTTCTCGTCGAAGGTCTCGCCGGCCACCCGGACCTCGGCCCGCAGGTAGCCGGCCTTGGCCAGGCCCGCCGAGAGGCGGTCCAGGTCGGCGGCGAAGCCGCGGGGGATGTAGACGTCGCCGACCTTGGTCTTCATCTGCTTCAGCAGCGTTCGTTCGGGGATCTCGGCCTTCCACTCGACCTCGAGCCCGCCGATCCGAAAGCTCTTCCAGTCCATCGCTTGGAAGACGAGGACGGCCGTCGAGGTCCCCGGCCGCCGATGGACGTCGCCGACGACGACGGCGTCGAAGCGGCCCTCCCGTCTCAGCCCTTCTCGGACCTCAGCGACGGCCGCGGGGATGCGCTCCTCGTCGAGCGTCCCGCCGGGGCGCAGAGAAACGAGCGCGTCCCGCAGGCGCGCGGCCGGGACGTTGGCGCCGCGGAAGCGGACGGCCTCGATGAAGACCTTCCGGATAAGGACGAATCTGAGCTCGATCCGCTCCTCGCCCGCCCGTTCGACCCGCACGTCCGCGAACAGGCCGGTTTTGAAGATCTGCTTGACGGCCTGATCGACGAGCCCGGGCTCGAAGGGATCCCCGGGCCGGAACGGGATGAGGTCGAGGAGGCCGGCTTCTCCCGGCCGCCCGTCGACCTCGACGACGATGCGGTCGACGACGGCCGGACGGACGTCCTGGGCCCGGACGGCGCCGGCGAGCGCCGCGAGGACCGCGAAGGCGGCGAGCAGGGCCATCGGCGCGGCGGCGCCGCGGCGGGCTCGGCGCCCGGGCTCAGAAGCGCCTGCGGTACTTGACATCGAAGCCCAGCCTTCCCCGGTCGTCCCGCCCGCCGACGAGCGAGAACCGTCTGCTGATGTCCCACTCCATGCGGAAGATGGGGACCTCGTCGATCTCGGCCATGACGGTCGAATTGGCCAGGATCGTCGAATAAAGAAAAAGGAGGTTCTTAGAGACCTTCTTGCCGACCGTGATCCGGGCGGCGATGCCGCCCGGCGCGCCCTCGGGGATGTACGGATCGATCCGCAGCCGGTCCAGGGAGAAGAGGCCGCCCGTCCGCTTCTTGGCCAGGTCGGCGATCTGGTAGGTCAGGAGCGAGGCCGTGTTCAGGGCCGTGCTGCGGTCGCCCGCGTAGGAGTAGTACATGCGCCGGAAGGACTCCCCGAGCGCGAGGAGCGACAGGATCTCCTCGGGCGCGAGCGGCGGCGAGGAGGTGAACTCGGGGTTGAGGCGGCTCGTCTGGCCGCGCAGCTCGAGCGTCACCCGGTAGTCCTTGACGTAGGTCTCGCCGCGGAAATCGAGATAGGGCTCGGACTTCACGGGGTCGGTGAAGCTCAGCCGGCCGTGGATGACCCGGAAGCTCCGGTCCTGGAAATAGAAGTCGCCGCTGACGAGGTCGATGTCGCCGAGCAGGATGGGCGATTCGAACGCGCCCGTGGCCGTCAGGTTGAAGCGGACGTCGAACCGGCCGAGGGAGTTCTCGATGGCCGCGTTCTCGTCGGCCCGGAGCCGGATGTTCAGCGACATGCCGTCGAAGAAGGACGGGCCGGTCGACGGCTCGGACCGGGACGAGAAGCTGAATTCCTCGTAGATCTCGCGGCGCCAGGTCAACCGCTTGAACAGGATCTCGCCTTCGGTGACGAAGCGCCTCTTGTCCTTGAGGAGGCGCAGGGAGGCGTCGGCCTGGGCCCGCATCCGCTCGATCGGGGCGAGGACCATGTCCTTGCCCTCGAACCTCACGTCCATCGTGGCGATCCCGCCCTCGCCGAGGCCGACCTCGCCGGAGCCCGTGAGCGGCCCGCCGCCGAGGCGGCCCCCGAGCGAGGTCACCTTGAGGAGGCCGTCGGCGTAGGTGCCGGCCAGCGCGAAATCGGTGATGGCGTAGGCGAACCCGGGCAGGGGCATGAGCGGCCCCGCGGCGTCGAGCGACAGGGTGACCTGGGCGGCCGGTTCCGCGTCCCGGACGTCCGCGGCGAAGGTGAGCCGCCCCTGGGCGCCGTCCCAGGGCACGACGAGGTCGAGGTTGGTCAGGGCCCCCTTGACGGTGCCGAAGAACGGCTCGCCCGTGAGGGGGAAGACAAAGGAGGCGGCCAGGGGATTGTCGCCGGCGTCGGTCTGGCCGTCGACCTCGAGGCGGACCCGGCCGCCGCTGACGTCCAGCCGCAGCCGGCCGCGGGCCTCGGTCCGATCGAGGGGCGAGAGGGCGAGGTCCTTGACGCTGAAGAGCCCGCCGAGCCAGTCCCGGCCGAAGACGCCTTTCCCGGCGAGCGAGAACGACAGCCGGCCGCCGGCGACGCCGACGACGCTCTGGAAGTCCATCTCCTCGCCCCGCAGGTCGGCGTCGAACTCGCCGCTCGCCGTCGCGGCGGCGATCCGGCCGGCGAGATGGCCGCCGTGGAAGTCCATGGCCAGCTCGGGGAAGGAGATCCGGCCGTCTTTCCATTCGAGCCGGCCCGAGACGTTCTTGGCCGTTTCGCCGTAGCCGTGGACTTCGAGGCTGGTGAAGCCGCCCGAGAACTCGCGCGCCCCGGCCCGGTCGGTCATGCGGAAGGTCCCCGCGGCCCGTCCCGAAAGGGCCACGGGGGCGTCGAGCGCGGGCAGGATCACGCCCAGCTCCCCTTCCCCGTTCTCGACCTCCACATCGAACCCGTTGGCGTGGGCCTGGACCCGAACGAGGCCCTTGAGCGCCGGGTCGTCGACCTCGAACCGGCCTTCGAACCCGGCCGGCGAGATCGCGGCGTCGACCCCGACGTCGGCGGCGTTGAAGGTCTCGAAACCGCCGGGCGAGAGGGTGGCCTGGATGGAGACGGTCGGCGACTTGGACGGGCCGGCGAGGCGGACGTCCGCGTAGCCCCGGCCGCGGATCTCGCCGAACGCGAGCTTCTGGGCGATGGCCAGGGCCACGAGCTCGCGCGTTTCCTTGACGTCGGCGATCTCCCCCCGGATCCGCGTGTCCATGTCCCCCCTGAGGTCGATCGAGGCCTTGGCGTCGAGACGGCCGAAGCTCGATTCGAGGCCGGAGGCGTCGATGGTCACCCGGTGGGCCGCGAAATCGACGCCAACCCGGGCGGAGCCGCGGAGCGCGAAGCGATCGCCCTGCCGCTCGAGGGAGTCGCCCTTGAACTCGGCCTCGGCAGCGAGCTTCTGGTTCTCGAGGGTGAACGTCCCGGCGACGGGCGACCGGACCGGCCAGGGGATGGCCAGGTCGCGGAAGATGGGATCGAGAAAAAGGGGCGCGGCACGGCCCTCAATGAATTCGCCCTGGCCCTTGGTGCGCTCGCCCCGGAAGAAAAGGGTCAGGCTTTCGGCCGGCAGCCCGGGCTTGGCGATATCGGCGGTAAGCGTGCCGCCCGTGTCCGGGTTGAGATCGAA
>Ga0209610_1001856_pt1 | contig 10795 bp, 9 predicted proteins | sample LakKivw275mmetaG_FD_184137 | JGI IMG/M metagenome (GOLD analysis project Ga0209610, IMG submission 184137) | Anoxic lake water microbial communities from Lake Kivu, Rwanda to study Microbial Dark Matter (Phase II) - Lake Kivu water 275m metaG... | ecosystem: Environmental > Aquatic > Freshwater >...
TATGAGTAATAACAGGTATATAATACAACTACAAAATATTGTAATAATCGAATCTTTGTTGTTGAGTGCGATTTTGGTTAAGGCTGGAGAGAAGTTCACAACAGGGGCAGTGGGAAGGAATTTTTCAAGTTATTGATATGATGTGAATTTTAGCAGTGATGTTCAAATCATTTAAAAAGGCTATCCATTGGCACAAGGCGGGATAGACATGCAACTAGCTTGAATCATTAAGATGAAAATTTAAAGACCCATAAAGGAGGTTTATTTTGTTAACACTTTCAGTTCTTTTTCCGCCTCACCCCTGCCGGGGAACTGATCCTTGCTTTGCAGGGCCAGCTGAAGGTGATTTTTCGCCTTATCCTTGTCCCCAAGACGGAGGTATGTCATGCCAAGGTGGTACTGGATGGCCGGAAAACGGCTCGCGCTTTCATAGTTGGCGAGAATAAGGCTTCGTGCCTTTTCATAGTCTCCCTTCCGGTAATAAACCCAGGCACCGGTGTCGATAACGTGGGGCACATTGCCGTATTTTTCGAGAAGCGGGGCCATCAGCTTTTCCGCCTTCGCGATGTTATCCTTCGTGGGCTCGTACTCGGCATAATAGAAGGCGAGGTTGTTGGCCGCGGCCGCAGCACTGGGGTTTTTCTTGAGGACGTCCTCGTAAATGACCTTTGCTTTCGCAGGCTCTCCCTTTCGCTCGAGCAAAGAGGCCATTAAAAGTGCTATGCCCGTATTGTCGGGGTTTTTTGCCATGAGTTTTTCGTACCGGGCGAGGGCCTTGTCGATGGAGCCTTCCGACTGCTCGAGCTGGGCCATCCCGAGCATGGCTTCGAGGTTGTCGGGGTCCATGCTGACGGCCGTCTCGAGGTGTTTACGGGCGCTGGTGTTGTCTTTTTTAGCAATGTAGAGCCTTCCCAGCAACACCTGGTAACCGGGGTTTTTCGGGCTCTTCGAGACCTGTTGTTTGACGCGATTGATGGCGCCGTCAATGTTTCTTTCCCTCATATAAATGTCGGCAATTTCGGTCAGGGCCGGGACGAAATCGGGGTTCAGTGTGAGAGCCTTCTCAAACATGACGACGGCGTCCCTGTTTTTGTTCTGCGCCTTACGCACAACACCACTCTTGAAGTAGCCCGCAGGCTGTCGGGGTTCCAGTTCCGTGAACCGGGCATAGTATTTCACCGCCTCGTTGAAATCCCCTTTCGAAAGCGCAAGATCGCCCAGGGCGAGCAGGGCTTCCCTGTCTTTAGGGTTTGCCTCGAGGACTTTCCTGTAGGCCTCCTCGGCGAGCGACTTTTCGTTGTTCAGCATGTGAGCGCGAGCGAGGCCCTGCGTAGCCGGGATATTCCCGGAGTCCTCCTTGAGGATTGATCGGTACTCAGCAATAGCCCCCGTATAATCCCCCTTGCTCACCAGGATGCTTCCCTTCATGAGCCTTGCAGGCATGTCCTTTGCGTTTTCCTTCAGGACATCGTTTACGTATTTCATAGCTTCGTCGGTCTTGCGGTCCTGGAGGAGAAGCGTGGCGGCAAACATTTTCGCTTTCCGCGCGTCCGGGCCGGAGCCCGCTTTTGATATATACTGCTCCTGGAGCTTCAGGGCCTTGTCCTTTTCGTTCTTCGAGAGATAATACCTGGAAAGCACCTCGTAGGCCGCATACTGGTCGGGCAGATCGTTGATTGTTGACTGGAGCGTTTGCTCCATGGGGCCGTATTGCTTCTTCTCGCTGTACATGCTCGCGAGGAGGAGGCGGGGCTCCTGCTTCTTCGGGTGCGCGGCAATCAGGTCCTTAAGCACCTTCTCAGCCTCCAGACCCCTGTTTGTGCGGGCGTAAAACCTTGCGAGCAGCATCCCCGGCTCGTCGGCATCGGGTTCCTGCTTGACGAGGATGAGATACTCGTTTTCCGCTTCCTGGAACTTCTTTTCACTTTCCAGGATCTGGGCAACCAGCATTCGCGCCGTTCTGTTTTTCTCGTCCTGGGCAAGGAGGCTTCGCAGGACATTCTTCGCCTCCGCGGTGTTCCTGTTCTTGAGCATGATGTTGGCCAGCATAAAATAGGCCTCGGCGAGCTTCGGGTTCTTTTCGATGACGAACTTCAGGATCTGCTCGGCCTCGCGGTCCTTTTTGCTCACGACCAGGCAGGCCGCCTTGAGCATAAGGGCCTCCGCGTGATCCGGGTTTTTCGTCAGGACAAGCCTTGCCTTTTCCATCGCCTCGTCCTTCTTGCCCCCGAGGAGGAGGATTTTCCCCAGGCCGACCTGGGCGTCAAGCTGATCGGGGTTTGCCTCAACGGCCTGCTGGAATGATCCATAGGCCTGGCGGAAATCACGCTGTTTCAGGTAGGACATGCCGAGCATGTAGTGGGCGTCGGCAAATTTGGGGTCGATCTGGATGGCGTTTTTGAATTCGATGACCGCCTTGGCGTATTCGCCCTTTTCGTAATAGGTCTTCCCGCTTTCAAAGTACTTTGTTTTTTTCTGCTCGGGGCTCGCGCAGGCGGCGATTACCACAACAAGAATTATGATCAGCCAACGAAGGGATTCTCTATTCAGCTTCATGCTTTGCTCCTTGCATCGAGTCTTTCAGAAAGTTGGACGCACTATATCGAATTGAGGGCAATAATCAAGAGTTCATTTGTGCGTGTATGACAGTCGATAAAAAACCAGGGGAACCGTCAGCGGCACCCCTGGTCTGTTTCAGTTGCGGCGATTTCCGATCGCAGAATTTAAATCTGTTTCTTTCTCCTCAGGCCAGCCAGGCCGACGAGTCTGACGCCTAAAAGAAGTAGCGTTGCCGGTTCGGGGACGGGTGCAGGTGTGGGTGGCCCGCTCGGCGTTCCCACGTCACTGCCTTCGCCATCAATTCCGGTACGCTGGAAACGCGCGATGAAATATTGAGAAGAGGTATTCCCGGGTTCGTCGGCGGAGATTAGTTCCAGAAATCTCTCCTCAGTCAGTGTGCCTAAATTCGTTCCAGAAAGTACGATCTCGAAATGAAACTCAGAACCTGCTGGAATGCCAGAATTCGGAGAGCCTCCCTGAAAATCAGGGCCTGTGATGCCAGCAAGATCAAATCTGCCATAGTTGCCGGGAGTGTTGATATCGTCCGGCGAGTAAGAAATTGTCCACCCGTCAGGAAGTTGTGAAGAAGCCTCTAATACGCCGCTTACTTCTACCGGCGTATTGAAAGCGAAGGATGTGATTCTAGGATCCGTGTTCGGGGGGATCAGTGACAGATTTTCTATGGCGATACTGATGGTCCCGATTGTAGGATTATAACCAAAAGTGACACTCGCCATCAGAGACTGATCATTGACCCCGACGAGTTCGAAGGTCACGGGCTCCGCCCAGGCAATGCCGGTCACAAATGCCATGAGCATGAAGGCAAGCACGCAGTGTTTCATAATGTTCTTCAATTTGTGCGTCTCCGAGGTTGTCATCATTTGTCTCACCACATTTTTTTATGGATGGGTTGAATTCTTCAAAAGCACTATTTCGCTTTTACCAGAGATAGCCGTTTTGCATAGATAATCGCGATCCCGAAGAGCCCGACGCCGAGAAGGATTAGTGTAGAGGGTTCCGGTACAGCGGAGGGACCTGTATAGTCCACGCTAGGCGCGTATGAACCGGCCATGGATGAAAAATAATATTCACCGTTGGGCCCACAGCCATAGGGCACCGCCATTGCCAGGGCCAGTTTGCCATCGAGAAGCCCGCTGTAATATGGAGAATCCGGGGTTATCGTGAAATCGAAATAGACCCAGCCGGGATTTGCGGGATTGATCTCCTGAATGGCAAGGGCGTTTGAGGGCGACCAGTAACCGCCTGCGAGAGGGTAGTAAGCGGTCATGGGCTGGGGGTTGGTTAGTGCATCGTCCGAGACAATATATAATCCCACATAGGATGAATTTGAATTCGAGCCCCCCTTGAAGTAGACGCCGAAATGGAAGTCATAGTTCCCCCCGCTATTGGCTTCCGGTAGTGTGAATCCCACATAGGTCACATAGGCGGTATAAGGACTACCCACACCATTCCCGATGCGGAGTTCATCAGTGTTGAAGGTCGTACCTGGCCAGCCGGGCCTGTAATAAATATCTTCGGTAAGATCCGCGGGGATGGCGACCGCCGGCTGGGACGTGAACGGCAGTATCAAAACGATTATGAGGAGACCAATATACTTTTTCATGACAACCCCCTTTGTTTTCTCACTCGGGTTCGCGCCGAACAGGCGTGATCTCTTAAATTTGTGTTAAATTCTAAACATTTAAAGGGGGAAAACAATCAGGCGGGAGCATGATTTTAAGTATTAAATTTTTCGGCTGAATTTTAAGATGCAAGCATTAGATGAAGTAAACCGCGCGGTAATACTTTTTTACTACGAAGCATCGCCGTTTTGAATATATGTTAAATTTCAATAAGTTACAGTGATTAATTTATCGGTTTGTCATGCGGCTCGAGTCCTCATTCAGGCGGGTGAAATTCGTAAAAGATAGAAAAAAAGACTGCCTTTTTGAGGCAGTCTTTGTGATCGTAAGAGAGCTTTTCTTATAATCTCATCTATGTCTTATTGTCAGCCCTTTTCTATTTTTCTTTTGAGGCCTGCGAAAACAGCAAGACACGGGCCGGTGAGCAGGATCAGCATCAGCGTGTTGGGTTCGGGGACAGCAGGGGGATCGACATAATCCATGGTCGGCGTGAATGCGCCGCTCATGGATGAAAAGTAATAATAGTTGTTGACCGGCATGCCATAGGGGATCGCAAGCGCAAGGGTCAGAGTCCCGTCCTGGAGACCGCTGTAATAGGGGGAATCCACCGGGATGGTAAAGTCGAAATAAATAAATGTGCCGCGACTGGTAGATGAAATCGGCTGAACGGTCAGGGCGTTGGAGGGCGACCAGTAACCCGAGGAAGCAGGGAAATAGGTGCTTATCGGTAAACGGGCGGCGGCCGCATTATCCGGTACGACATAAACGCCTATGGCTGTGGAAGTCACGGATGTATATTGTGTACCCTGAAAAAACATACCAAAGTGAAATTCAAAGTTACCACCGCCTCCGACTTCAGGCAAAGTAAACTGCAGATAACTCGCGTACTCAGTTGCAGGGTTATTAAGGCCGTTACCAATGTAAAGAGTCGCGCCGGTCTGATCTACACCATAGGGCTTTATGGAAATATCATCTGTGAGAATAGCCGGGATAGCGTAAGCGGGCTGGGCAAGCAGCGGTACAGCAATGATTATTAAAAGAAGTAGAAAAATCTTTTTCATGGCACCCCCCCTTTTTTCCCCCACAAAATGTCAACAGATGCTTCCAATGATGAGTTTGTAACCTCATCGATGTATTTCTTTTTACAAACATATAGTTAAATAACAATACGGCAGGGGTATGATTTTGAGTATTAATTTTTATCCGGCGGGATATACGAAAAAAATATTAGATCGTTTAATCAGAGCGGAGATAAATCAAATAAATAAAAGGGGTTACCTTGATAGGTAACCCCTTTTTAGTGCAAGCAGATTTTGTGGAAAAACTTATATAACGTCCCTCTTAGCTCTTCCTTCTCAGGCCTGCCAGGCCGACAAGCCCCACGCCTAGAAGAAGAAGCGTTGCCGGTTCGGGGACTGCTGTCCCAAATTCTTGACTTAGTCGGGCGATTTGAAGGTCACCATTATTTCCTGCCCTATAGAAGCCGACTTGTGTGGGCAATATCGAAGATTCGACAAATGCCGGCTGGTCACCCATATCGACGGAGAAGCTCCATGAATATAGACCTCCTCCCCCAGATATGCCAGGACCAGCTGCATAGGTATCCGATGTAAGACCTATGAGGTGGTATCCGCTCCAAGTAGGTGTCGGAAAAGTTTCATTTCCAAATTGAGGAGGGTTATAACCAGCAGTCATGATTTCCCAATCAACACCGCCGGTATCATATATTACATTAGGCGATAAGGCAGCAGTGTAGCCACCATCAAATTTGATTTGAAACCAACCAACATGATATTGTTCATCTGGAGGCACAACCGGGAGTGTACCTGGTAGTGTAATAGTGAACGTTGCAGTCCATAAATTATCTGTGCCAGTTGATTCTAAATTGAGTGAATAGGCGATACCCTCATATGGTGAAGTGTCACCTGGAACAGAATTATACGTGTAGGTGAACGCTGATGCAGATAAGGGGAAAGCAAACAGGGCAATTGTTATCAGCCCTGTTATTCCAATGCAGGAAAATTTCTTTCTCATGGTCGCCTCCTTATTTTCCTCCCCCGGTCAATTTTGTCAGATGATTTCATGCCAATTTTAATTTCAAAATAATAGATCTTATGACCGGTTTGCAACAATAAATTTAATTTTTTATTCTTAGTGATATCAATATGTTACAAATAAAACTCTCAACTTCGTTGTGCCCCAACGATCTTCAGAGCTAATAATTTCAACACACCTGTGCGCAAATAAAAAATTTATGTACTTAATGCAACAATACAGCGCTGAGAGTTTAAAACAATCAGTAAAAAGTGGTATTTAGCGTCGTATTTTTTTGTTAGTTTCTGTACGAAAAAAGTATTAGGCGGGACTAATCCCAAAGGAAGGCGTTAATTTTAATAGGATATCAAATGCTTAGATTATAAGTGGCGCGGTCTTCCAGGCCCATTTTCGCTACTGGAGCTGCCGGATTTTGTAATCCCCCTCGAAGCCGATGGCCATTCCCGCCGACTCGGCGCGTAGCACCCTGCCTTCGCCTTCGATCAGCACCCGCTGGTTCCCGCCGAACCTTCGAAAGATCCGGTGCGGCAACACAATCTCGATCGAAACCGGGGTCCCTGTTGGACGCGGGTTGTGGGTCTCGAGATAGAAACCCCCGGCGCTGACGTTGGCCGTTGTCAGGTTGATCACGCTTTTTTGTCCGAAGCCGTTCAGCTCGAGCCTCGCGGGAGCGGAGATGGGGAATCTTTTCTCCTTGCGTCTTTCGTAGGATACCATGTGCGACACCCTCCGAGGTTTTGGATACGTCCTTATATACTGGTCTGGTTGAGTCTGGGGTTCGGAACGTCCTGTTCAGGCCGGCATTTTCTGTTCTTGAAATGATATCCGATGACGCGTTTTTCAAATTTGACTCTGTTACTCAGTTGACCGGCATGATGCTGCAATCGTCGTTGAACTGAACGGCAATGCCGGATGCCTCCGCTCTCACAACCTTCCCGGTGATCATCACGCAGGCATCTTTCTCGACCTTTACCTTCTTCAGGTTGTTGAAGGGCAGGATGATCTCCATCCGGACCTCCATGCCTTTCTGAAGTGGCTCGGGTGTTGCCAAATAGGTACCGCCGGCGCTGATGTTCGATGTCGTGAGCCCCTCCGGGATGTTTCCAACCCCGTCGCCCGATTCGAGGCGAGCGGGGAGGGCTAGGCTATACCTTTCAAACCTTCTTCTCTCTTTCATCATCTTCTTCGCCATAGTCGGGTGCATTTGATGCACTGAGTGTAAATATAATTTCAAGAAAATCAATACGAAAGTCGTATTATTTTTCTTCGTATTTTTCATTTTTGACGTATTAGGCGGATCGTATGAGCAATTCAGGCCTTTGGCTTTAAAATCGAAGGGTTCGAGCGATTTTCAGGGGGACCGGACGGCGCGGGGACCATTGGGGCTGAAGCGTCTTCAACAAGCTCTGCCTCAGGGACACCCGCACGGACCTCATCGAAGTTCTTCACCTTTTGGCTGTCTTGTGTTAGTCTTTCCCCGCTTCTTCAGAACTTTTTTGAAATCAAGGGAGGTTTCTATGCGGGTGAAGGTCCAGAAAGGAAAGCTATCGCAGTTCAAGTGCGATGCAGCCGTCGTCTGCCATTTCGAGGGGGCCAAAAAACTTACAGGGGCCGCCAGTCGGGTCGATCAGGCATCGGGGGGACTTATCCGCGAGGTCCTCCAAAGCGGCGACTTTGAAGGCAAAAAAGGGCAGATCGCGGTTGTGTACACGAGGGGGTCGATCCCGGCCCGGCGTGTCCTGCTCCTCGGTCTTGGAAAGAAGGCGGAATTCAACCTTGAAAAGTTGAGGAGGGCATTCTCCCGGGCCGCCCAGCGGGCCAGGGAGCTTAATCTCAAGGGTTTTGCCGCATCTGTGGACTTCGGGGATCTCGGTCAGGCCCCGGGACGCCTGGCGGAGGCGCTGGTGGAAGGGGTAATCCTGGGGCTCTACCATTTCCTGCCTCACAAGACGGCGGAAAAAGAGGGCAGGGGGAAAATGGGGGAGCTTGTGATCGTAGAAGAACGTGAAAAGGTCTTCGGGGAGGTCAGGGAAGCGGCAAAGCGCGGGCAGATCGTCTCCGGAGCCGTTTATTTCGCGCGCGACCTTGTGTCGACGCCGTCGAACGAGATGACACCGACTATCCTCACCCGGAAGGCGAAGGAGGCGGTGAGAAATAAAAAGATCCGGCTCAACGTTCTTAATATCAAGGGCATGAAAAAAGCCGGAATGAACGCCCTGCTCGGCGTTGCCAGGGGAAGCCACGAGCCCGCGAAATTCATGATCCTCCGCTATGAGGGCGCCCCAAAGAAGGGAAGGCCCGTGGTCATCGTGGGAAAGGGGATCACCTTCGACAGCGGCGGGATATCGCTCAAACCGGCCGAGAAGATGGACGAGATGAAGGCTGACATGTCCGGCGGCGCGGTGGTTCTCGGCGTCTTCAAGGCAGTCTCGGAACTCCGGTTGCCGGTGAATCTCGTGGGGCTCATCCCGGCCACGGAGAATCTTCCCGGGGGAGGGGCCTACAAACCGGGGGACGTCCTGAGATCACTTTCGGGCAAGACCATCGAGATTATCAGTACCGATGCCGAAGGGCGGCTTCTTCTGGCCGATGCCCTGACCTACGCCGGGCGCTTCAACCCCGCCGCCATCGTGGACATCGCGACATTGACGGGCGCGTGCGTGATTGCCCTCGGCGAGGACGTCATCGGCATGCTGGGGACCGACGAAAAACTAAAAAGCCGGATCAGAGCAGCCGCCGAAGAGACAGGGGAAAAGCTCTGGGAACTTCCCCTCTGGGAGGACTATGCCGAGCTGATCAAGAGCGATGTGGCGGACTTCAAGAACACGGGCGGCAGGGCAGGGGGCGCCATCACGGCGGCCGTGTTCCTGAGCAAGTTTGTCGGCAAGTACCCCTGGGTGCACCTGGACATCGCCGGACCGGCCTGGCGAAAGGCGGGGAAACCTTACATCCCGAAGGGCGCATCGGGGATCGGCGTAAGATTGCTGGTGCAGTTTCTCTCCAACAGGGCAACGGGCAATAAGAAATAGTGGCGAGTGGATAGAAATAGTTGTGAGTTGTGTGTTGTGAGATAGAGTTGAAGGACAAGAAAGACCAGATAGACCAAACAGACGCAATCGATGTCTACGCTACTCGAAGTAAAAAATTTGTGCACGTATTTTGAGACGGCACGGGGGACGGTCCGCGCCGTTGACGGGGTGGATTTCACACTCAATGAGGGGGACACCCTCGGCGTCGTCGGCGAGAGCGGCTGCGGAAAGACCGTCCTTGCCCTTTCCATCATGCGGCTTGTGCCCGTTCCGCCGGGACGGATCGTCTCCGGCAGTGTCTCCTTCGAGGGGACGGACCTGATCCAGCTGAGCGAAGATGAAATGCGAAAGGTCAGGGGGAAGCGGATTTCGATGATCTTCCAGGAGCCGATGACCTCGCTGAATCCCGTTTTTCGTGTGGGCGAGCAGATCGCCGAGGCCGTTGAGCTTCACCTCGGCCTCTCAAAAAAAGATGCCCTCGAGCATGCCGTGGGGATGCTCCGGCTGGTGGGCATGCCTTCCCCGGAGGAGCGTATCCTGGACTACCCCCATCAGATGAGCGGCGGGATGAGGCAGCGCGTGATGATCGCCATGGCCCTTTCCTGCAACCCCCGCCTCATGCTTGCCGATGAACCCACAACGGCCCTCGATGTAACCATCCAGGCGCAGATCCTTGATCTGATCAACAGGCTGAAAGGGGAGGTGGGCACTTCGGTCATCCTGATTACCCACGATCTCGGGGTTATCGCGGAGGCGGCACAGTTCGCGGCCGTCATGTACGCCGGGAAAGTCGTCGAGTATGGCCCCGTGACTGAGCTTTTTTCCATGCCGTTTCACCCGTACACGGTGGGGCTTATGAACTCCATCCCGAAGATCGGGGGAGGCGCAAAGGAAGGCCATTTGAAGACCATCGCGGGTGTGGTGCCGAGCCTCTACGAGATTCCATCCGGTTGCAGCTTCCGGGACCGATGTCCTGATGTGATGAATGTTTGCGCGGAGAAGATGCCGGAGCTGCTGGAGAAGTCGCCGGGGCACTTTGTACGTTGCTGGAAATATGTTTAGAAGCCAGCTCCAATGATGAGTTTTGAATGTTGAATTTTGAGTTAATCAAAACCGACCTAGAAATACCCTAGAAGTAGTGGTGAACAAGACTTAGACAGACCTAGATAGACATAGACAGACCATAAAAGACAGCAACTGTGTTTCGAGTCAAGGTAATTAACTAAGCATATTTCCAGCACGTGTTGTTTTTGATCATCGTATTGAGGGTGATCAGGATCTTTCTCATACAGGCCGTGATGGCCACTTTGAAGCATTTACCGGCCTCCCGCAGACGCTGGTAAAAGGCCCGGATGACGGGGTTGAAGCGGGCGGCAGCCACGGCGCTCATGTACAACACCGTTCGGATGTGAGCCCGGCCGCCCCAGATCATTCGTCGTCCCCGGAACTGCCCGCTGTCGCGGCTGAAGGGGGCCAGGCCGGCCAGGGATGCAACCTGGCGGCGGTTGA
>Ga0209610_1001859_pt1 | contig 10790 bp, 9 predicted proteins | sample LakKivw275mmetaG_FD_184137 | JGI IMG/M metagenome (GOLD analysis project Ga0209610, IMG submission 184137) | Anoxic lake water microbial communities from Lake Kivu, Rwanda to study Microbial Dark Matter (Phase II) - Lake Kivu water 275m metaG... | ecosystem: Environmental > Aquatic > Freshwater >...
GAGCAGACCGACGGACAGATACAGACTTCAGATTTCTACCCCGTCCCATTCGTAGTTCCCATCGCACGAGCAGTTGGAGCCTTGAAGGGAAGAAGATACCTCGAGTTCACAGCGCATGAACATTGCGGCATGGCTACCTTCATCTTGTTAAAGGACGATGAACTCGTTCCCATTACTCATTATATCGATGTTGAGAAGTTTATGGAAGCAATGAACGGAGTCTACGAAGATGCGTCAAAAGGCTCAAAAACAAAGGCAAGAATCGGAATGCTACGCGCCCTTAGATACGCAAAGTTCGACCTAATACGTGAACTTGCAGGACCAGTCCTTAAAGAGGGCACATATGAAGCCCTTGGAAAACTTATGAGAAAGATGATATTGATAAGCATGATGCATTTTATGGACGCTTACAACTTCGACCTTGAAAGAGTAGAAAGGTGCTGCATACACTACGCTGTTCCAGACGGTAGGCTCATTCCTTTCTGCACGATGAATACCCTGCACCGGCCACAAGTCGAAGAGAAGTTCAGCGTGCCAATCCGGGAATGGAAAGAATCGAGGAAAAACTAATATTACTATCCCAGAATAGCATGTAGCTTGGTGAACAAAATATGGGCGGAGCAAAGAAGAAGTCTTTATCCCAAGCGGAGAAGCAACAGCAACTTCAGACCAAGAAACAGGAAAAACAAGAGCCAAAGAAAACGGCAAAGACTAAACTCCCAGAGAAGAAGGTCGGAGGAATAGAGATCCCAAAAATTGAAAATAAGAAACTTATGTCCGAACTGAGCGATATGAAGGCAATTACGCCCTACTCGATCGCTTCAAAATACAACATTAGACAAAGCGTAGCAAAAAATCTCATAAGAGAGCTTGAGAGTCAAGGAGTTATCTCGCCTGTCTCAGGAAATAGCCGCCTCAGAATATACAAAGTCACGGCAAGCTAAAGCTTCTCTATCTTTATCCTCATTCCACTTTTCACTTTCCTGAACAAATCCAGATTCTTGGTCAGAAGCCCAATTACATTTACGGGACTGTAGGGCTGGGTTTCACCATAAAAAATGCACACGGCATTACCCATAGGCCAATAGGCCAAGGTTCCTTTCTTAACAGTCTTAGCCGGCTTTTCACCGCCTATTTTAACCGGAATCTCAAAGTATACTTCCTCTTTCCATAAAGCCGCTCTTCCTTCCAGCGGGAGACTTCTCAAGATAGCTTCAACCGTTCTCGGAGCCATGTAACGTATGAGTTCACCCTCGGCTTCACCTAAACCTTCTACTACGATCTTAACCGGCGTACGCGAAATACTTTTTTCAGACAAACGAAGCCCTCGCCACAGATATGAGTTCAAGAGTCTTAAGCTTATCTCAGGAAAGTACTCCAAGAACCTATAGAAAACTTAAATAGACTAATGTGCAATTAAGAAAAAGCTTTTTGAAAAAAAATTCAAAGTGCAAGGGTTTGATGAAGGAATTTATATGACAGAACGCGTCCACAAGGACAGCTCGTACTTAAATGCAAGATCTACGACAGGCACCATGACGCGAGTGAAGGATGTAAGTCCTCTAAGCGGCATGTGCCCCTTATGCATAGAGGAGTGCCCATTTCTCTGTGAGATAAGCCTGTCTGCTTTCAGAGGCAGAGAAGCGCTCTACCCAGATCCAAAGTATTTTGGCAAAAGCACGGCAGGAGGCCTTAAAGACGAATACTTTGATTGGTCTCAAATCAATATTCTGCCAAGCCTATTGGGCGCTCAAGGCATAGAGGCTGACTCTGACAAAGCAATTTTTACAGAAGCGAATATAGAAAGCGGCGTTGGCGGAATCCCTCTAAGACTACCAATAGTCATCGGAGCATATGGGTCAACCGATGTCGCTGGAGTGCATTGGGAAGGGTTGGCGATCGGTGCAGCCATCTCTGGCATCGAGATAAACATTGGCGAAAATGTCTGCGGAATCGATCCTGAGGCGAAATTCCAGAATGGGAAAGTAGTATATTCACAAGAACTCAAACGGAGAGTCGACCTTTTCAGGAAGTTCTGGGACGGAAAATACGGTGAGGTCGTAGTACAGACTAACGTCGAGGATCAACGTTTAGGCGTGGACGTTTACGCGCTTTCAAATCTAGAAGTCAACATCATCGAGAGGAAGTGGGGTCAAGGAGCTAAAGCGATTGGCGGCGAGATAAGAACAAGCGATTTAAAAAGGGCAATCATGCTGAAAAAGAGAGGGTATATAATCATCCCTGACCCGGAAGATAAAAAAGTTCAAGAAGCTTTCAGATCTGGAGTCTTTGAGAGCTTTGAGAGACATAGCAGGGTAGGAATGCCATGCGAGAAAGACTTTGTTGAAGACATAGAGTGGCTGAGAGAGCAGGGATCTAAACACGTCTTCCTGAAGACAGGTACCTACAGACCCGCAGCGGTTGCCTTTACAATGAAGGTCGCTTCCGAAGCAAAAATAGATGCGGTGACTTTTGACGGTGCGGGAGGCGGTACCGGAATGAGCCCCACATCCCACATGGATGAGATGGGAACGCCCACAATTGTTCTGGAAGCCCAGGTTCTTAGATGCATAGAAATCTTGAGGAAGAAAGGAATGCATATTCCCGACATAATAATCGCTGGGGGATTCATAAACGAGGGCCAGATCTTCAAGGCTATAGCTATGAGTAATTTTGGAGAATGGCCTTATGTGAAAGCCGTTCTGATGGGTAGAAGCCCTATCACAGCCGTCATGAAAGCAAAATACTTCACTGACCCGTCTACGAAGCTGCCGAAATCGTTTATAGACCGTTATGGCACGAGTCCAGAAAGGTTCTTCATAACAGTTCCGGGGTTGAAATCGAGGTTCGGCGAAAGGTTTAAGGAGATACCTTGGGGGGCGATAGGGCTCTACACCTATCTGACCGAGCGAGTCGGCGTCGGACTGCAACAACTCATGGCCGGAGTCAGAAAGTGGAAACTGAATCTTATCGACAGAAGCGACATCGCTTCACTTACTGAAAGGGCAGCGAAAGCCACAGGCATATCTTTGATAGAAGATGTTGAAAAAGACGCCTTCGAGAGCATAATCGGTTGATCTTTATATGCGCACGCTTTCTAGCAAAAGCGCATAGTTTCAGAACGACGCAAAATATTGCCCTTGGATGTTTAATGCTTCACAACAGTATTCTCTACAGCCCTAGCGATATGATTCAACGCCACCTCGTCGACCGCTGGATGGACGGGCAACGAAATAACCTGCCTTGAAGCCTTTTCAGTTTCAGGCAAACTGAACTCGCCGAACTGTTCACGGTAGAAGAGCATCCTATGGATGGGTATTGGATAATAAACAGCTGCGCCGACCTGCCGCCTATGCAGAGCCTTAACAACCTTATCCCTCTTCCCACTGTTGACACCCTTTAGACGTATTGTGAACACGTACCAGCTATGTTTACATCCTTCCCCTTCTACGGGGAACTCAACGCCCTTGAGACCTGCCAATCTTTCTAGAAGGAAAGCCGCGTTCTTCCTCCTTTTTTCCAAGAACCCTGGAAGCTTCGATAGCTGAACATGGCCTATTGCTGCTTCAATTTCCGGAAGTCTATAGTTGTGACCGATCATAACGAACCTATACTCATTCCTCTCTCCATGCACTCGAATTGAGTGGAGTCTATCCATGAACTCCATATTGTTCGTCGTAACCATGCCTCCTTCCCCAGTCGTCATGTTCTTGCTGGCATAGAAGCTGAAGCATGCCATGTCTCCTAAGACGCCTGCCTTCTTGCCATGATATTCTGCACCATGAGCCTGCGCCGCGTCCTCAATAACGGTAATGTCGTGTCTTCGGGCAAGCTCCATTATCGGTGCCATGTCGACGGTTAAGCCGTACAGATGAACAGGGATGATCGCCTTCGTTCTCTCAGTTATAACTTGTCTGAGACTTTCCAGATCTATACAATATGTTTTTGGATCAATATCAGCGAACACCAGCCTAGCTCCAGCTAGAGCCACGCTCTCAGCTGTAGCCACGAATGTGAAACTCGGCACGATGACCTCGTCCCCAAGTCCCACGTCGGCGGCCAGAAGCGAGGCATGGAGTGCTGAAGTCCCATTATTGAAGGCTACGGCGTACTTCGCCTCAATGTACCGTGCGAAAGCTTTCTCAAACCTCAGTACCTGAGGGCCGCTTCCGCTTTTATCAGTGAGAACCCCACTGCTCAGAACATCGGTAACAGCTTTAATCTCTTCGTAGCCAATTATAGGCTTGTTTATAGGAATCATTCCTGTGATTTTTGAAGAACCAACCAAATTCGAACACCGCACTAACCATTCGTAATCCAAGGGCTTAGAGAACAGAAGCCTCCCTTTTCCATATGGTTTTTATATAAGCTCAAAATTTTTCACTCAAACAATAAATACTGCTGCTTTGATTTTAAATGCAACGGTTTGTTTGGGAGGACTTTTAAATGGCTGTACAATCAGAATTGGCGGGGCAACCCGTGATCATCCTGAAAGAGGGAACTACAAGATCTAGGGGCCGAGACGCGCAATACAGTAACCTTATGGCCTCGATGATCATTGCGGAAACCGTGAAATCCTCGTTGGGTCCCAAGGGAATGGACAAGATGCTTGTCGATAGCTTCGGCGATGTTACGATTACAAATGACGGCGCCACGATACTTGACGAGATGGAGATTCAGCATCCAGTTGCCAAGATGATGGTCGAAGTCGCAAAGGCTCAAGATAACGAGGTCGGAGATGGAACAACGACCGTAGTGGTCTTGGCCGGAGAACTCCTACAAAAAGCCCAAGACCTAATCAATAAAGATGTCCACCCAACACTGATCTTGGACGGCTACAGGAAGGCCACGGATAAAGCCCTCGAATATCTTGAGAAGATTGGAATAACCGTCAAACCTCTGGATAAAGAGACGCTGAAGAAAGTTGCAACGACTTCATTGTCTGGAAAGGTAGTAGCAGAGGAAAAGGAATTCTTATCAGACTTGGCCGTGAAGGCGGTCCTACAGGTTGCAGGAGAAAGCGACGGAGGATACAAAGTGGACATCGACGACATAAAGATTCAAAAGAAGGCTGGCGAGGCCATAACCGATACGAAACTTATTCAAGGGATAGTTGTAGACAAGGAGATTGTTCACCCCGGTATGCCGAAACGTGTTGAGAAGGCAAAGATCACGCTCATAGACTGCGCCCTTGAGATGGAAAAAACTGAGTTTACGTCTAAGCTCGACATAGAGAATCCTGACCAGATGAAGGCTTTTCTGGAAGAAGAAGAGAAGATCCTCGAAGACATGGCAAATAAGGTTGTTAAAAGCGGCGCTACAGTCCTCTTTTGCCAGAAAGGAATAGACGATCTGGCTCAACACCATCTCGCTCGCAGCGGAATTCTAAGCGCCCGCCGCGTAAAGAAGTCTGACATGGAAAAACTTTCGAAGGCGACAGGCGGAAGAGTTGTGACCAACATAGATGATTTAACTACAAAAGACCTAGGATTCGCAATGCTTGTCGAGGAAAGAAAGATAGCCGATGAGAAATGGATATTTGTGGAAGGATGCAAAAACCCCAAGGCCGTGACATTACTGATTCGCGGAGGAACGGAACGTACTGCTGACGAGGTTGAGAGGTCCATACACGATGCGTTGATGGTTGTAAAGGACGTGGTTCAAGAGCCTAAGATTGTGGCGGGAGGAGGAGCCCCCGAAGAAGAACTTGCGCATCGGGTAAGAGACTGGGCTCAAAAACTTTCCGGAAAAGAGCAGTTGGCCGCTCAAGCCTTCGCTGAGGCGTTGGAGGTCGTTCCTACAGCTCTCTCTGAAAACGCTGGATTAGATCCAATAGACATACTCGTTGAACTTAGAGCACAGCACGATAACGGTAAACTGTGGTCTGGGGTCAACGTTCTGTCAGGCAAAGTTGAAGACATGAACAAACTTGGCGTCTACGAGCCTATGGCTGTAAAGAAGCAGATCTTGAAGTCCGCAAGCGAAGCCGCCGCAATGATATTGAAGATAGACGATGTCATAGCCTCTTCTAAATTAAGGGAGACAAAGGGTCCTGAGAAGGGTCCAAGCGGTGCCGAAGAAGAGACCTAAGCCCAAGGGCTTGGCATCCAAGAGCCAGGTCCTAATAGGGCCACCTAAGCTTACAAGATTCGAAAAAGCCAGGGTAATAGGAGCTAGGGCGCTTCAGATATCCATGGGAGCACCACTCCTAGTCAAACAACCAGAAGGAGTCACTGGCCCTATAGAGCTGGCGTCCATAGAGCTTCAGGAAGGGGTATTGCCGATCACTATAAGAAGGACGTTACCTGACGGAAAATATCAGGACGTCCCAATTCAATGGCTCTACACAGAATAGGTCAGACTAGGAATGACCAAAACACATATATTTTTTGACCACACACAGAAGAGGGCATCAAGAAGCTAGAGTGTGCAACTAAATGCCAAAAAAAGAGAAGGTTATGGATAAGAGTGTCGAGAAGAAACCTGAACGCAAAACCGAACCAAGAGCCGCTCCAAGAAAGAAGGTTGAGCCCACCGAAAAAGCCCCGGTAGAGCAAAAGAACGTAGTATTCATTGGTGCTAAGCCGACAATGAATTACGTGCTAGCGACGCTTACACAGTTTAACCAGGGATCCGACGATGTCGTACTGAAAGCGCGAGGAAGAGCCACGTCAAGGGCGGTTGATGTTGCCGAAGTTGTTAGGAAGAGGTTCCTCAACCAGATGCTGAGTGTCAAAGACATAAAGATAGGCACGGATTCTGTGGGCGAAAGCGGAAACCTCAGAAACGTCTCAACGATCGAGATAACATTGACGAAAAACAAGTAGATTCTTTTGCGTCTGTGAGGCGCACAAGCGCGACTGGTGCATATCTCTACTCATAGAATACTGGTCGTTGCTTGCCTAATTTTTTGTCCAGAGCTGCTCTAACGAAGCCGTAGAATGCCGGATCGGGATTACCCGGCCTCGATTTGAATTCGGGGTGGAACTGGGTTGCGAAGAAGAAGAAGTGGCTGGGTAGTTCGAGAATCTCCATTCGATTCTTTTCGGAGTCTTTCCCGCTGTAGCGCAGCCCATTCTCCCCCAGTTTTTGCAAGTATTTTGGATTGATCTCGTAACGATGTCTGTGTCGTTCAGAGATTCGTTCTGACCGGTAAAGCGCATATGCGATCGTGCCTGTATCGATCACTACGGGTGTAGCTCCGAGACGCATAGTCGCCCCTTTGTGGTGAATGCCCATCTGTTCGGGAAGAAGGTCAACAACGGGATGAGGCGTATCTTTATCGATCTCAGTGCTGTTTGCGTCGACTAAATTACAAACGTGTCTGGCGAACTCCACTGTTGCCAGTTGGAAGCCGAAACAGATGCCTAAGAACGGAATACTGTTCTCGCGAGCGTATCGAATCGCGGAGACCTTTCCCTCGGTCGCTCTTTCTCCAAATCCTCCGGGAACTAGTACACCGTCGTAGTTGGACAGTAGTTTTATGTCTTCAGGTTTCTCTTCAAATGTTTCTGTCTCAATCCAGTCGATGAGGACCTCAGCGTTACATGAACCACCCGCATGCTTCAAAGCTTCGTTTGTGCTGACATAACTGTCAGCAAGTTTGGCATATTTGCCGCACATTGCGATTCTGACTTCATTCTTGGCATTAACTATCAAGCTAACAATCTGACCCCATCTAGACCAGTCGCTGCTTCTGCGATTCAGACTCAATCTGTCGCACATATAGTCGCCAACCCCCTGGTTATCCAATACGATGGGCAGCTCGTAGATAGATTTGACATTGTAGGAGCAGAAGACTGCACGCTCATCAACGCTGCAGAACAAAGCGACCTTTTTACGGGTTTCTTCCTTCAGCATGTCTCTACAGCGAGCAACGACGACATCCGGCTGAATGCCAATTCGACGCAGCTCTTGGACGCTATGTTGAGCAGGCTTACTTTTCTGCTCCAAGGTCGCATCTAGGATTGGAACAAGAGGCACGTGTATGAAGAGCGTGTTTAGAAAGCCTTCTTCAATCCTCATCTGACGAAATGCTTCTAGAAAGGGCAGACTTTCGATGTCTCCCACCGTTCCTCCACACTCAACCAATACGGCTTCGACACCAGTTTCTTTGGCAACCTCCCGAATTCTGTGCTTTATCTCATCTGTCACATGAGGAATTATTTGGACACATTTGCCTAGGAAGTCACCCCTCCGCTCCTTGTTTATCACCGATCCATAAATTTGGCCTGTGGTTATGTTTGCTTCACGAGAGAGGTTTACGTCTAGAAAGCGCTCATATGTGCCCAGATCTAGGTCCATTTCGCCTCCGTCTTCACAAACGTAGACCTCGCCATGTTCATAGGGATTCATCGTTCCAGCATCATAGTTCAGATAGGGATCAATTTTGATGGCAGTGACGGCATAACCCCTTACTTGGAGAATCTTCCCTATCGAAGCGCAAACAGATCCTTTCCCTACCGAACTCAAAACGCCGCCCGTTACGAAGATATATTTTGCCAACGGCGTCACCATAGGAATAAAACTCCTAGGCGTGTAGCTGATTTAAATTCCTTTTTGTCCACGAAGCCAGCATTTCAAACTTGAACCCATTGGTGTTGACTCGAAAACCTTTTTATTTCAAGCGTCTTCCCCCCAACCTATCGAATTTTTAAGGAGCAAATGGGTTAACCACTCGGTTTAGCAATGAACCATTTTTAAAGGCGTTTGTAGTCTCCTTATGAAGGAAGCAAGTTATGGAGGCTAAAGGATCTGGAGTTCGAGTTAGAGGGGTATCTTGAAGCTACTTCGAATTTGGAGCCGCTACGCGACAAGGTTTCATCTATAATTGAAAAGGTAAATGACGAAACTCTTCGAAGAGGTGTTCCGGCAGGAGCTACAGGTGCCAGAGTCTCAGCTTGGTCCATAAAGGGAAGCGTTTTAGAAGTTAAGATTGAGGGAACTAGGTTTGTCACTGCGCATGATGCCATTAAACGTCTTAAGAACTTCCTTACGGAAAAGCTGAAAGAAAACAAAATCGGCATTCGAAGAATATTCGTCCAGAGATATAAGCTGGAGATAGAGGCTGCTGAAGAACGAGCGGAGATGATAAAGAAGTATCCTCTCGTGAAAGAGGTCGAAATGCTTGACGGGAAAGCCAGAATTATACTGAGAGATGTCGACGAATCGGTCCTTGACCGCGGAGATGTGCAGCGTCTGATTAGGTTCCTTGCTCCTGAGACGAGGACGATAAGAAAAGAATTTTCACGTAAGGTTGGCGTCGTAATCAGGAAGAGCAAAGAGAGGACGATGAAATTTAAAGGCGATCTCACCGAGACTGTACTTGAACTCGGCTGGGTCGAGAGGTTTCCGGGAAGAGGCCAATGGTACTACTTGCCACCATTCGCAACGCTGCAAACGGCGCTAAAGGACATCATGGTGGAGAAAGTTTCTAGACAATTGGGATTCGTAGAAATACTGCTGCCGAAGCTTATCCCAATCGAAGTCGCTTTCACAGCCAAGAAGATTCAAGGTGAGCCTGGAGGGATGTTCTATGTAAGCGCCCCCAGAGTGAGGGAGAAGGAAGAATACGCACCATTTCAAGTGAAGGCTGAGATCACCGGAGAATTGCCCATGGACGAGTTGGAGGATTTGTTAGAACAGCCCGGATACATTTTGGATCCTGCTCAATGTACACCTTTCTACCAGCTTTATCGGAATAAGACTCTTCGTGAAAGCGATTTGCCAATCAGTGTCTATGAATATGGTGGACCAACGTACCGGCACGAGGCCGGAGGAGTTAAGGGCATAGAGCGGCTTAGTGAGTTTTGGAGAATTGAACACGTCTGGCTCGGGAAACCAAAGGTGGTTGAAGAAATCAGGGATAAGGCTATGAATAGAGCTACTGAGGTCATTGACAAATATCTGGAGCTAGAGTGGAGAATTCAGTTCGCCGGAGACACATTCTATCTGGCTGAGGACCAAAAGATTGACGAGTCTGTTGAGATCCCAGAAGCACCAAAGTATGAATGGCAGTTCTACATGCCCACCAAGGGCACAAGAGAATCCGAAGAGAAGGACGTATGGCTGGCTTGCGGATCCTTCAACTCACACGGAAGCCATTACACGGAGCACTTCAATATTAAATGTACATCCGGAGAAAAGCTTTGGACCGGGTGTTTTGGTATAGGTTTGACGAGGCTGGTAGCGGTATTCCTAGATCAGCACGGATTTGATGTAGAAGACTGGCCAGAGGAAGTGAAAAAACGCGTGGGAAAGATGCCGAAGATACCTAAACCAGTCTAGAGTATCTTTTGAAACGCATTTTTTCTCGCAGATTATCAGAGAAAGAAGCTCAAGACTTCTTCCTAGTTAAAGCGATCTTGACACCAGTATCCCTAATCTTCCATTCCCTTTCATAGGCTTCTTCAGGAAGCCTAAGTTGCTTCGGAGGTCCTATCTGGAAATCCCTCGCCCTGACCTCGGTCTTGATGTATTCTTTCATCTCCTCTAACGCCTTCATCGTTTCCTCTTTCTGGACTTCGACAAACAAACTTACAAACTCCTCCACCCTGAGGCCCATCTCCTTCCTCATCAATTGTGCGCGTCTGACGACCTCTTTGGCCAAGGATTCCACAAGTAGCTCCTTGGTCCTAGTAATATCCAGATAGATTTTTGCAGAGGAAGATTCAACGAACATTAAGTGTGCTGGGACCTCTTCTTTAAAGATCAGAGTGTCGGGCATTAGGCAAACGGAGGCGCCATTGCCAAGCTCAAGCCGATACTTGCCGTCTTTCAAGAGACTTTTC
>Ga0209610_1001860_pt1 | contig 10789 bp, 9 predicted proteins | sample LakKivw275mmetaG_FD_184137 | JGI IMG/M metagenome (GOLD analysis project Ga0209610, IMG submission 184137) | Anoxic lake water microbial communities from Lake Kivu, Rwanda to study Microbial Dark Matter (Phase II) - Lake Kivu water 275m metaG... | ecosystem: Environmental > Aquatic > Freshwater >...
TCAGGATCGGTGGGTGGGGTTTCTGGATAGGCTGAGGATTGCAGTGCGCATCACGGATTTGATAGAACTTCCCGGCAAAGCTCGCGGGTTCCTCAGTCCACATCTTGCGAACGATCTGAACAGCCTCCTCGAGGCGTTGTAAGCGCTCCTTCGCTGATGGGAAGTGAATTCCATATGCCGTGGCTTCTTCTTCGTTCCAGGCAGCACCGATGCCCATGAACAGTCTTCCTCGACTAAGCACATCCAGCGTCGCACCGATCTTTGCTAGAACAGATGGATGCCTGTAGACGATGCCAGTAACCATCGTTCCGAGCCTAATCCGTGATGTGAATCCAGCCAAGGCAGATAGCGTGGTCCAACTTTCGAGCATGGGTTCCCTCGGTTCCCCAACATTCCCGATCTGATGGAAATGATCCATGACCCAAAATGAATCGAAACCTGAGCTCTCAGCCTGCGTTACCAAGCGCCGAAGGGATTCAACAATTTCTGTGCCTTCTCCATCAAAGGAGAAGTTTGGATGCTGTATGCCGAACTTCATGCCTAGACCTTCCTTTTGCGGAAGCAATCAGTCCCAATTAGGCGCTTGGCTTGCTAAAGCGCAAACTCCAGCTTGAGCCTTCAGCTCTTTCTTGTGGTCAAGCTCGAGAGATAGCCCCATCTATTCAACCGAGCCATGGCACGGTATTGAGCAAGTAAAGTGTGAGCGTTCAGAGAAAGCTCGATAGCCTCGGATTCCTTCGTCGGTTCACTTGCTTGTACAGGTGATTCTGCTTACGTACTTGACCCATTCTAGGCCTAGTCTCGCGGGCGCCACAAGTCTTGCGGGGAATCCGTGCTCGACGGTCAATGGAACACCTCCAGCCTTCAAAGCGATCATGTTGGCAGGATCTGCGACCTCATCTGAGCTCAGCATTGCATTGTAACTCGTAATGCTCCGTACCGTTACATGAGCTATATTCTTGGGCGACGCTCCCGCCCGGCTCAGGAGACTGAGTATCGGTATGCCCTCCCAGAGAACGTCAGCTGCCCACCCTTCTACGCATTGGATCTTCAGAATCTTCTGAACATCGGACATTGCATACAGATCATCCACTGTCAGTTCCAATGGCTTTGAGACGTCTCCATCGACCCTCAATCTGTAACTGTTCAAATCTATCTTGGTCGGCAGATCCCCGTTCCATGTTACGGGGAAACCGGAGGTTTTTTTCGATGTTGCTGTTTGCTCAGTGCGTGTGCTATCCTGCGTGGTTTGAGATGTGATATTCGGTTCTGTAGCAGATCGGCCAAGAAGCCACCATGACCCGGCTGCAATCGCCAAGGCCAGCGCGGGAACCAACTTGATGAATGATCTCCTGTTGAGTTTCATAGTCCGTCCAACCATCCTTGGCGCCGCGCCGGATCAGCTATTCACATGTCGACTTCGGTCTGCTAATTCCGTTGAGCCTCTCAATTGCAGCGTCATCACGCCGCTTGTTTATCTAGGCCTAGTCTTGCAGAGCATTCTATTGTACGAAGAACAAGAAACACCCTTGTTTGTCTTCTCAAGCTAATGCGTGCCACGAACAGTTGCGGAGCAGCGGTTCCGCGTGAGGCTCGCAAAAAGTTGACCAAATGGACGGCGTCACTGATTCGCTGTCCACATTGTCAGGATGAGACCGATCCAGCAGACTTTTCCGTGCCGACGGCGAAGATGATCTTCGCTTGGACGGGACCTTGTTGAAGAGGAAGATCAGGCTGTACTATTCTGGGATAGAGGTTCGTGAACTCCGCAGATCGCTCAAGTTCTACCGCTCACTCGGACTGAAGATCAGCCATCGTGGCACGATGGCTCATGGCGGCAAATATGTCCACATGAAAGACCCTTCCTCAGACCAGAGGTTGGAGTTGAATTGGTACCCGAAAAGGAGCCGCTTCTATCAGAAGTACAAGAACGGGAGCGAACTCGACCACATCGGCTTCATCGTGGATGATGCAGAGAAGTGGTTCAAGCTTCTCGTCAGACGAGGTGCAAGACCGGCCGCCAGACCGTTTGGAGATGAGTCGGAGACCCTGGCATACGTGAAGGACCCGGATGGTATCTGGATCGAGCTAGTCGGGCCGGGCAGAAAGCCCAAGGAAGAGAGATTCACACGTAAGGGCACGCATGGATAGCTCGCGTATTTGTCTTGTATCTCAGGCTAGGAGTATCCAGCACGTATTGTAAACGCTTAAGTGAACTAACTAGGGTTGCGGATGTGCATGGCAAATCAGATCCCCCTCATGACGACCGTTGTCTCCGCAGTCTTTGCTCTTCTTCTTCTGTGGCAATACGCGCATAGGAAGAAGAGGCATCAACTCGTCTGGACAGTTGCTCTGGCCCTCTACAGCCTGACCGCATTCATGGAGTATCTTGCGAATCCTGATGTACTGGGTCCAAGCTTGTCGCTAATCAAACTCTACTATTCGGGCACAGGATCCATGGTGGGGCTTCTCGGTGCCGGAGTCCTGTACCTGCTTGCGTCCAAACGCTGGAGTGACATCTACCTCGCGTTAGTGCTCGGATTGAGCGCTATGGTGGTGTTGTTTACCGTTTCTGCGCAGATACCATCTGCAGAAATACAGTCAGCATTCAATGCGGGGCTTCCGCAAGGCTTCAGAACGATAGTCAAGGACCTGCCTATGACTGCTCGAACCCCAACAATGATTCTCAACATTACGGGAGCGGTCTTTCTCATCGGCGGGTCGCTATTCAGCTACATAAAAGATCGGAGTAGGGCGTACAACATCCCTCTATTCTTCGGGGGAATACTCCCGTCGCTCGGCGGCGCATTACTCGGCTTCCTCAACAACGCGGACATTTTCTTCGAGTTCGAGCTCGCCGGCACCATACTATTGTTCCTCGGTTTCATTCTAAGCATGAGATACCTCAGCAGGCCGACCACGAACCTAATCGGATGATGAAGCCCGCGTTCCACGTTTGCCGAAGATGAGCGAAGAGGGCACCTGCCCTGATTGGGAACGCCAATGTGTCTGACCGCGTCTAGGGTCGGATGCCACCACGGGCAGATCTCCTATTCGGCTGTATCGTTGCTGCTGAATATCGCGACGGCTACTTTCTGCAAAACCGAGGTCTAGAATCTGCTGGCAGGGTTCTCGGGGCTTCGGTGGGGGGTGGCTTGCGGGTTCGTCGAGACTTTCTCGACTGCTAGTGGGCGAGCGCATGAGCTTGAGCGCGTGACTCGAGGAGGTTCCTCAGGTCTTCGGGCAGGTTCGGCTCATATGCTACTTGGATCATCCAGCGGAATACGTCTCTTTCAGTTACCATTCCCACAAGTCGGTCGTTCTCGACAACGGGAAGCCGCACGATGTCCTCCCTCACCATTTGTTCCACAGCCTGCCAGACTTCTGCTGAAGGCGTGATCGTGACAAGAGGTTTGGACATTACGTTTCTAATGAGCATGCCTCGTACGTTCTGCCCCTTTGCCATCCTCATCGAGACATCTCGTTCTGTCAGGATTCCGACAGGTTTTCCCTTCTCGACAACGACTACACTTCCAATCTTGTGCTTAACCATCGTCTGAAGCGCTTTGCTGACCTTATCAGCTGCCCCAACTGTCACAACTTTAGTGGACATTATGGCAGAAACCAGTTCACTCGGTGGAGAAGACTTGAGCAAACTCCCACTTCAATTCTCCTTAGGCTGTTCCACTCCCCAAAAAGACTTCTGATGAATATGGACAGAAAGTCTATCTCTCTGCCATATCTCCCTCTTGCTTTCGTGTCGGGTGAGGATAGCACAATTGGCAATTGCAGAGTTCAAGTATCAGCTTGGCAAAGTGGAAAGAGGCTACAACAACAGAACACTGTACATCAACATCTCGGACAAGCGCATTGTCGAGAAGCCACTTGCCAATGATATGAAGGAGAAATTCACAGGCGGCCGAGGATTTGATCTTTGGCTTCTCTGGCAGGCCTTGCCGAAGGATCGAATCACCAAATGGGATGGTCAGGAGAACGAGATCTGCATTGCCTGCGGTCCGCTGGGCGGGACGCCAGTATACCCGGGGAGCGGGAAAAGTATTGCAGTTACGATATCTCCACTAACAGAGTCTGTGATCGATTCGAATGTCGGTGGATACTTTGGTCCTTACCTAAAGTTTGCCGGCTGGGATGCGCTTGAGATTCAAGGAAAGGCAAAGTCCGACGTTGTCATTTTCATAGACGGAGACAACGGAATAGTCCAGATAGAAGACGGATCCGGGCTCCCCTCCGAAACGCACTTGCTAACAGACGCCTTAGCCCAGCGATATGGAGGAGACAAACCTCACAGCATTTCCGTAGTCTCATCAGGCCCAGCAGCTGAGCACACGCTCATAGGTTGTCTCAATTTCTCTTGGTATGATGCGGCCCGTAAGACCCATAGAATCAAGCAAGCGGGGAGAGGCGGCATCGGAACAGTACTTCGCAACAAAAGAATAGCAGCAATAGTCGCGGAATATTCTCGCGGAATAACAGTAGAGTCAAACGGTCCAGCCGATGCAGAGCTAGTCAAGAAACTAGGGACCGCTCACGCACAGGAAATACGAGCGCTCGACCCCAGGCAGAACGAAATGGCAGTGGTCGGAACCACGCATCTTATTCCAATAATGAACGAGTTCGATCTTCTCCCAGTAAACAACTTTCGATTTGGAAGCCACAGTGAAGCAGAGAATATTGGCAGAGAGGTCTACCGAAGGAAGTTCCACAAAGGCTTCGACGGGTGCTGGATGGGGTGCACTTTGGCGTGCGCTCATGGTGTCAAAGGGTTCGAACTCAAGACAGGCCCATTTCGTGGACAGAGCGTCTACGTGGACGGCCCGGAGTACGAAACTATCGCTGGCATCGGCAGCAACTGCGGAGTCTTTGACCCCGACTATATCATCGAGATGAACTTCTACTGTGATACGTACGGTCTAGATACGATCTCCATCGGTACGGGCATCGCCTTTGCGATGGAGTGCTACGAACTGGGGCTAGTTGACAAGAAAGCGACCGGTGGTTTGGATCTCAGTTTCGGCAACAAGGAGGCAGGCCTTGAATTGGTCCATCAGATGGTCAGCGGCAACGGTTTCGGCGTCGTGGTTGGACAAGGCATCAGGCAGATGAAGCGGATATTTGCTGAGAAGTATGGCGCCGATCCGAAGATCCTGAACGATATTGGTATGGAAACCAAAGGATTGGAGTTCTCCGAGTATGTGACCAAGGAGTCGCTGGCTCAGCAGGGCGGATACGGGCTCGCGTTGAAGGGTCCTCAACATGATGAGGCTTGGTTGATATTCCTAGACATGGTGCACAAGCTGATGCCGACTTTTGAGCAGAAGGCCGAGAACTTGCACTGGTTCCCGATGTTCCGCACATGGTTCAGCCTAAACGGCCTGTGCAAACTGCCATGGAATGACGTTACTCCAGAGAACAATAGCAAGTCAAAGGAGCCTGCAAAGATGATGGCTCACGTTGAGAGCTACGCTGCCTTCTTTTCGGGAGTCACGGGAAGAAAGGTCACGTCTGACGATATCATCTCAATGAGTGAGCGAGTGTACAATTTCCAACGAATCTTCAACTTGAGGATGGGCTACGGCACAAGGGAGCACGACGCTATACCATATCGTGCTGTGGGGCCAGTGACGAAGGAAGAGTATGAAAGCCGTCAAGAACGCTACGACAAGCAACTCAAGGAAAAAGTAGACTTCGATCCAACGGGCAAAACAACTGAGGAGAAAATGAAAGTTCTACGGAAATATCGTGAAGCAGAATACGAGAGGCTGAAGGACGCAGTCTACGAGAGAAGAGGATGGACCAAGAACGGAGTGCCAACATTAGAGAAAGTCAAGGCCCTCGGCATAGATTACCCGGACGTAGTGGAGCTACTAGAGAAGCATCAGTGACCAGTCCGATATTCGAGCTCGTACTAGATACGAACCTCCGAGGGTCTTTGGGCTCGTGGCATGAAGAGGATTTCAACAGATTCCCGGATCCTTGAGGAGCCCCCGAATGTGCCGTAGGGGGCGTAAGCACTCTTGTTTACCCTTCGCATTTATGTAATCTATCCTCCTCATTTGCTCTCTGCGAGATGTGAGGGGATCGCAGTGAAACTCACTTCCAAAGATGCGACGGTTGTTCCTGCAATGGCGGTTGTCTCAGCTATCGGTCATATGGCGGTCGGCCCGCTCGTCAATAGAGCCTTCCACGTTCCGGGGCCCACTCTCGCTGGCGTGTTCATCATGGCACCTCTCTTGGTAGCCGGGGCACTGACCCTCAGGAGAGGCATGATCATACTGACAAGTATCCTGAACGGAGTAATACTTTCCGCGTTCATACCGATAGGGTTCATGGCAATTCCTATCTATGCGGCTGTGGGCGCAACGCTTGAACTGTTCTGCCTCAAATCATTCTCAACGTTGTATCGACCATCGCGCGCCTTTCTCGCAGCAGGCGTAGCCAACGCCATCAGCGTTCTCTTGATCGCGATGCTAGCTCTTGGTTTGAGGAATCCCTTGGTGCTGACGCTTGCCGTTGGAGTCGGTTTCTTGGCCGGCGGATTCGGTGGCACGATAGCTTCTACAGCGGCGTCAAGGATCCGCGCCATCTATTTTCCGAACAGCCCATGATCGAATTCGAACAGACGCTAAGCTCCCATCAACGTTGGACGTGGTCTCATGGACGCTGTAGTGTACAGACCAGTCGGGGTCGTCCATTCACCACTCAAGGAAGCCCACGGTGCGCCGATTCAGTCGATTGCCGCTCGTGATGTTGAAGGCATAATCGAAGTGTTCCCTCAATATGCTGAAGGACTTCGTGATATTGAGGGATTCTCGCATCTCATTCTCGTCTATCATTTCCACTTATCCGACAAGCCTTCCCTGATAGTTAGGCCGTACTTGGACGACAGGACACATGGGATCTTTGCAACTCGGGCACCAGCTCGTCCTAATCCCATTGGAATATCCTTGGTTCGTCTCGTGAGAGTTGACGGAACGAGACTCCATGTTACCGGCGTGGACATCTTGGATGGCACGCCCGTCTTAGACATCAAACCTTACGTTCCACAGTTTGACGCTATAGGAGCAGAGAAGATAGGTTGGCTCAAGGATCGCATCCATATGGTCGAGGAGACCAAGGGCGACGGCAGATTTCAAGAATGATAGGCTATTCATCCTAACGCGCATCCAGTACGAGGCCAGTAGGGTCCTCCCTTGTGATTCGCGCTTTTCTTCTCGGTTTTCGGTTAACTAGAATGATTTGATGAAGAGCCAGCTTGAGACCAACAATCCAATGGCAACCACGCAATAGTGCACAAGGCGAGGGTTGATACGTTTGGCTGAGCGCGCGCCACCGTAGCCACCAATAATCGCACCCGCAGCCATCAGAATCGCCAAGGGCCAAACTACCAAGCCTTTGAGCGCGAAGAAGAAGAACGCTGTAATGTTGATGATAGTAGCGAGAGGGGTCTTGATCGCGTTCATCTTGTGTATGTCGCGCAGGCCCATGACACTGAAAGATCCCAGCATCAAGATGCCTATGCCCGCTCCGAAGTAGCCGCCATATGTGGCAACAAATAGTTGAAAGATCGCGCCCCAGATTCGTCCAAGCGTCGTCAGATGTTCCTCATCAGTAGGATTGCTGCCGAGCTTTCGTCCAATAATATCGCGTGAAGCAAGCAGCAAAGTAGCGAAGAGAACCAGGAATGGGACGATGTGTTTGAAAGTCTCTGCGGGCGTGATCACCAGAATCACGGCACCAAGAAGACCACCAATCAGGCTGGGAATAGCGAGCATGACAAGCAAGCTGCGCTGGACTGATGTGTCCTTTCGATAACCGAGTGCGCTACTGAGCGACCCAGGCCACATCGCGGCTGTGTTCGTCGCGTTGGAGACTATCTCTGGTTCGCCGAAGGCCACGAGCGAGGGAAAGGAGACGAGGGTGCCGCCGCCAGCTACAGAATTGATAGCGCCAGCTACCATTCCTGCAAAGAAGAGGCCCACCAAACCCGCTAGATCGCTCATTTGAGTTGCGCGGCTCCATCTCATCTACTTCTGCAATACTTGAACTTGCCCAGCGCCACCAGCGGCTTCGTAGAACTCGGACAACACAGACCCGCATATGCGATGCTCGCTAGGTTGATCTATCGCGCTCGGATTGCCAGAGGCTCGTCCTCTAGCTGATCTCGCAGGGTCATTGCGTGTGATGCTAGATTCTTGCTGACAGCCAAGTGTCTATGTCGGCGAGAACAGTTCCCTTGCCAATCTCGTTGAGGCTCTCGTGGTAGAAGCCGTCGTAGACTTTCAGCGTCTTATCAGAGCCTTTGATTCTCTTGTACAATTCCGTCGCCACAGTTGGGTCGACGATTCCATCGGCGCCTCCCTGTATTATCAGGCAAGGCAAGGTAAACTCGTTTGCCAACCGCATAGTCTCTTCTTGTGCTCGACGATATTCGGTGAACCAACGTGCAGTAGCAACCTTATGGACCAGTGGGTCCTCCACGTACTTCTTCACAACTTCCTTGTCATGTGAGAGGAGGTTCGGGTCCAGCCCCGTGCCAGTCGTGAAGGTCGGCATAATCCTCGAGAATGTCCTGCCCATGAAGGCCGTCAAGGGTGAGATCTTCATCTTTTCCCTTAATGCGGGGCTGCTTGCGATTAGGCCATCGAGGTCGCTTGGGTGTTTCTCGGCATAGAACGTAGCAATTAGACCTCCGAGACTGTGTCCCAAGAGGAAAGTCTTGACCCCAGGAGTGTGGTCTTTCGCGATTCGAATCATCTGACCCAGATCGGCAAGGTAGTCATCGAAGTTGTCTACGTGCCCGCGCTTTCCACCGGACTTGCCGTGTCCGCGATGGTCACAAGCCCATACGGCAAGATTCCTCTTGGTGAAGTAGTCTGCCACGTGAGCGTATCGGCCACTGTGCTCGCCTATCCCGTGAGCTATCACAAGTACGGCCTTCGCCTTTCGAGGTGGCATCCAAGATTGGTAGTAAATTCGCGTACCGCGCGCGCCCTCAAAACCGCCCTCCGTGTGCTGCAAACTTGTGTTCGACAAAGTCGTTCCACAATGACTGAGCGGCGTTCTAACGTATAAGGCAGATCGATGAAACATTGTGCTCGGTAATCATGTCTGCTCGTAGGGATTTCGCGAAGTTCGCCAAAACGGAGTTCGATGTTGCGGTTATTGGAGGAGGAATGATCGGGACAGGCGTCGCCCGAGACGCTGCAATGCGGGGCCTGAAGACCGTCCTGTTTGAGAAAGAGGACTTCTGCTACGGCACGAGCGGCCGTTCAAGCCGCATGATCCACGGCGGACTGCGGTACTTGGCGAACTATGATCTCGGCCTCGTGAGGGAGGGACTCAGAGAAAGGGAAATCCTCCTAAGACTTGCGCCACATCTTGTTCATCCTCTGAAGTTCCTGATCCTGATCTATGGCGGTTTCCTTCACAAGATGAAACTCAAGATCGGCATGATCCTCTACGACCTTCTCTCCTACGACAAATCCCTCCCAAGCCACAAGTCCCTCAACAGAGCGCAAGTGCTTGAGGCGGAACCTGCACTTGCTGAGAATGGGCTCCGAGGCGCATACGTTTACTACGATTCGCAGATCGCGCTAACGGAACGTCTCTGTATGGAGAATGTTGTTTCTGCGAAGAGTCACGGAGCCTTGTTGCTGAATCATGCAAGAGCTGTGGGGTTAGTGAAAGAGAGCGATGTGGTTTCTGGTGTGAAGATCGAGGATATGCTCTCGGACAAGACGGCACAGTTCCGATCGAGGCTTGTCGTGAATGTCGGGGGACCGTGGATTGATGAGGTCGTACACGGAGTCAGAAAAGCGAAACAGCCGTTGGCTCGGACAACAAAGGGCATCCACCTTGTGACGCCCAAAGTGACGAAAGACGCAGTGGCTCTCTTTGCAGCTGATGGCCGAGCATACTTCGTGATGCCCTGGCTTGATTTCGAGCTCATCGGAACGACGGACACCGACTATGAAAAAGACATGGACGCGGTGAAGGCCGAGGTAGAGGATGTCAACTACTTACAAACCGAAGTCCGGAAGGCTTTTCCGAAAACGAAGTTTGATCGGATCTTCTACACGATCGCGGGCGTGCGATCTCTCCTGCGCATTGAAGGCGTCAAGGAGTCATCCGTCACCCGTCGTCACATAATCTACGACCACGAAGAGAAAGAAGGACTGAGAGGACTAGTCTCCGTCATCGGCGGCAAACTCACAGCATATCGCGGCATCGCAGAGGACGTTACTGATGTGATTTGCAGGAAGCTGGGATCGAGTGCCCAATGCGCAACGGCAAGGGAGAAACTGCCTGGGGCTGAGCCAACTGAGCTCGGGAAGATCCAGACTAAGAGAAACTCGCTCGCTAAAGCGCAGGGAATCAGCGTAGAGACGCTCGACCATCTCGTCTCCCTCTACGGTTCCCGCTACACGGAAGTGCTCGACTACCTCAAGAAAGATAGGCGGCTCAGAGAACGAATATGCAAGACTCAGCCTGACATCATGGCTGAAGTCGTTCACGCAATCGAGAAGGAATCAGCGCTCACTCTGACTGACTTCATGATTCGAAGGAGCCTCATCGCATTCAGGGAATGCGAGGGCCTAGATTGCTGTGTTAAGGTCGCGAAGAAGATGGGCACGATCCTGCGCTGGAGTAGTCGAGAGGTCGCCTCACAGGTCAACGCCTACAAGAAAGAGATTGCAAAGCGGCACGCGTATGAGAAGAAGAAACAGCCCAAACGTGCACCCAAGCGATCACGAAGACCGCGCCGTGC
>Ga0209610_1001861_pt1 | contig 10787 bp, 10 predicted proteins | sample LakKivw275mmetaG_FD_184137 | JGI IMG/M metagenome (GOLD analysis project Ga0209610, IMG submission 184137) | Anoxic lake water microbial communities from Lake Kivu, Rwanda to study Microbial Dark Matter (Phase II) - Lake Kivu water 275m metaG... | ecosystem: Environmental > Aquatic > Freshwater...
ATCCCGTGGAAGGCGCCGTCATGGCGAGCGCCTCCCCGTAATGGAAAAGGATAAGAAGACCCTGCGCGGCGATGACTGCCAACAGCATTTCCTTGGAACCCGGATGTTTCTTCATGTCATTTTTCTCCTTTCAGGTATTTTTCAATGAGCGGTATGTCTGCCCCGGGTACGTGTTTCCCGTTGACCCACAGGGTCGGGGTGGCGAAGACGCCCGCTTTAATGGCCAGTTGCTTGTGCTCTTCAAGGAGGGTGCCGGCCTTCTCGGTGAGTTTGAGCTTGCCCGCGTCGATACTGTCCAGCGCGCCGCTCATGACTTCATGGTAGGCCTTCTCCTGGTCCTTGGCCCCGAGGATATATTTCGCTTTGGCGTCCGCGCCGGGATGGAGACGCGTGATGGGATACAAGAATACGTATCGCGTCACCCCTTCCCGGTTCTTTTCGAGCCAATCGGCCGCTTTCCGGCAGAAGGGGCAGTCTGGATCCGTGAACTCGATCACGACGCTCTTGCCGTCGCCGATCTTGATCCCCTTTTCCAGCGGGATTTCTTTCACTCTCCGGGCAAGCAGCTCCTGCCTTTTCTCCGCGGTGAGATTTTTCCCTTCCTTTGTGATGATGTCACCGAAAATGAGGTAGCCGTTCCGGGGCTCGAAGTAGAAGACGTTGTTCCCCGCTTCCACCTCGTAGAGGCCGGGGATAACCGATTCCCCGGCCTTCTCCGCCTTCACGTTCGGGAAACTTTTATGTAAAATCTGGATCGTGATGCTTTCCTCGGCGTGACTTACCGCGGCGCACAGGAACAGGGCCATGACGGCCGGCATGATCTTCTTCAGCATGAGACCTCCTTAATGAATTATTTCGATTTCCACCCGCCTGTTCAGTTTTCCAATTTTCGATACGGGGCTGCGCTTGCCTTCACCCTTTGCCTCAGAAACTTTGAAGCCGTTTTTTCCCAGGTAAACCGCGACGGACTCCGCCCTCATCAGGGACAGGCGGTCGTTGTACGAGTCGCTTCCCAAGTCGCAGGTGTGGCCGACGACCCGGATCTCCCGGGGCCGATCTGGTCGTTCTTTCAGGCGGGAGACAAGCCGATCGAGTTGATCTTTTTCGTAGTTGGAAACGTCGAACCGGTTGAAGCGGAAATAAATCGTCGGCATGCAAACATGGTCGGGCCGGTTCGATCCGGTAATGTCGACCGCCGATGAATTATTCGCTGCTTTCGCACTGACAGTCTGTTTTCCGGAGGGCGGACCGTCCGCGGTGATCGCCGCCGCCGCTTCCGGTACACGGACGGCAAGGGCGGTCATCTTGGGTTTCAGGGCAAGGATCTGACGCGGAGGACAAAGCTCGCAAATGACGAAGGTTTCGTGGTCAGTGGAATTGGCTGCTGCTTTCCCATAGACGTAATTATAAGGGCTCGTCCGGATCTCGGCCGCCATGACAGCCGAAATGCAAGGCATGATCGCGAAGAAGAATCCAAGTTGACGCAGGTATCCCATGAGATTTCTCCAGTACCCAAAGCTCAGATTGTTTTTGAGATCGCGGGAAGATTTAAGAGGTCAGGACAGGATGTGATCCCCCGCATCTGATATATAATGTTTTCGATGCAGGGATTTTTGTTGAGTCGAGATTAAAAAATTGGAAGTCGTTGCATACCACGGAGACGACATGGGCAACGTACTTATTGAAATGTAAACGAGTTGAATGCTATCTTACTTAAATTTTGCGTCAAACTTTTTCGGTCATGTCAATTAATTTGTGGAAATTACTTTCAGGGTTTTGTCCTTCCAGTTTTGGTTTAGCATATCCGAGATGCCATACATGATGCGGTTGGCACTCGCTTCGTTGGTAAAGAAGTTATTCATGGGCCTTGTCCGTCGCCGCACTTCGCGGAAGGCCCGCTCCAGGATATTGGTGGTCCGAATGGACTTCCATAGCTCTTTGTCAAAATCAAAATAGTGTAAACACCCGAAGAGATCCTTCTTCAGGCAACGCACGGCCCGCTCTTCCTCGATCCGCCATTTGCTCTCCCAGTCCCGGAACCTCCGGAGAGCCTCCTTGCGATTCTCGGAGGCGAAGATCAGTTTAGCTTCCTTCAGACAAGGAGGACGGTTCACCTTCCTGATCTTGACGGCCACGTTTCGCATCTTGTGGGCGATGCAGCGCTGAGCCTTCGTGAAGGGATAAAGGCTCTTGACGGCTTTTAACAAAGCCGGATTCCCGTCGGTGACGATCAGCTTCAAGTGCTTGCCCAGAAGACCCCGGCCCTTGAGATCGGCGAGGAATCCTTTCCAGGAAGCCTCGTCCTCCGCGTCCGCCAGCTGGAAGGAGAGAATGTCTTTAACCCGTTCCTTCTCAGCCTCCTTCCGGTGGATGGCGAAAGCACAGAGCATGACCTTCTTCTCGATGCCGATCTCCCGGACCTTCTGGCTGATGCCGTCCAGGAAGAGGAACTCCACGGTGTCCTCGACGGGCTTATCCTTGAATCGGGAGAGCGCCTCATCCAACGACGACAAGGTGGAACTGACCGTCTGGGGACTAACCTCTTTGCCGTAAATCTCTCGGGCGATCCCCTTGAGCTTGCGGGTGCTTACCCCATTGAGGAACAAGCGGCCCAGGGCGGCGTCCACATCCCGGCGACGATGTTCGTAACGATCAAAGACGCTGAACTCCATTCCTCCTTTTTCCGCACGGGGGACTTGGATCTCGTCAACGACGCCGTATCGGGTCAGGAGGTTCCGCAGGTAATGGCCGTTGCGATAGGCTTTACGCCCGGCGCTTCTCTCATATCGGGAAGCCCCTAGTTTCGCCGTCAGTTCCTCTTCCAGCAGGTTTTCAATGAACGATTTGATGAAACCCTTAACACCGGAGGCGATTTTGCCCCAGATGATCTCTTGCAGATTCTCAACAACTTCGAGTACAATGCCGTCTTGTGGAAGCCGCTTGGCTTTCATAGGGTGTTACCTCCTTTTCTTTGTCTTCGCAGACTGAAAGGATTAACACCCTTTTTTAATTTTCCACAATTTGTTTTACATCACCGAAAAACCTGATTAGTTATGTTAAAGTTAACTCCTGCACCCAGAAAGCCGCCGAAGGAAACATCATCATCTTCTGCAGTATCAGACCCTATTCCCGCTATGCTTACTTTTAGTTCCCCACTGGCGAAATACATTCCAACGCCACCCAAAGCATAAAGTTCAACCTGACCTAAGGGAGCAATAATTTTTAAAGCCGCTGTTAATGGAACAACGTCAATGTCGGCCTCTACGCTAGCAGAGCGGATGCCAAAAAAATCAACATAGCCTGATTCGGATGCTTCTGTGTAAAAGTAGCCCACGCCAAGTTCTACAGCCAGATTCCGATTGAAGTAGTAGCCAAATGCAACTTCTCCGTTAAATCCTTCATCGAATTCCTCAAGATCATCTGACTGCGGAGAATATACGCCTGCCTTGAACACAAAATATTGACGCTTATAGTCTGTTCTTTGATATTGACTATAGCTTGAATAAACTTTCTCAGACCTGCCAAATTGGCTTTCATCTTTAATAAAAGTTTCCACGTCATCAAATTTATGAATCGAGATATTTCCATCGGGTGTACGAACTATTACTTTTTCCGTGCTCATTTGTAAAACTTGACCCCTAACGACTGTGCCATCTTTAAGCACGATCCCCTTTATTGATCCAATATCTCCTCCTGTCTGTGCAACTGCTGAACTCTGTACCATGACAATCAAGACAACAACCAACAAACAAACAAAAAAAAGTCCTGATCCTGGAAACATCACATTTTGCATTTTACCAAAACTTTCTCCCGAAGTCGTAATTTTCATACTCATTTGTCTCCCCCTTTCTGTAGATTACTGCATTAGAATATGATCATTTTCTACCCAACCTTCGCATTTTCCGGGAATTATTATCTTCCACCAACCTGACACATAATCTCCTGTCAATGTCCCTCCTACATTCACATTTGTCGTATAAAGGATATTCTTATTCATATCAGGCATCTCATAAATGTTTACTTTCTCTGTGAGCACAACATTTTTGCCTTTTACTGGCGCAATTGTTAACGATACGTGCTGCTGTTCTTGTATCAATATTGGATCTTCCTTTTTTAGCAATATTTCATTTGGATCCGTTTTGATCGAAAACGATTTCGCGAGGTTTTGAACTCTATCATCAAAGGGCGGATGTGAGGCAAACAGAATAAAAGTCGAGGAGTTACGGGACAGAGTTTTAGTTCTCAGAAGAGCAGCCATGCTATCCTCTACGCTTATATCCATACAATTTAATACTATTTCTGCTGCCTTTCCATCCGCATCTAACTCGAATTCACGACTGAATGCATTTGTTACAATAGGATTGATAATATAATTTAAGTATCCAAGTCCCGGAACTATTGCATCGGCTACTAGCATTGCTCCTGTCGTAACATGAGAGGCAATTACTTTCTTTCCATAATGTCCAAGAACATTGTGACTCACCTCATGAGCCACCACGAATGCAAGTTCTTTGTCATCCATTGCGTTCATTAATCCGCTAGTGAGACAGACAGCATTTTGTCGGCTATCCATAAAAGCATTTATTTCACCCGACTCAATAACCATGTAACGATACGTCACCCCCGGATCAGCACACCGGGCAATTTTACCAACCATCATGCTGGCACGTTGCTTAACTGATTCATCTTGACACAAGTTCGGCTTGGAAGATATTCCAGCACACCCGATTAAAACTATTAGCAAGGTAAGTAATATACATATATTTGGCCTAGAGTATGAATTCATACCCATCCCTCATGGATGTATGCATTTAGAATGTGCAAGTAAAAAAGTGGATTAATTGAACAAACAGATCAGAAGATGGGGTATCGCATTTCAGCTGCCCCTCCCCCCAGAGGCATTGAAACGCAGAGATACTGTGTATTCCTAACTTTTTGATTTTAAAAATACAAGTATGATTTTTTATATACGAGAAAAATATTGGATGACAGTACCCGAACGAAAACAGGGTCTACCGATGCCAGCCAAACCCTTGATTTCCCGAGGTATCAAAGCCAATATTAACAAAAGAAGGGGCGAAATATTTTGCCCGTCAAGGCAGATAGGATGTCTAACCGAAAGAAGGTTATTAATTGCAGATAACACCCTTTATGGTTTTCTAAAATCTCATGTCAGAAATAATAACTCCATCCAATTTTTAATTCTGTCCTAGTCTCAGTGTCAGCTCGTTCGATGCCAAAGTTTAAGAAAACCGCTGAATCTTTGGTAATTTCGAAGCGTTGATCAAATCCAAATCGATACAATTCGTAATTCTCCCCCAATTCATAGAAGATACTTTGCCCTTGGAGACCTATGCTCCAATTTTTCATTATCCTCTTTATAAATCCCAAAGTCACGCCGGGGCCTAATACTATATTATCCTTGAAACGGTCACTCAGTTTCATGTCAGCTTCCATCAGGGCATAGAAAAGTCCCCAAAGTGGATTAGAAAATGTCCACCCACCGCCTGCGTTAAATCGAAAGACTATATCTTCGTCACCATTTTGAAAGAGATTTTGTTCAAACCCGGCAAGTAATTTCCATGACACAGGATAAAAAAATATGTCTTTCGCCGACAGAGATACAATATTTAAAATAGTAGCTTCCTGGAGTTTTAGTCTGCTTCCTTTCTCGTAGTACCGTCCGATTACTTCCAGAAGCTTCACCTGTGCTGCATCATAATGACTATTTACTAATTCTAACAGGTCCCGATAAGCCGGACGAAGACTGATTTCGCCAAAGAAAGATTCTTCCCGGTAGCCAAGACCAAAATCTATTTTCGCAGGGCGATGATTCGATTCGGGTGGTTCAGGTTCGGGGATATCAATTTGCTTCTTAGAATCTCCCTTAACATTTATCATCTCATTTGCAAGCCGGAGATACTGCTCCTGAAAGATCTCCTGCGTCAATTCCATTCGTGAGTATCGATATTTCAAGTACTCTGCCGCCAATTCCAGTATTTGTTGTTTTTTTTCTGTCGAGATCTGTGACGAATCAATGTTTTCTGCTGAAAAGCCATTTATGGCAATACTCTTAGCTGTTTGCTGCTGATCCTCATCTAGTTTGGATGCAAGATGCCTTATCTGGTTTACCGGTGAGGGACGGTAATTCACTTTGGACACTATTCCTGAATTACGCACGATATAGACTGTGTCTAATGGAATGACCCCGTATCCCAATCTGTCCCAGTAGTAATCGACAAGATGTAGCGAGGGACGCCCGGATTCCAAGAGGAAAAGGATATTAAAGGAACAGTTTTCATCGAGAAAATAGTAATCCGAATATATATCCCTCAACTCCAAGATATGGAGAACCATCTGATATGTTTCCTCGTTATTCAAATCGAGATAATATTCCCATATGTCTCGGTTTTCGAGGTCGCTATACTCCTTAATTTTCACGTAATAGGGCAGCATGGAGAAATAACCCTTGAATCCTCCTGCAAGCCCTTTGAGCGCGAAACCTGGAACAACTTTATCAACGGTATGCGCTGCATAATTCACGGCGTATGACAGAAGGTGTTCATCAGAATCTGAGTCGATTCTTAGGAACGTATGGCCGAAGATTGTGGACGAACTTGAAAAATAGGGGGAGGCAAATATGAGAGTCGTTGATTTTGGATTGATTTTTTTTAGTGTTTCTTGAAGGTGCGAGCAACTGATCGACGGCAGCTTTTTTTCCTCTATTTGAAGTGATTTTTTGAGCCAGGCATATCGTGCGGGAAAACGGCATCGTGGATGATTTTCACCGTACACCGAAGGTTCAAAGAACGCCTCGATCGTTGCAGTTAACTCAGAATCTGGATTTCGCTTACCATCACTCGCAAAGAAGAAGTTCGGAGCATCGATCAGGCTCTCTCTTCCATCTGCAGTTGGCCTGTAGTGCAGCAGAATATTCCAGTATCGATCTTCATATAGTTTCTGGGATAGAGCTGAAGCTATTAGTTTCGACTGATAATCAGAATAGTCATCGAATGCGTGGGTGTTTCGCGAAAATAAAATAAAAAAAAGGCATAAAGGAAATATCCAATATGCCTTATTGATTTTCAGCGGCCAGTCCATGACAGAGATATCGTAATTAGTAGAAGGTACTCACTACTTTATCTGCAAATGTCGGTATGTCCTTATATTGTTCAGCCAAATCTTTTATCATGTTTATTGCTTTAGTTTGATTTTGTCTTTCTACTTTAAGCAAGGTCATTAAGGCAGATACGTATTGTCCCTGTCCTGTATACAGCTCCGGGAGAATATTCTTATAGTTTGCAATAATAAATGTTTTGGCATCATTTTTCTCAATAGCGGCAGGTTGGACAACAGTAGGTTGCACTGTCGCAGGCTGAATAGCTTTTGGTGGGACAGGCGCTGGTTGAACAACTTTTGGTTGAACAGCGATCGGTTGGACATGCCCTAAAGGCTGCAGTGTTATATTGTATTGACCAGGAGAATACTGATTGACAGCTCCCGATATTGCATCCGTTGTGGAGCCAAATAATCCACCAAGTATAATATTACCCCAAAACCATGGATCTAATGTTGTTTCTAACGGTAGAGTTAATGTTTTATAACCATCTTTTTCGAAGACCAGACTTTGGTTTGCCTTCTTGTCAAGTTGCATAGTTAGCGGCGTCTTTCCTAACGTCCGGCCATCAACAGATACATTAGCTCCTTCTGGAATTGAAGTGAAAGTTACTTCTTGAGTCGTACCACTTATTATTGATGCGCAACCCTGTATGAAAAAAAGAGAAAATAAACATAAAAGTAAACCCCAAATTACGAATCCTCTCACTTTCATACCCCCCTCCTTTCACTTCTAGCTGATTTATAGGAATGTTATTACACTTAGAATTTAATAAGATATGCAAACCAGCAGATATGGTAACGCATTTCAACTGCCCCTCCCCTCAAGAGGGCATTTGAAATGCTGGGGATTTAGTAGTATTTCTATATAGCTTTTGCAAAGAAATCAAGTGTGGTTTTCAAAATATGAAAAAAATGTGAGAAAGTCTGAACAATGGAGAGGTTAAGGGCGCACCAAGTTTATCACAGATTGTGATCTTTTACTTCGTCGTTGTCCTTTTGTACCCGTAGCGCTCCTCGAAGATGGGGGCGGTGAGGTTGTCGACGGGGACGTAATCATCCGTCAGAAGAACGGTGTTACGCTCCTTCATCAGCTTCTGAAGCCATTCCGCGGGGACGACGTGGGAAACGGCGGCAAGGCCTTTGTCCTTCCGTGTTTTTGCCTGGAACTCGGCCATGTCGAGCTTCCTGCTGCTCGCCAGGACCACGCAGGTGCTCACGCCGATGTTGTCGAAATCGGGGTAGAGGGCGATCAGGTGGACGTTCCCCTTCCCGAAGACCTCCTCGAGCGTGCGGATGTAGGAGGGCAGGAAGTCCCCCTCCCTGAAGCTGTCGATAAGGTTCGCAACCAGCAAGCCGTCGGGCTTTATGATGGCTTTCAACTGCCCGGCAAATTCCTTCGTCGTCAGGTGATAGGGGATGGAGAGATCGTTGAAGGCATCGCCGAAGATAAGATCATACTTTTCTTTTTCTTTGCAGTTCATGACGAACCATCTGCCGTCCTCGTTGAAGGACCGGATCCGCGTGTCCCTCGATAGCCCCATGTAGTCGTAGGTGACCTGCGTGATCACAGGATCGATTTCCACGACGTCGATTTCGGCACGCGGATACTCCGCCTCCATGTAGCGCGGGAAGGTGTAGGCCCCTCCCCCGATAAAGAGGGTCTTGAGCTCCCGCCTTTTCCCCTCCTGCCAGCGGACGACCTCTTCGTAGATACGGATGTAGGGATAATCCAGGTAGAGGGGGTCGTCAACGTCGTTTAGCGAGTGGACCAGATTGTCCAAGACCATGGCATGGAGCTGCCGCCCGTCCTTGTTTACATCGTATTTCTTGAGCTTGATCGTGTAGTAGTCGCTCTCCTTGTAGTAGTAAATCGAGGCGTCAAGGGGCGCCTTGAAGGCGACCCCGTAAAACGCCCAGGTGAGCGGCGCGAAGATGAGGATGAAAACGGCGAAGGACTTTCGCCGCATGAAGAAGCCGCCGAAGACCAGGGCCGACACGACGAGGATGATCCCCATGGTGAGGAGGATGTTCCGCGTCCCCATCCAGGAGATGAGGTAAAAACCGGTGGTAAAGGTGCCGATGATCGAGCCGAGGGTGGAAAAGGCATAGATCTTCCCGACGACGTTTCCCGTCTTCTCGAGGTTGTTGAGCGTGAGCTTCACCACGACGGGCGAAATCATGCCGAGGATGGCCGAGGGGACGAAGAAGATCACCGTCGTGAGGATCATGATGCGCATCATGAGGGTGGATTGGAACTGCGCGGCGCCGACGAGATTGGTGAGAGGCGCGATGCTGAAGGCCCCCAGGCCCGAGAGGAAAAGAAGCCAGCCGAGGGTCGTCTGCCGGGGGTAGCGATCGGCGATGATCCCGCCCAGGTAAGCCCCGATGCTGATGCCCGCGAGGACCACCCCGATGATGCTTGTCCAGGTGTAGAGCGAAACACCGACATAGGGCGCCATGATCCGGCCCGCCACGAGCTCGATGACGAGGGTGCAGAAACTGGCGATGAAAACAACGATGTTGGCCTTGATGATCTCCCTGTTCATATCCTTCCTCAAATCAAATCGGGCATTCAAATTTCAGAGGCCTTCATGGCCCTTTCTTATCTTTCGGTCTTCTGCGTGACCCCCGCCTTGACCATCTCGACGGCGTCCCGGAGGGCCGCGAAGACATTTTCCCTGAAATCGCCGGCCACGGCGATGAGCATGACATCATCCCCGGGTTTCAGCTTTCCCTCCCGGACCTCGGCCAGGACCTCCACGATCCCCGGGCGCTTCTTGATCTCCGCGACGATTTCCCGGAGGCGCCCGCGGTCCGCTTTCACGGTCAGCTCCGTAACAGGTTTTCCATCCCGGGCGTGGGCACGGACGACGCCGTTGTGGCATAGGATCATCCCCGCCCTGTGAAAATCGGGGTGCTTCTTGATCCGGCTTATCATGGAAGAAAGGTCCATCGCATCCTCCTCAAAATCTTTCTCGCGAAAAACGAGATGGTTTTTCTATCAGGGTTCCCCGCAAATCACAAGGCATTTGTGGACGTTACGACGGTAATGACGAACCGCCCTTGACGGCGCAGGGGAGTTGTGAGAAAAAAACGGGGCATGACACGGAGACGCAGACAGAAAGATCTCTTGAAGCTGGGAGACGTCCTCCAGAGGGCCCTGAGGCGGCGCGAGGTCTTCGTCCCTTTCGAGGACCAGAAGCTCCTGGAGATCTGGCGGCAGTCGGTGGGACCGCAGATCGCAACCCGGACGCATCCCGAGAACATCAGGCGCGGGACCCTTTTTGTGAAGGTCTCTACCTCCGTCTGGATGCAGGAGCTTCAGTACATGAAAAAAGAGATCATCGAAAAGATGAACCGCCTCCTGGGAAAGGAGACCGTCCAGAACATCCGCTTCGTCATCGGGGAGATCCCATTGCAGCCGGTGATCGAGAAAAAGGATGAAAAGCCCGCCGTTGATTTTGATGCCCGGGCTCTCACCGATGATGACAAAAAGGTGATCGCCTCGAGCCTTTCAGCCGTGGGCGACGAAGAACTGCGGGACATCCTGAAGCGGGTCATAACCAGGGAAAGGATCCGGGGGAAAATTACGAAAGATCCGAAAGGGCGTTGAAAATGCCCTTCACCTCCCCGCTGTAGACGCCTTTTTCGCCGTATATGTAAAGAGG
>Ga0209610_1001864_pt1 | contig 10779 bp, 12 predicted proteins | sample LakKivw275mmetaG_FD_184137 | JGI IMG/M metagenome (GOLD analysis project Ga0209610, IMG submission 184137) | Anoxic lake water microbial communities from Lake Kivu, Rwanda to study Microbial Dark Matter (Phase II) - Lake Kivu water 275m metaG... | ecosystem: Environmental > Aquatic > Freshwater...
GGCTTGAAGAATGCAGCCGGAAAGGAGTGGAAAGTAGTTATGGAACAGAGTACAGAGAAGGCCAAGGCCCTGGAGATGACCATCAGCAATCTGACCAAGCAGTTTGGTCCAGGGACGGTGATCAAGATGGGCGAGGCCAAAGCCAGAATGGACGTCGGGGCAATCCCGACGGGCGCAATCGGCCTGGACCTGGCGCTGGGGATCGGCGGTATCCCCCGCGGGCGGGTCACGGAGATCTTTGGGGCGGAGTCATCGGGCAAATCAACCCTGGCCCAGCACATCATCGCCGAGGCGCAGCACCTGGGCGGTGTGGCCGCCTACATTGACGTGGAGCACGTCCTGGATCCCAGCTATGCCGCCAGTTGCGGGGTGAACGTAGACGAGCTGTACATCGCCCAGCCAGACACCGGCGAGCAGGCATTGGAGATCTGCGAGGCGCTGGTGCGCAGTGGGGCGGTGGACGTGGTGGTGATTGATTCCGTGGCCGCGCTGGTGCCCCGCGCCGAGATCGAGGGGGAGATGGGTGATGCCTTCATCGGCTTGCAGGCCCGGCTGATGAGCCAGGCCCTGCGCAAGCTTACCGCCTCGATCAGCAAGTCCAAGACGGCCGTGGTGTTCATCAACCAACTACGGGAGAAGGTGGGCGTCATGTTCGGCAACCCGGAGGTTACGCCGGGGGGGCGGGCGCTGAAGTTCTATTCCAGCGTGCGCCTGGACATGCGCCGCGTGGAGACGATCAAGCAAGGGACAGACGCCAAGGGCATCCGGGTGCGCGTCAAGGTGGTCAAGAACAAGGTGGCTCCGCCCTTCAGGAGCGCCGAGTTCGACATCCTCTTCAACCAGGGCATCTCCAAGGAAGGCAGCCTGCTGGACGTGGGCACGGAGATGGGCGTCATCAAGAAGAGCGGCGCCTTCTACCTCTTTGGGGAGACGCGGCTGGGGCAAGGGCGCGACAATGCCCGGCAGTTCCTGCTGAGCAATCCCGAAGCAGTCAAAGAGCTTGAAGCACAGATCAGGAGCAACATCACCTCTTTCAAGGGGGTGGCGGCGGCACCGAGCGAAGAGGCGGAGAGCGCGGAGGCTTGACGAATGGCGCGCAATCTGCTATCATAGGAGGAGAATGGAAAACGGAGATTGGAGATTAGAGATTGGCGGGTTTGGGTGCGGCAAAGAGGCAAATCTCCATTCTCCAATCTCCAATCCTCTTCCGTCGGGGGCGTAGTGTAGCGGCCTAACATGCGGCCCTGTCAAGGCCGAGATCGGGGGTTCGAATCCCCTCGCTCCCGCTTATGGCGTGTACCTTATGTGGTGCGCTGTGCACTTATGAGTGCTGAACCTATCCTGCGCGTTGTCTTCTTTCGCACTGAGGCCGGGCATGAGCCTGTCCGGGAATGGTTGCTGGAACTCGACAAGCCGGACAGAAAGGCTATCGGAGAAGACATCAAGCTGGTGCAATTCCGCTGGCCGTTTGGTATGCCGCTGGTTAGAAAGCTGGAGGCTGACCTCTGGGAAGTGCGCAGTGACTTGCCGGGAGGACGGACTGCCCGGGTATGGTTCACGGTCAAGGCTGGCGAAATGGCGCTCTTGCATGGATTCATCAAGAAGACCCAAAAGACACCATTGCACGACCTGGAATTGGCTCGTGAGCGGAAGAATCTATGGCTAAGTGGGTGGTAAGATGAACAAGTACACTGGCAGCGATTTCGATGAATTCCTGCGAGAGGAAGGCATTCTCGAAGAAGTCACGGCCAGAGCACACAAGCGACTACTGGCCCTCCAACTGAGCGAGGCGATGGAGGCGTCCAAAATCAGCAAGACGCAACTTGCAGAGAAGCTCCAGACCAGTCGCTCTCAGGTTGACCGTCTTCTAGATCCGGACAACACCACCGTAACCCTCGATTCGTTGGAGCGTTTGGCTCACGCCGTGGGCAGACAGCTCAAAGTTGAACTGGCGTAATACACGTTTGATTCGTACGCAGACAGCTACTAGAATTTGGTTGCGGCCAGAAGCCGCACTAGGCTATAACTCCGCGGAGTCCGTGTAGGGTGGAGAGGAATTGGAACCATGACGTACCAAGTTAAGCTGGATGAGGCCAAAGTACGCTTACTCGATTTAATTGAGGCTGCTGTCAGGGGAGAAGGCGTTTTTATTCTCAAAGACGACCACCTCGTCGTGCAGTTGGTGCCCGTTGAACCACTGAAACGCCATCCCCAGTTTGGCAGCGCCCAAGGTTTAGTGGTCATGGCTGAGGATTTTGATGCCCCTCTCGCGGACTTCAGCGAGTATATGCCGTGAGAGTTCTCCTGGACACGCATAGTTTCTTGTGGTTCATCGGCGGCAGCGTCAGTCTCAGCCCAAGCGCACGGGCGCTTGTTGAGGATGCGGACAATCAACCGTTCCTCAGCGTGGCCAGTCTGTGGGAAATGGCTATCAAGCTGAGTATTGGCAAGCTGAGTTTGGGGCAACCTTTTGAGACGCTCATTCCAGAGCAAATGAAGTTGAACGGCATCGAGCTTCTGCAAATTGAGATGCCCCACATCGTGGCTGTGGCGAGTTTGCCGTTTCATCATCGTGACCCCTTTGATCGTTTGCTGGTGGCGCAAGCTATAGTGGAGCAGATGCCTATCGTGAGTGGGGATCCTGCGTTTGATTCGTACACAATCCAACGGCTCTGGTGAGTGTAGACAGGCGCTATACCCAGGGGCAATTTGCTAACAAAGGGATGGTCTGGCCGCCAAGCCCGCTTCTCACCTGTGGCGCAGGTTGGAGAGGCGGGTTTTTGTTTGCAGAAGCTCTGGGACGGGAGAAGGACAGTTGCCGTATCTGAATCGCCGGGCCAGGGATGTCCTGGAAGTGCGCTCCCGGGACGAGCTGGCGCACACCTTCTGGCGGCTGGCTCTGGCTCAACCCCAATGGATGCTGGTGGTTAAGGATTTTTTACGTCCGCACAAAAAATGTCCCCATAGGCCGTAACTTTTTGGCTTTTTTCCGTTATATAGTTGGGTAGGACGATAAAGTATTGGTCATCGTTACTTCGGCCAGGAGGACGGAAAATCATGTCCACGAGCATTGACCTCACCAGGCCCAACGAAGGGCGCATCATTGACTGCTGGCTAGGCGGCACGCATAACTTCGAGATTGACCGCCTGGCCGCCGAGCGCTTTGCGCAGTACCTGCCACCCGTGGTGCAGTCGGTGAAGGACGAACGCCAGCAGCTCATCCGGGTAGTGAGCTACATGGTGAAAGACCAGGGCCTCCGGCACTTCCTCGACTTTGGCTCCGGCTTGCCGACCTGTGGCAATACGCACGAGACGGCCTTGGCCGTAGAGCCGACGGTCAAGGTGATCTACAGCGACGTTGACCTGGCGACGGTGGCCTACGGCCAACAGATTCTACGCCACACGCCTAACGTGCGCTACCTGTGGTGTGATGCCACGGATGTGCGTACGGTTTTGCAGTCGCCGGAGCTGCCGGAGCTATTTGGTGGCGAGCGGCGGGTAGGGATTGTGTTCATGGGGCTGGGCCATCTCTTGCCTGATGAGGCTTTGGCCGGGGCTCTGCATACTCTGTACGACTGGGCCGCAGAAGGCAGCTACATGCTGTACACGGACACCAGCGGGGAGACCTGGAAGACGGAGCCGATCTTGGTCGCGGCCAAGAAGCTAGGGGCTCAGTCTGGGCTGAAGCAGTACTACCACCGGACGAAAGAAGAGCTTCTACGCTTCCTCTCGCCCTGGAAGCTGACCGAGCATGGGGTAGCTGACAACTCCCAGTGGGGGCTGGCTGACAACGCGGTCACGCCAGGGCTTCTCCTCGGGTACAGCATGGTTCTCCACAAATAGAAAAGCCGGCCATGAGCACATTGGTAGAGACAACAGCGGCTGAGGAACTGCAGCGCCGCAACCGAGAGCTGGCCGCCCTCAACGCCATCTCCCTGGCCACCAGCCGCTCCCTGAACCTGGAGGAGATGCTGGACTTCAGCGTGGCCACGATCTTGGAAATCGTGGGGGGTGAGGCGGGCGGCGTGCTTTTGGTGGAGGCACCGGCTCGCCGCTTGAGCGTCTGGGGGCAGCGCGGCCTGTCGCCGGAGCTGGCGGAGCGATTGGCCGCCCTCACTCTGGATGGCGATTACTGGCCGCCGGCAGCCTTGTTGGACGTAGCGAATCTGTGGCGGATTGGCGAGGCCGTCCAAGAGGCCGCCAGGGAAGCGGGGCTGGCGGCTTGCACCATCTTGCCTTTGTGGTGGCGAGATGTGGCTCTGGGGGTGCTGCTGGTTGGGGGTCAAGAGGCTCTGGGCCGGTGGAGCATAGAATTCCTGATGACCGTGAGCGACCAGTTGAGCCTGGCGGTGCGCAATGCGCAATTGTACCGGGAGGTGCAGCGGGAACTGGCCGAGCGTCAGCGGGCAGAGGAGGAGGCCCGGCGGCGCAACGCGGAACTGGCCGCGCTCAACGCCATCGCGGCCGCGGCGAGCAGCTCTCTGAATTTGCAGGAGGTCTTGGAGCGAGCTCTAGACAAGGTGTTGGCGGTCGCTGGGGTGGATACGGATGCCATTTACTTGCTGGACCAGCACGCCGAGAAACTGGTCCTGACCGCCTATCGGGGTGTGCCTAAGGAGATCGCCGATCGGGTGCGCACCTTGCCGGTGCGCACGAGCCTGGCCGGGCAGGCGGTGCAATCGGGAGAGCCCGTTGTCGTGGGTGATATAACCACAGACCCTAGATTAAGGACAACGCTGCTGAACCGGGAAGTAATACGCTCCTTTGCGGCCATACCGATAAAGTCTGGGGAGAAGGTGCAGGGGGTGCTGCACGTCGCCAGTCGCCAGTATCACCCCTTCAGCGCCGAGGAGGTGCAGTTCTACACCGCCATCGCCAGCGAGATCGGTGTGGCCATGGAGAATGCCCGGCTGTACAAGGCTGCATCGGAGGCCAAGCGTGAGCTAGAGAACATTACGGATAGCATCGCCGATGGGCTCTACACCACGGACAAAGAGCGCAGAATCACCAGTTTTAACCCCGTGGCGGAGATGCTGACTGGTTGGCGGGCGGAAGAAGTCCTGGGGCGCTTTTGCGGTGACATCCTCCGCGTGGAGGATGAGGAAGGGCGGAGTCTCTGCGGCTCGGAAGATAGGTGTAGTATCTATTGGACTCTACAGCATGGTTATCACCATCTCTCCTGGGGGGAGAAGCGATTCATCGTCACCAAGTCCGGGACAAGGATACCTATCGCCAAAACAGCCTCTCCGCTGCTGGACGAAGCCGGCCAGGTTGTCGGCGCAGTAGCTGCTTTCTGGGACGCCTCACGGGAGACCAAACTGCAGCAATTGGACAAGTTCTTGTCTATGGTTTCCCACGAGCTCCTCACCCCTTTGACCAACATCAAGACGGCAGCCCAACTGAGCCTGCGCCGGTTCGACACGCTGGATAAGGGCACTCAGCAAGAGCTCTGGGACTGCATTAGTCAGCAGTGCAATAGCCTGATCGGCTTCGTCGAGAAGACTCTCCGTATCTCCTACCTGAAGACGGGACGGCTGGCTGTGGAACGGCAGCCTTTTGCCTGCCTGCCCCTGCTCGAGAAGGCCGTCAGCCTGTACAGGATAGGAGCCCCTGGCTGTCGGTTTGAGGTCTGGGCCCAAGGCAGTCCCTGGGCCATAGGCGATGAAGCCCAGACCGCCGTCGTCCTGAACGCCATCCTGGAAAATGCCGTCAAGTATTCCCCCGGGGGAGGGACTATCCGGCTGGAAGTAGCGGAGGATGAAGCAGGCGTCCTGTTGAGCATCGCCGATCAAGGGCAGGGCATCTCACCCCAGGATTTGGATCATGTGACGGAAGAGTTCTACAGAGGGCAGACCAGCAGTGCTAATGGCTATGGTTTGGGTCTCTATCTGACCAAAATGCTGGTAGAGGCGCAGGGAGGTAGGATTTGGCTGGAAAGCGAGCTCGGGAAAGGAACACAGGTGCACTTCACTCTACCAAAGGCCTAGCGAAGGGGGAAAAACTCCTGATCATTGATGACGATGCAACGCTGGTCAAGCTGTTGCGCCTGACCCTGCAAAGTGAAGGGTACGAGGTCTACTCGGCCCTGGACGGGATCGAGGGGCTGCGCTGTGCCTTCGCCTATCGTCCCGACCTGATTATCCTCGATCTGATGATGCCCCGGATGGACGGTTGGACCACCTGCCAGCGACTGCGCCAGATGGGGGATACTCCTATCATCATGCTCACAGCTAAGGGGGCCATCCCGGATCGGGTGGAGGGCCTCAGAGAAGGTGCGGACGATTACGTGACCAAACCTTTCGATACGGAAGAGTTATTGCTGCGCATCGCCGCGGTTCTGCGCCGCGCCAAGAGGCCAGACCCAGAAACGCCGCTACACTACGATGATGGCTGGCTGAGCATTGACCTGGCAGGCGGGAGTGTCCAGCGAGAGGGCCAGCCGGTCAACCTGACCCAGACAGAGTTTAGTCTGCTAGCCTATCTGTTCACCAACGCGGGAAAGCCCCTCAGCACCGAAGAGATCTTGGACCGGGTTTGGGCAGCGGATGATGACGCTACCCCTGACCTGGTCAAGGTACACGTCAGAAATCTGCGCCGGAAGATTGAGCGGGACTTTCACCAGCCACAGTACATCGTCACTATGCGCGGGAGGGGGTATCAGTTCTGCAGCCGGAAAGCCAAAAATTAACCTAAAATTAACCTAAAATTAACCTAAAAGTGACCAAGCTGTGATATAGTGTGGGGAGAAGAGACTTCTGGTAAACGGGGACGCTCCGCCCAGCTCGTTGAGAGCCTATCCGAAAAACTCTTGGTATAGGGCCTAGTGCCCGTCTTCTTCCCCCGGTTTTTTGTGTGCGATGGAGACCGCAGTGCAGAAGAGAATTTTGGTTGCCGGCGCAGATCCTATTCAGGTGGGCAGGATTGGCATCGCCCTGGAAGAACAGGGCTACCTCGTGCGCACAGCGACCAGCTCACGTCAGGGCCTGCAGCGTTTGTTTCAGCTTCCCTTCCACCTGGCCATCATAGATGTGAGCACAGTGCACAATCAGTGGGATGGTTGGGAGCTTTGCCGCCGGGTGCGTGGAGTCTCCGAGATGCCCATACTGCTGCTGACCTCCTCAGGCCTGAAGGAAGACGTGGTGCGCGGGTTGCGCCTGGGTGCCGATGACTGCCTACCGGGGCCTTTCCAGCCGCCAGAGCTTTTGGCTCGTGTAGCCGCCCTGTTGCGCCGCACCAACACCCCATCCTTTGAACGACGATTGACGCTTTACGCCAACGAGGATCTGTGGGTGGACATGTGTGGTCGGCAAGTGATGGTGCGTGGTAAACCCGTCAAACTGACAGGTCAGGAGTATAATCTGTTAGAGTGCCTGATCCGGCATGGGGGTCAGAGCCTCTCCCCGACGCAGCTCCTAGATCTGGTCTGGGCCAGATCGGACACGGGGGGCAATTTAGGGGTGTTGAAGCAGTACATCTGGCGGTTGCGGCGGAAGATCGAGAAAGACCCCGACAAGCCGCACTACATCCTGACCGAACGTGGCGTGGGATACCGCTTTGCGGGTGGTCAGCCATGAAACACTGGTATGCCCTGTACACCAAACCGAAAATGGAACACCAGGTCAGCACCATCCTGGGTAAGAAGGGCATCCCGACCTACCTTCCCCTGATGGAGGTGCCAGACAAAAAGCGGCAGACCTGGGTGCAGCAACCCTTCTTCCCCTGCTATCTCTTTGCCCAGGCCGACCTGAGCGTCGTCGGCGAGGGGGCGCTGGCCTGGACTCCGGGACTGCGCCGCCTCGTCGGCTTTGGCGGGGAGCCAGCCATCGTTGGCGATGACATCATCGCCTTGCTGCAGAGGCGCCTGGCGGAGAAGCGCGGCCGGCGCCTCCTGGACGAGCGCTTCCGGCACGGCGAGCGGGTGATGATCAAGACCGAACCCTTCCAGGGCTTTGAAGCGGTCTTTGACGAGACCCTCTCCGCCTCCGGTCGCGTCCGCGTGCTGGTGAACTTCCTGGGCCGGCAGACGGCCTGCGAGGTGGAGATAGACGACCTGGAGAAATTCGAAATTCGAAATTCGGGCATGGTTCAAGTTAGCTTGACAGATTGACCTGTAGGCCGCACTGGTGCGATAATAGGGTCGAGCCAAACCAGCACACCAGGAGGCGACCTATGGGCACAAGACGAGATGACATAACCGCTGCGGTCCGCATGCAGATTGGGATAGCTATGTTGACCCCAAACCGCATCTGGGGGGAGGCCACCCGCCTGGCGCGGGAACATGGCGTGTCGCGGCAGACCGTCTACGACCTCGCCGTCAAGACGAAGGCCCTTCTGTTGCGCGAGTTGATACCAGCCCCCCACGGGCCGCAACCTAAGGCAACACGGATTCTGGTCGACCGCAATCGCCTGCTGCGCAGCACACTGGCGCTGACCGCAGCCGGCGTGAGCCAACGCCATGTGCACGGCTGCATTGCGGAGATGTTGGACACAGCAGTCTCGCCGAGCTGGGTCAATGACCGCCTAGCCGAGTTGGAAGGGCGAGCCGCGCAGGTCAACCAGCGTGAGCGCCCAGCGGTGGGAGAGGGGCTGGCGGGAGATGAGCTGTTTGCCTATGGGCGACCACACTTGCTGGTGGTGGGCAACGACTCACTGTTCATCTACGCCCTGACCCCGCAACCCAAACGTGATGGCCAGACGTGGGGTCGTGTCCTGCAAGACTTACCGCCAACTCCTCAGTTCGCCAGCGACGGTAGCACCGGCTTGGCCGCGGGCTTGCTGGCCGCGGGCCTGGACAATCAACAACTGGATTGGGATCATTTACTACGTCCCCTGTGGCAGCACGACGCTCAACTGGAACAACAGGCCTACGCCGCCTTGGAAGCCGTAGAAGAACGGGGCCGCTTGTTTGAGCAGGCGCATACTGAGAAACGGCTGGCTCAGCATCTGGCGCGATGGGAGCGCTTACAAAGCCAGGCCGAGGAAGCCATCAATCGCTATGACCGCTTTCACCCCTTGGCGCGCTCCGTGGACGCCGAGTTTGCCATGATCGAGGTTACCAACGGTGCACTGCGCGACCCCGAAACTAGCTCCAGGCGCTTAAAGAGCTTGGGGGAGCAAATCAAGGCCCTGCCGGGGCGAGCTTGTGATGTCTTGGGCACCACCCTGGTCAACTGGGCGAGAGGCTTAGTCAGTTACTTGCCACGTCTGGCCCAGGCCCTGGCCCCCCTGGCCGAAGCCTGGGGCCAGGCCGCCATACGCGCCTTAAGTCGCATCTGGCAGGTGGAAGCTGAGGTCAAACGCGGCCATCTCGCCGTCAGTCAGCGCTACTCGCTAGAACAGATTTGGCACGCCAGCCTGGACGAAGCGGCGCAGCTTTTGGGTGAGCACCTGTTTGTCGTGTGGGACGCGCTGTCGGCTATCTTGGGCCGCATCTGGCGTGGCAGTATGGCTGCCGAGTGTGTCGGCAGCTTGTTGCGCCCGCTGCTGGACGGGCGCAAACATAGCGACCAGGGTAGCTCAGAGTTATTCCGCTTCTTACATAACACTCATCGCTTTGCCCGCGGCAAGCGAGCCGGTTATGCTCCCGCCGAACTCACCGGCATCACCCTGCCAGCCGACCGCTTTACTCTACTCGGTCTGGCGCCAAAAGTGTAAATCTAACTTTGCCGTTTTCTGAACCATGCCAAAATTTGAAATCTCAAATCATCTTTTGAAAGGAGAACACATGGCTGTCACCGAGCAAGACATCTGGCAGGCCCTGGCAGAGGTCTACGATCCGGAGATACCGGTGAACGTGGTGGACCTGGGGCTGGTGTACAAAGTCAAGGTAGATGGCGACAAGGTGCAGGTGGACATGACGCTCACCGCCCCAGGTTGCCCCATGCACACCTACCTACGCCAGGAGGCGCAGCAGAAACTGCTGAGCGTGCCTGGCGTCAAGGCCGCAGAAGTGAACATCGTCTGGGACCCACCGTGGAACCCCAGCATGATCAAGGCCGAGGGCCGCAAGCGCCTGGGCTGGAGCGGCTGAGAGCCTGTGAACCCTGGCGAAGGTTCCAAAACCTTCGCCAGGGTATCTCAAACGCCCAAGACCCAAAGACACCAAAAATAAAAACTTGGTGTCCTTGGGGTCTTGGTGGTTAATTCCCTGGCTAACGAGGTAGTTACCCATAAATGCCAATGGAGACTACACCCCTGGTTTTCCCCGGCCGGCTGGAGCTTAACCACGCCGTGCCGGGCTACGAAAATATCCTGAACTGCACCCGCTGCGGCCTCTGCCTCTCCGTCTGCCCCACCTATCGCCAATCCACCCTGGAGACGGAGTCGCCCCGTGGGCGGGTGGCTCTGATCAAAGCTGTCGCCGACGGCAACCTGGGCGCCAGCAAGAACTTTGAACACTTCATGTACGTCTGCCTGGAGTGCCGGGCCTGCGAGAGCGTCTGCCCCACCGGCGTAAAGGCCGGCCAGCTCGTGGTGCAGGCGCGCACGCAACTGGATGAGCGGCGGGAGAGGCAACCGCTGGGCCGGCGGCTCTTCCGCTGGGCCCTCTTCGAGCAGCTCTTCCCGCACCCGGCGCGCCTGGAAGGGTTCATCGGCCTGATGCGCCTCTACCAGCGTCTGCGGCTCTCCAAGCTGGTGCGCGGCCTGCACATTCTCCAGCCGTTCCCCACGCTCGATCTGATGGAGCGTTTCCTGCCCTGGCTGCCCAGCCGCCCGCTGCATCGTGAACTGCAATACGAGGAGTGGCCGGAGGGCGATGCGCCCGCGGTGAAAGGCCGG
>Ga0209610_1001865_pt1 | contig 10771 bp, 7 predicted proteins | sample LakKivw275mmetaG_FD_184137 | JGI IMG/M metagenome (GOLD analysis project Ga0209610, IMG submission 184137) | Anoxic lake water microbial communities from Lake Kivu, Rwanda to study Microbial Dark Matter (Phase II) - Lake Kivu water 275m metaG... | ecosystem: Environmental > Aquatic > Freshwater >...
GGGTATATATATGACCAATACCCTGGAAGAGGCGATCAAACACTCCGACACTCTGTTTGCCCGTTGGATAAGCGAGGAAGCCAACGCCGCCGCCGCAGTCAAGAAGGATGAGCCGATAATGGTGGTGCTGGGCAATCCGCCATATTCGGGGCATTCGGCAAACAAGGGTGCCTGGGCAAGGCAACTGGTAGAGCGCTACAAGATGGTGGACGGCAAGCCCCTGGGTGAAAAGAATCCCAAATGGTTGCAGGACGACTACGTTAAATTCCTTGCCTTCGGGCAATGGCGCATCGAGCGGACGGGACAGGGTATACTGGGCTTTATCACCAACCATTCCTATCTGGATAACCCGACCTTTCGCGGTATGCGCCGGTCGCTGATGGACACTTTCACGGATATTTACATCCTCAACCTGCACGGCAACTCCAAGAAAAAAGAGGTTGCCCCGGACGGCGGAAAGGACGAGAATGTATTCGATATCCAGCAGGGGGTCTCCATCGGTATCTTTGTTAAAGAACGAAGCAAAAACAGCCCAGCAAAAGTCCACTACGCAGACCTGTGGGGAATAAGGGAAGGCAAGCATCAAGCACTGGCTGAAACGGATATCAACAGCACTGACTGGAAAGAGCTCAAGCCCTCCAGCCCTTTCTATTTATTTGTGCCGAGAGATGAAGCTGAGTTAGATGAATACCTGAAGGGCTGGAAAGTTACTGACATTTTTCCTGTCAATGGCGTTGGCATGACTACTGCTAGAGATAACCTCGTAATTGATTTTGAAGCGGAGCCACTGATTGAAAGAGCTTCACTATTTCGCGATTCATTGGAAACAGATGCAGTTTTATGTGAACAGCTCGCAATACCTCAAAAACTGGGGTGGAATGTCAGTCATGCAAGGCAACTTATCAGACAAGAAAAAAATCTGGAACAGTTCATCAAGCCAGTATTATACCGCCCTTTCGATACTAGGCTTATCTTCTACCATGACTCTTTAGTCTGGCGCACCGTAAAACAAGTCATGCGGCATATGTTTGCTGGTAAGAACTTGTCATTACTAATCACTCGTCAGACTCGTGACCAATGGGATATTCTCGCCACAAAATTCGTTATTGGACACAAAGCATTGTCCGCATATGATATTACTAGCCTTGTTCCCCTCTACCTTTACCCCACAGCAGGCGAGATGCAGCTTGACGCAGGTCACCGCCATCCCAACCTGAATCCTGAGTTCATCAAGGCTGTCTCGGAAACTCTGAAACTGAAGTTTGTTGAAGACGGCGGAGGCGACCTGAAGAAAACCTTCGGCCCGGATGACATCTTCAACTACGCTTATGCCGTCTTTCACTCGCCCACCTATCGTTGTCGATACGCCGAGTTCCTCAAGATTGACTTCCCGCGCCTGCCGATAACTTCAAATAAAGAGCTTTTCAAGACACTGGCGGGGAAGGGCGCCGATCTTGTGTCACTGCACCTGATGGAATCGCCGTTACTCGATAAACTGATAACAAAATATCCGGTGGCAGGCTCCAATATAGTTGATAAGGTAAGCTACAATGAGAGTAACCAGCGGGTATATATCAATAAAGAGCAGTATTTTGAGGGTGTACCGCTGGAGGTCTGGATTTTCCATATCGGCGGCTATCAGGTCTGCCAAAAATGGCTCAAGGACCGCAAAGGCAGGACGCTGACCTATGATGAATTGACCCATTACCAGAAGATAGTAATAGCGCTGAAGGAGACCATCCGGCTGATGGCGGAGATAGATAAGCTGATTCCGCATTGGCCGTTAGAGTGAGAAGCCCGCAGGACGGGCAAAGAAGCATACAAATTTAGATGGTTTACTCAGAAAGCGGTTTCACGCCTGATTATATTGCAGCATAACTGTGCAGACCCCCGAAGAATAAATTGCCGAAGAATGTCAGCAGCACTGCCAGGAAGCCGGCTACCAGGAACCAGGCGCTGCGGGAGTCCCTCCAGCCCAGTATCCACCTGGTGAGCAAATAGAATGCGTAAATCATCCATGTCACCAGCGCGGCGGTCTCCTTAGGGTCCCAGGACCAGTAGCTGCCCCAGGCTGTCTTTGCCCATATGGAGCCGATTACTATTACCAGCGTCATGAAGCCAAAACCAAGCACTGATGAGCGGTATCCCAGATTGTCGAGAGCGATCGGCGAGGGCATAAAGGAAGCCGTATATCTCCGGCCGGCCAGGTAGAGCGCACCGCAGACAAATCCCAGCGCAAATAAACCATAGGCGATAACAGCGAAGGAAACGTGCAGCGGCAGCAGCCATGTCCGGTTCAGCAGCGGAGGCAGCGGTTGATGCTGAACCGGGAGCGTGAACGCATAGATCAGAATGGCCAAGGTTGTCAGTGCTCCCGCGGCGCTGACTATATCGTTCCTCTGCCTCCACCTGAAAACCATCACCACCGTTAGTACACCCCAGCTAAAAGACACGGAGAACTCATACATATCGGCGGCGGGAATATGCCCGGCCTGGATGGCATGAATGATCAGTGTAACAGCGAGCGCCAGCCAGGACAGTACCAATACAGGCATGGCGAAGCGCGACGCATTATTGACGGATGGCCGCTTGCCCAACGTGACGGAAATAAAACCCCATATATACAAAACCATTGCGATCTGCAGGGACACCAGTGAGGTCACGAAGGCAATAATCTCAAGTTGCTGCATGTGTGTGTTTGGTAAACATTGACGAATACGCTGATTGCCTGCCGTTGCCGTGCCAGGCATGGCATTCTAACATAGACACGAATTGATATCGTGCGCGGTGCGCTGTATCAATTCTTCTTTCATAGATTCCGTTAGGTCGTTGAAATACGCCGAGTATCCAGAGACGCGCACCACCAGCCCGCGGTACTGGTCGGGATGCTCCTTTGCATCGATGAGGATGGCGGGGTCTACAATATTGAACTGCACCTGCATTCCACCGCCGGCGAAGAAACCGAGTATCAATGCTTCCACCAGCCGGTTGCGCGAAGGGTCTTTGATCAGTGCAAGATCGAGCTTTTCATTGAGCGCATAGCCGTTGGCCACCAGGCTGTTATCTATGCAGGCTGCCGATGACATCGAGGCTGTTGGGCCGTTCCTGTCGAGGCCGTTGCAGGGCGAGATCCCGTTGGCCAGCGGATGCCCGGCTCGACGGCCGCCGGGTAATGCGCCTGTGCGTACGCCAAAGCCCTGGTGTGTGGTCATGGACCAGAATCCCGGATAATACTTTCCTCCCCGAGGATGGTTGCATTGTGTTACCAGGGAGTTGTAAATACCGGAGACGAGTCGAGCGTAGTGGTTGGGCAGTTCCTCATTTTGACCGTATTTAGGCACCTTATTCAAAACAAACGCCTGCAATTCCGGATGTCCTGCAAAATCGGCATCCACAACCCCGACCAACTCCTCCAGAGACAGCCTGCCCTGATTGAACACGACCTGCTCAATAACGGTCAGAGCGTCCACGGCATCGGCCAGTCCCACACCCTGGCAGCCTGTTGAATTGTACCTTGCGCCGCCGGCATTTATCTCTATCCCTTTGTCCAGACAGCCGTCAACTACCGTGGACAGGAACGGCGTAGGGCGATGGGCAGCATGCGTATGCTCAATGGCATCATTGCCCCCGGTTGCCCGGATTATCAAATGCTCAAGTTGCGTAGCAAAAGCAGCGGTCATGGTTTCCATGTTATCTATCGTTGTGATATCGCCCGTCCGCGGTCCAAACTGCAAACCATCATACTTTCCATTATGTAAAGCCAGCTGTAGTGCCATGGGTAGATTGATAAAGATGGCCCCGGCCGCCGGGAAGCTCTTGCCCGGCACGCCCCATTCCACGCAGCCTACTACGGAATAATCAGCAGCATCCTGTTTATCTATGCCCGATTTCTCCAGCGCCGCAGGTATTTCGTCATCATTAAAGAAGGCAGGAAGTCCGCCGCCCTTTTTGAGCACTTCGCAGCACAGGTCGGTGAATTCGACCGGGGTGTCCTGATTGATTCTGACATGGAAGTTCGGCTGTCTGAGCCTGACCTGGTCATACGCCTGCAGAAATAGATATGACAGCTCGTTGGCGCCGTCGCCGCCGTCGGACGTGCGCCCTCCCAGTGTTATGCCCGAGGCCGAAGACAGACCGCTGAAATACTCGGTCGCACGATCGAAGAAAAGCGGCAGCAACTCACCTGCCTTGGCAATAAAACAACCCAGCAGTTCACCTGCCCGGACACGGGTAAGCCTGCCCTCTTCGATATCTCGTTTGTAATAAGGGAGAAGATATTGATCCATGCGGCCGAAAGAGATGCCGTGCTGGAAGTTTTCATAATGCAGCATGACATGGGTGATAAAAACGCATTGCAGAGCCTCGTAAAAAGTCTCAGCCGGCTCCGCAGGCACGCGGTTAAATATCTCCGACAAATGCAGCAATTCCCGCCTGCGAACTTCATTCTCCGTACCGGCAGCCTCCTGCTCGAGGTATTTGCTCCAACGCTGACCGTAATCGGCGGCAGCCTCAGCACAGCTCAGGGCAGCTTCGTAAAAAGCTATTTTTTCAGCGATTCGTGCAGACGGGTTATCCAGCCGATCTGCATCCGGGCGGACCTGAAGGTCCGCCCCTACAGGCAGGGATGGGTCTTTAGACCCGTCCGCAACCAATTCTTCCAGATCCGCCCTTATTTCTTCCAATTTAACCCTGACCTCCCGGGCTATACCGTTGAATCCCAGTTTGAGCACAGTCGGATAATCCGGTGTGACGTGCGAGATTCCGGAGAATTGCGTCAGGATAAAGTATCTGCCCTCCAGCATCGTGTTAAACAGGTCGGGGTCGTTGCTCAGGAGGGGCGTCAACGCCAGCACAGAACGGTTAAACCAGAATGGGAAGACCTCCTTTTCCAGCTTCTCCAGTTGAGCGGGTTCGATATCCATGGGATTGCGCCTGCGCCCGGATATACCTTTTATCTCCGGCAACATCAGCAGTCCGCCCAGATCGGGATGAATAGGAGCACCCACCCGCCAGGCCGACGGGTTTCCCGCGATCAGCTCATGGTCATAGACCTTGAGTTCCATATTTGCCAGTATATATCTGAATGCGCCGGCATAAAGCATAAGCGAATCCTGCCGCGCAGCTTTACGCCTTCCGAGCAGGAATGCATTGATACGGTTGTTGATTGCCGCCTGCCACCTTTTCTGGGGGATGGACCGCGCCGATTTCTCCAGGCTCCTGCGGTAAAAGCGATACTGGATTGAGGATAGCAGCTTATCCAGGACATCCTGCCGTGTATGGCTGCGAAAATAATCGGTCAGCAGACAGGCCTTCTGTGTACAGACATGATAGGGCGAGTTAAGGATATCCTCACGCAACTTCTTCAGCCGCGGCAGAGCTACCAGTGAGCCTTTCGACACAACTACCGCAGATCCCATTTCATCCATAGTATGCTTTCCCCCTGTCTTGAATCCACTGATAAAATTATATTTGGCCGACCGGATTAATTGAAATACGCAGTTTAATTATACCAGTTTACAAATTATACAAATAATGTATAATTTAACCGGCTGTGGTAAAGCGCGTGGGACGGGCAAATATACGCCTGCAGATGGTAATATTTATATCGAGCTTGATTGGATTAAATAATCAGGAGGCGCACTAAATGGCGGAGCGAGATACACCTTTAATAGATAACCTGGAGAGCGGACCCTGGCCCAGCTATGTAAAGCAGGTGAAACGTGCCGCCGAGAAGAATGCCGCGGCCAAGGACCTGCTGGGCGTGCTGGAATTATCCTTTAAGGACCGGATAACCCATTGGAAGCATGGAGGCATCGTGGGGGTGACGGGCTACGGTGGCGGCGTGATCGGACGCTATACCGATGTGCCTGAAAAGTTTCCCAATGTGGAAATGTTCCACACCATGCGGGTCAATATGCCCTCCGGCTGGTTTTATACCACCGAATCACTGCGCAAGGTGTGCGATATCTGGGAGAAGTACGGCAGCGGGCTGACCAACTTTCATGGCTCCACCGGCGATATCATTCTGCTCGGCACTAATACGCAGAATCTGCAGCCATGTTTCGATGAATTGGCCGAGGCCGGATTCGACCTGGGCGGCTCTGGTTCAGCACTGCGTACTCCCAGCGCCTGTGTTGGACCGGCCAGGTGCGAATGGGCCTGCATCGATACGCTGGATATCTGCAATAATCTTACACAGGAATTCCAGGACGAGTTGCACCGACCCAGATGGCCCTATAAATTCAAAATCAAGGTATCAGGTTGCCCCAATGACGGAGTGGCGGCCATCGCCCGCGCCGACTTCACTATCATCGGCACCTGGCATGATACACTTCGCATTGACCAGGACGAGGTCCGCAAATATGTTAAAAACGGCCTTGACATCAAGGGCATCGTCACTGACAAATGCCCGACCAGGGCGCTGGACTGGGATGAGAAAGCGCAGAAGCTCAACCTGAGGGCGGCCGATTGCGTGCGCTGCATGCACTGCATCAACAAGATGCCCAAAGCGCTGAGGCCGGGACTGGATAAAGGCGCCACCATACTGATAGGCAGCAAGGCTCCTATTATCAAGGGCGCTTACCTGTCATGGGTGCTGGTTCCCTTCATGAAAATGGAGCCTCCTTACGATGAGACCAAGGAATTGCTACGCAAAATCTGGGAATGGTGGGATGAGAACGGGCGTACCCGTGAGAGGGTCGCGGAATTAATTGAGCGCCTTGGAATGCGTGCATTCCTGCGGGCAGTCGGCATTAAACCCTTGCCGCAAATGGTCTTCAAGCCCCGGTCTAATCCCTATGTATTCTTTGACTAATAAATTTTATTAAGGTACTACTAAGGAGTGACGCAATGGGTAAAAGCGATATCGGTCCCCCTGATTTCAGGAAAATGCTACCCCCCGTAATCAAAAAGAATTATGGAAAATGGAAGTATCACGAGATAATTAAACCAGGCGTGCTCAAACATGTTTCCGAAACGGGCGACGAGGTCTGGACCGTAAGGGCGGGCTCGCCCAGGCTTGTCAGTGTCGATTTTATCCGTGACCTCTGCGATGTTGCCGATAAATATTGTGATGGGCACCTGCGCTTTACCAGCAGGTACAACATCGAATTGATGACACCTGAGAAAGAGAATGTGGAGCCTCTAATCGAAGCAGTCAATAAGCTTGGACTGCCGGTGGGTGGAACAGGTAAGTCCATCTCTAACATCGTGCATACACAGGGTTGGGCGCACTGCCACAGCGCAGCCACCGATTCATCCGGCCTGGTTAAAGCCATCATGGATGAGCTATACCCGTATTTCACCAGTATGAACCTTCCGGCCCGGGTGCGTGTGGCCCTGGCATGTTGTATTAATATGTGCGGCGCAGTTCATTGTTCGGACATAGCCATCGTAGGCATACATACAAAACCCCCCAAGGTGGACAATTCCAAGCTAAGCGCGATGTGCGAGATACCCACCACTATGGCTGCCTGTCCCACCGGCGCCATACGCAAAAGCCCGGATCCCAACGTAAAGGGCCTGGTGGTCAACGATGAAAAATGTATGTACTGCGGCAACTGCTTCACAGTCTGCCCGGCTATGCCGTTGGCCGATGCCGAGGGAGACGGCGTGGCCATCTATGTGGGCGGCAAGGTTTCCAACGCCCGTAGCGCACCCATGTTTTCACGATTGGCCATACCTTACCTGCCCAACAACCCGCCCCGCTGGCCCGAGGCTGTGGGCGCGATTAAAAACATCGTCGAAGTCTACGCTAAAAATGCGAGGCAGGACGAACGCATGGGCGAGTGGATCGAGCGCATCGGCTGGGAAACCTTCTTCAAGCTGACGGGCATAGAGTTCACCGAGCACCACATCGACGATTTCACCCACGCAGTGGAGACTTACCGTACCACAACGCAATTTCGTTGGTAAGGAGGCCAGGCCATGACAGAAGGAGTAACCGACGAGCTCAAGGAAAGGATCCTCAAGTACCTGTCTACCACCAGCAAGGCCAAGAACCGCGATGTCTCACGAGCGATTGAAGTGGATAAGCCGCTTGTGGACAAGGCCATCGGCGAACTGGCCAAAGAGGGCAAGATCGAATACCTGTATCTTGAGACCTCCTACATCAAACTAAAAGCTTGAACACGGCATGGTAGTATGTCAACAGCATCTGTGATGATAGCGGCCCCTCAGGGGCGATCAGGCAAGACCACTATTTCCATGGGCCTGTGTGCCGCGCTGCGTAAAAAGGGCTTAAAGGTTAAACCATTTAAAAAAGGGCCCGACTATATTGATCCGTCTTGGCTGACAGCAGCCGCGGGAAATATCTGCGGTAACCTTGATCCTTTTATGTTCAGCGTAACCGCATTGAAGCAGTCATTCACATGGGGCTGCGAGAACATGGATATTGCCATGATCGAGGCCAGCATGGGCCTTTACGACAGCGTCGGCGAGGATGGAACCGGCAGCTCAGCCTGGTTGGCCAGACTGTTGAAAGTGCCGGTAATACTAATAGTCAACGCCTCTCGCATGACTCGCAGCGCCGCTGCCATGGTTTCCGGCTATGTAAACTTCGAGCCGGGCACCGGAATTGCAGGTGTGATCCTTAACAACGTGGCAGGTCAACGACACAGCAGCAAACTGGTCACAGCCATTGAAAAACACTGCGGGATACCTGTGCTGGGCTGCGTTCCCTCAGATGAGCGCCTTGCGCTTCAGGAGCGCCACATCGGCATCGTGCCCTTGATCGAGCACGAAAATGCAGCCGGACTAATCAATCATGCCTGCACGGTTATCGAAAAGAACGTTGATATCGACCGCGTATTCTGTATCGCTAATACCGCTGAAGCCGAAACCGTTGCAGCCGGTGCGCTTCCCAATATCTTTACCAGTGGCATAGCTTCCGAGCAATCTCTGCGTGCCAATGTCACCATAGGCGTCCTTTATGACAGGGCCTTCTCTTTCTATTACCCGGATAACCTGATGGCCCTGCAAAATGCAGGCGCCCGACTTGTTTTCATCAATTCATTTACAGATAGCCTGCCGGACACGGATGGCCTTTACATCGGCGGGGGTTTCCCCGAGCTTTATGCCGCTGAGCTTGAGGCCAATGCCGGATTGAGGCGGGACATAGCCGGAGCTGCACAGCAGGGATTGCCCGTATACGCTGAGTGCGCCGGATTGATGTACCTGTGCCGCACCATTATAAAGAACAACCGGCGTTATCACATGGCAGGAGTATTCGAGGAGGAAGCGGAAATAATCGCCAAACCCCAGGGTCACGGTTATATGGTGGTGGAAGTCGGAAAAGGCAATCCCTTCTTCCATGCCGGCACTGTCATAAGAGGGCATGAGTTCCACTATTCCAGATTAACCGGAAATACGGCATCAAATACCACCTTCCATGTCAGGCGTGGCCACGGCATTGACGGGCGCATCGATGGCATGGTACATAAGAACACCCTGGCAACCTATCTACACTTGCATACACTTTCGATGCCCAACTGGGCTGGTGATTTTGTCAACCTCGCTCTATCGCATAGAATAAGTGCAGTCAACACAGCAGTATAACGTGGAGTCAAGGCCATGATATTAGTTTGGCCTGCGTGCAAAACCGAGATTGAAGATAAAAAAGCCGGGGGGGCGCCGGCAAACAGGACGGGGAAAATTATTGCTTCTGTTGCAAGGCCTGCAAGAAGCAGTTCGATGAAGACCCGAATCAATACGTAGACAAGAAATAGCTTGGAGGAGAGTGATTATGCCCTTGTTACACTTGGTGGACAACAGATCGAGGTGGATGAGGATGGCTTTATGCAAGAGCCGGAAAAATGGAGCAAGGAAGTGGCCGAGGATATAGCCAAAACCGAGGACGTCTATCCCATGAATGACGACCGCTGGAAGATCGTCAATTTCCTGCGTAATTACTTTGTTGAATTCGGCATTGCGCCACCCATTCGCGTGGTAACCAAGCAGACCGGCTTTGACCTTAAGACAATCTATACGCTTTTCCCGAGTGGACTGGCCAAAGGCGGATGCAAAATTGCAGGGCTGCCTAAACCCACCGGCTGCGTTTAATATATACCTGCTCCACCTGTTTCAAGCAATCAATTTATTGAGGTCGTGGTGGTCAATAAGCATTTTATCGATGTAAGTTGTTGCCGGCTTTGTGGCGCCTGCCTTTCCAGTTGTCCCGTTTTGAATTACAGCCCGGAGCTTGCGCGCGCTGCCAAAGACAGGCTAAACCGCGGACTCGACATTGATGTGCTTGATAGATGCACCACCTGCTTTTCATGTAACTCCTACTGCCCCAATGACTGCCACCCTTATGAGTTGATCCTGTTGCGCTGGCATGAACGCTATTTGAGGCTGGGTTTGCCGGCCATCGCCCGCATGGTAATACCAGGCGATCAATCTTCCATCTGGAGCCAGCTGTACCCATTGCTTCCCTCCGATGAGAAAGATCAGATAAGAGAATGGCGGAGGATGGAGGGCAAGCATGGCAGAGATATCCTGCTGACCGGGTGCTTCAGCTCTTTTTCTCCCTTCCTGGCTGCTAACTCCGTGCTAAAAGGCCTGACGGCCTATGGGGACGAGCGCCTCTGGTGCAGTGGCGGGCATATCTACCAGCTCGGGTTGCTGGATGTTGTGGAGAAGGCCGGCCTGCGGATCAAAAAAGTGCTTGAGGAGTTGAAGCCCCGCCAGGTAGTGACTATGATGGCCGCAGAACACGCGATGCTGACCCGCATACTGCCTGAGAAATTCGGTATCAATATAAACACCGATGTCA
>Ga0209610_1001866_pt1 | contig 10762 bp, 11 predicted proteins | sample LakKivw275mmetaG_FD_184137 | JGI IMG/M metagenome (GOLD analysis project Ga0209610, IMG submission 184137) | Anoxic lake water microbial communities from Lake Kivu, Rwanda to study Microbial Dark Matter (Phase II) - Lake Kivu water 275m metaG... | ecosystem: Environmental > Aquatic > Freshwater...
CCGTTGTTCCGTGCACAGTCTTTTAAACAGAATCATCTGTTTTAGAAGCAAGGGAGACTATGGTTTGAGAAGCAAGACTCTGGCGGGTATTGCGGCTGGTCTTGTTGCAGGGTTAGTGGGCGGCATAGCTGCGGTTGTTTTTGGTTATGTAGGAGTGTTCATCGGGCTTCTTCAGCAGCTTCCACCCCCTATGATAGACGTTGTCATAACCCGTTTGGTGCTCGACACATCATGGGGCCTCATCTTCGGGGCACTGTACGCGACGGTTCATGATGTGATTCCAGGCAAAGGCATCTCGAAGGGGCTTTGCTATGGATTGCTCCTGTACTTGATTTCAAGCGTCCGCCCCGCGACTTTTCTTGCAGCCTATACCTTTGTGCCGTTGGCAACAAATTGGGTCTTCGTTGGGTTCTTCAATTTTGCCAGCTATGGCATCATTCTCGGGGCTCTCTACAAGAAATAACACACATTTGCACGGGCGTCTTCACCCTTATATGACCTGAAGAGATTGCGACTACGGGACAAGCGATGGTCGAACTGAGAAAGGTATTGATGGCGCTGGTCAGTGGTATGGTGATAACCCTAGTGACTGGCCTGATGCCTAACACACCAGCCATGCTTGTTGGCGCTAGCTGGTACGGATATCCTCTCGCTTGGCTGATCCGGATGGTTGTAGCTTCAGAGTACTTCCCCTGGAAGGTCGACCTGGTGAACCTGGTGACGGACATAGTTGTCTGGACCCTGATAGCTCTCGTCATCTTGATGGTGGCGATGCGAAAGCCGAAATCGCCCGCCAACGCCGGGCCCTAAAGCGCCGAATAGACCGTGGAACCAAGACCTCGCAAGGTGATCGCCTTGAAGATCGGGGAGAGGTTGTCAGCAATCAGAAAGATACTCGATTCAGGCCCAGATGTCCATGGGACCTGTGAAGTGCTAGACCTCCTAGGTGCAGCCGGCCTTTCATCAGACATCTTGAGCGAGTTGAGACTCTATAGTGAGTGCTTGCCAATGGTAGATGAAGTGGGCTATACCGCGCCGCAAAGGTACATGCATTTCTTATGGGATGCATTGGACAAGCTTCCAATAAGCATCATCGTGGACTTCTCGATTCCGTTCAGAAGGATGCTTGCCAAGAGATTGTTTGCACAGTGTGGGCGTGACTTCATTGCAGAGGAGAATGTGCGGTTCAACTTCCCGCAGAACCTTGAAGTCGGCGACGATGTGTTCCTGAATCGCGGCGTATTCCTCGACACAAAAGGGGGCGTCATTTTGGGAAGCCATGTGGGCCTCGCCGAGGACGTTCAAGTCTTCACCCATAAACATTCGGAGTCAGACCACATTATCAGGAAATACGAGAAAGTGGTCTTGAAGGATTTCGTCATGGTCAACTCAGGCGCAATGATCCTGCCAGGCGTCACCATAGGAGAGCAGGCGATTGTTGCCGCCAGGGCCCTTGTCCATGATGATGTGCCTCCTAATGCGGTGGTGGGCGGGGTACCTGCGAAAGTCATGCGTGATCGCAGGACAGAAGGAAGAAGTGGAAAGGAGCTGAACCACATCTGGTTGCACAATTCAGCCTTCCAAGATGAACAATAGAGTTCCCCGGCAGAATGGACGAAAGTTCAGATCAGTACGTCGAGGCGGGCGTGGGAGTCTGTTGAACCGGCGATTGAGCTGAATCTCTCTGGTAAGATTTCCGCGTCAGCATGTAATAGACTATCCTACCTTCTATCTCCAGGCACCTCCTCTTCGAGCCTTCGCTGTGTACTTTGAGACTGCCAACTTCTGCAAGGGTGCAAAGAGAGAAAAGAGGCTGCCTGGCTAATCCGGATGGATGCTGTAATTTGGTTCTTGAGGTGTCAGCGTTCACATGAAGTTCAGCCTGTCTGGAAAGTCGGCCATCGTAACTGGTGGAGCGTCCAACATAGGCCGTGCCATAACTCTAGCTCTGTCTGCCCAGGGATGTGACACTATGATCTGTGACCTCGACGACGAGAGCTCTGCTCGTGTGGTTCAAGAATCCAAGACTTTGGGACTCAAAGGGAGAGTGGCGTTCACCCGGACTGACGTCACAAACATTGCGGAGTTCGAGCGCGCCTTGAGCGGAACTTTAGACCTCTTTGGCAAGGTGGACATATTGGTCAACGATGTTGGTTGGGACAAAATGTTGCTATTCCTAGATACTGATCCCAGCCTATGGGACAGGCTCATAGCCATCAACTACAGGAGCGTACTGGCCTGCACAAAGTCGATCCTTCCTCACATGATCGAAAGGAAAAGCGGCCGGATCATCAATATCGCTTCTGACGCAGGTAGAGTTGGAGAGCCGAGAGAAGCCGTGTATTCTGGATGCAAGGCTGCGGTCATAGGATTCTCTAAGGCTCTGGCCAAGGAAGTTGGGCGGTATTCTGTAACTGTCAACACAGTGTGCCCAGGCACAATCATACCGCCAGAAGACGAGAAAGGCAAGCTGAGCCTGTGGAATCAGCCGGAATTGGCGAAGTTTAGCGAACTGCGCGACAGAATCGTAAAGGCGTATCCCCTAAGACGCTTAGGGACTGCCAAGGATGTGGCTGGCGCAGTGCTTTTCTTGGCCTCAGAAGAAGCTAGCTGGATTACCGGACAGACGATTAGTGTAAGCGGCGGATACACAACGATCTAGAGGCAGTCAGCTCATCCTAGTTTTTCTGCGAGTGCTTTCTGAAGTCTGGCTTCCTCTTCTCCATGAAAGCCTTTGCTCCTTCGAGAGCTTCGTCTGTTGAGTAATACATGCTCAAGCCTCCAACGCCCAGTTCCGTTAGTCCAGCGAGTCCCTCGCTTTCTCCGAGAAAGGCATACTTGAGCATCTTGAGTGCTGTTGGGCTTTTCTCCAACAATTCGTCGCACCATTGTTTGACCTCGATGTCAAGCCTCTCGGGCGCAACGACCTTGTTAACGAGCCCCATCTCGAATGCTTCGTTTGCTGAGTAAATCCTACATAGATACCATAATTCCTTGGCTTTCTTGATTCCGATATTACGCCACAACTCTCCAGTACCGAAGCCGGGGTCGAAACTTCCAACCTTTGGTCCAGCTTGTCCGAACTTGGCTGTCTCAGACGCGATTGAGAGATCGCAGTTAACCTGCCATACCTGTCCCCCTCCGATGGCGTAACCGTTTACCCTAGCAATTACCGGCTTCGGAATGTGTCTGATCAAGAACGTTACAAGCTGCCAGCCGACTTCGAGCGGCAGACTCGCTATTCGTCCAGCATGCTCTTCCCCGCTCGCATTGTATCCTCCTTTCTTCCTCACTGATTGGTCCCCGCCGGTGCAGAAGGCTTTGTCCCCCGCACCCGTGAAGACCACAACACCAATGGACCCGTCAGCCCAGGCATCAAGAAAAGCTTGAGTCAATTCCTCTATTGTAGTGGGGAGACAAGCATTGTACCGCTTCGGTCTGTTGATGGTGATGGTTGCAACTCTGTCTTTTTTCTCATAGAGGACTTCACTAAACGATTTCATCTCAGGGCGCCTCTGAGACTCTTCTTAGCGGTCAGTGAATGCGTCGTTCCACTTATGAGTACTTACTTTTTCTGTTTGCCTTTCGCTGAGGTTCTTGACTCGTATTCTTCAGCGCGCGCTTCAATGAATTCTTTGACTTTCTCTTCACTGAACTTCCTAGCTTCCTGTTGCTTCTGCAGTTGTTCCTTCACTTTCCGTAGCAGGTCTTCCATGGTGTATGGTTTGACTATGTATCCGTCGGCGCCTCGGTTTACGGCTTCTATGGCGTTCTCCTGTGAAGGGTAGCCTGTTATGATGATCTTAACCGTTTTTGGTATGGTTTCTCTCATGGCCGTCAATAGTTCTATGCCGTCCATGTCTGGCAGGCGGAGGTCGACTAATGCTAGGTTGTAGAGTTTCGCTTTGGTTTTCGCGATTGCTTCCTTACCGGTTTCGGCGACGTCGACCTCGTATGCGTTCGCCTTCAACACAGTCTCATGCGACTTGCGTACGGTCACGTCATCGTCTATGACGAGAATCCTCGCCTGTTCCTGTTCTTTCACTTCTTCTTCACCTCTTTTCCTTCCAATTCACGTTTGATCGGAAGCCTCACGGTGAAGGTTGATCCCTTCCCAAGTTTGCTTTCGACGCTGATCGAGCCCCCATGTGCTTCGACAAGGCGTCTAGCGACAGGTAGGCCAAAGCCCATCCCCTTCGCCTTGGTCGTGAATAGTGGGCTCCAAAGCTTCGCCAAGGTTTCTGCTGTCATTCCTTCTCCTGTGTCTTTGAAGGTTATGTCAACGTTGTCGCCGGATCGAGTGCTTGTGATTGTAAGTGTGCCTCCTTTGGGCATGGCGTCAACGGCGTTCACTGTGAGGTTCAGGAAGACTCGTCTCATCTTCTCCAAGTCCAGCCGCATGGATGGTTGGTTCTTGGTTGAGTTGACCACGCGTATTCCTTTTGGAATCTTCACTTTTGCCAGGGCGTCTTCTATGATTGGTTTCAGGTTGGTCTCGGACAGTTCGAGGCGCAACTCCCTCGAGTATTCCAAGAGGTCGTCTATGATCTTGTCAGAACGTCCTATGCCTTCCTCGATCAGTTGAAGCATCTTTCTCCCCCTTCTGCTGAGCTTTGGGCGCTCCTTGGTTGCGAGATAGTACACGGCGCCTGCGATCCCTTGCAGTAGGTTTCTGAGATCGTGACCCACCATCGATGCCGTTTCCCCGATTGTGGCAAGCCTCTGAGACTTGGCAAGCTCTTCTTCCAAGCGCTTGCGCTCACTGACGTCAGTCCAGTATCCGTTGACCTCAATCGGCTTACCATCGACATAACGAACCACCCTCGCCTCTTCACGTATCCACCGGCAAGTCCCGTCCTTGTGCAGAAACCGGAACTCGAATGCATGCTGTCCTTTCTTCCAGAGAAGAGGTATCTCAGCTAGAACGTAGCGTGCGTCCTCAGGGGGAACATGACGGTCCCAGAACTCGGGATGACCAACGAAATCCTTAGGCTCAAAGCCAAGCAGTGCAACGACGCTCTTGCTGATGTATGTCAGGTGCCAATCGGAGTAATCTGCGAGAGGCTTACCACTAATGATTACGGCCGGGTTCGATGTGACAAGATACTCAAGTTGCTCTCTAGTGGCACGAAGCTCCTCCTCCGCCCGCTTGCGTTCCGTGATGTCCATGACAATGCCTCTCAAGCCCACAGGCTTTCCGTTCTGGATTATTGGACTGGAGTGCACGAGTGCGGGAAATGTGCTGCCGTCTTTCCTCAAAACCATGTATTCTCCGGCAGGAAGCGCTTCTCCGCCCAAAATCCTACTCATGTTCTCCATGACCCTGCTGCGGTCCTCTGGGGCAAACATCTGAAGTGCATTCAGACTTTCACGTAGTTTCTCCTCATCCTGCTCCTTGTAACCTGTAGTCGCAAACGCGACACGATTGACGAATGTGAAATTTCCCTTGGCGTCAATTTCAAATACAATTTGCGGTAACAGGTCCGCCAGTTCCCTGAATCTCCTCTCGCTTTCCGCTAGCTTACCTGTTCTCTCAAAGACCAGCTGTTCCAAGTTTGTGGAGTAACGTGTAAGCTCCTCGGCGTGGCGCTTCTCCTGCTCCATCAGTCGCGCGTTCTCGATCGCAATCGCCGCATGATTGGCGAAGAGAGTGAGAAGCTCCTGGTCTGCCTTCGTGAAGTGCTGAGGTGTATCGTCGAGGACGTCGATCACTCCCACAACTTGTCCTCGCCAGATCACGGGCACGCCTAGGACCGCAACGAAGGGTTTCGCTTCCTCGTATGCAGCAGCTCGACCTTCCCAAGTACGGTAGTCATCAATCAGCAGTGGCTTTCCAGTCTCGGCGACCGCCCCCGCCGCACCTTCTCCATACTTGAGCACCGTTCCCTTGACGCTGTACGGTGTCTTGTGGGAGACGACACAGCGTGCTTCCCTCTTCTGCGGATCACAGAGGTACATACCTCCACTTGAGACTCTTAGCAGTCGAGCTGCTCGCTCCACGATCGTCTCAAGAAGACCCGCCAGGTCGTGGCGAGATGTAATATCCAAGACGGTCGCCTGAAGCGCAGCCAGCTCCTCGGCCCGGCGACGCAGCTCGTCTTCCGTTCGCTTGCGTTCAGTAATGTCACGGAATATGCCTTGCAGCATTTTCCTTCCTTGGAGGTACAGCAAGCTGGCTTTGATTTCCACTTCTCTGATTTCACCCGTGGCGGTGATGACTTGCGTTTCCAGCACTTGCCCCTCGCGGGTGGTCGCGTGCAGCCTGAATGTTGGTGAAAGCGCACTGTCATCGCTGTCCGCGGGGTGCAGAATGGCCTGATGATGCCCGATCAGCTCTGCCCTATTCCTGCCAACCAAAGCCGCCAGCGCCTGATTGCAGTCAAGCAGGATACCGGTCTCAGCGTCGGCCAGTGCGATGCCGTCCATTGCCTCCTCAAACAGCCCTCGATACCTTTCCTCGCTCCCCCGCAATGCCTCCTCCGCCCGCTTGCGTTCGGTGATGTCTACGAATGCTGCTTGCACGGCTGGCTCTGCCTTGTACTCGATTCTGGTTGAGGAGAAGTCCAGCCAGCGGGTTTCGCCATCTTTGCGGATTCCGCGGACCTCGTATCGTGGCGGCGCAGGTTTTCCTTGCAGCCGATCACTGAAACGGCCAAAGAAGACCGCTCGGTCTTCAGGGTGTACCAGCCCCTCCGCTTCTTCAGGTGAGAGGGACATCAATTCATCAGGAGTATACCCCAAGATCTTCGCCATAGCCGGGTTAGCGAAGACTAGGCGAGGAGGTGAACCTTGAGCTATCAGGATTCCTTGCAGCGACTGCTCGACCAGTGTCCGATACTTGGCCTCGTTCTCTCGGAGGTTCATACGCAACCTTAGTGATCTGACGCCCAGAGCGACGTCCTGAGCTACTGCGCTTAGAAACTGGACTTCTTGGTCTCCGAACGCATCCTTTCTCTCGGAATACACATTGAGGGCGCCAATCACTTCTCCCTCGTGAATCAGTGGCAGAGCAACGCTGGACGCGTAGCCTCTCTTCAGGGCCTCTTTTCTCCAAGGAGAATAAGTGGGACTAGTTGTCATATCTCTCATCACGAATGGCTGGCCAGTCTTGATGGCCATGCCGGTAGGGCCTCGGCTGTGTTCAGAGTCATCCCAGGCAACACGGATCGAGGAGAGATATCCATCTTCGAACCCTGCAGAAGCGACAGGCTTAATCTGAAAGCTCCCTTTCTCCGCGAGACCTATCCAAACGAACCTGACATAATCTACTCGTTTGATGGAATCACATATCTGTTGGAAGAAATCAGCCTCGCTGTTGGCTTTCAGCTGCGCCCGGTGTACGTCATTCACCGCCTTCAGCAGACCGTACATTTCTCCTCTCGCTTTGTTCCCCTGTGACTCCTGAGGGGTCACTTCTTTAGAATATGTCGAGTCGTCTTCCATTTCTTCAATGACCTCCCGCAGATGTTTTCGCATGATTCACATAATCGACTAGCGTCCGCCCGTCATGTTTTTCGAAGCTCAATCCAAGACGGCGATAGAGGTTTCTCACGATCAGCATCTCCATCACCTTGCCGCCTTCACCAAGCAAGTCCCGTAGCGCTCGGTGGAAGGTCTCAAGTTTCTCAGGGATCTCCTCTCGCCTAAGCTGGTAGCTCCGCTCGACACGCTCGTAGATAGCCGTCTTCACAATCTCACCGGGAACCAGCAGCGCCTCGTCAACAGCCAGAACTAGGTTACCCGCCACGTCGCGAGAAGAGGCCAAACCATAAACCCGGCTCAAATCTAGCGTGGGCGCAAGTCTAGCTTAAACATCCCGTCTGCGACACGATTAGTCTTGTCGGTTGACCCTTAGAACCCTGAGATTCACCTTCTCAAACTGAGGGCTACGGCTTCGTTTTTATTGTGCTTCGACCATCCTTCTAATCATGGAGCCAACGCAGCTAGTCGAAACGATATTCTCAGTTGACAAGAACATACGATACGTCGGCATAGTTAGCCCCGGACCAGACTACGAGATCAAGGAATCACGCATGAGGGAAGGCGTCAAGTCAATCACACCAGGCGAGCAAGACAGAGAGTTCATCCAATTCCTCCCGGAGATCATACTCGGAATCGCCGACAAACTGAAGGATCATATCGGCACGATCAGGTACTCGCTACTATGCTTTCAGACGCTCACCCTGATGCTTTTCAAGACGCCGGAGTATGTGATCGTCATGAGCCTGGAAGCGGGAACTTTCGCTAGACCAATCTACGAACGACTCAACAGGTTACTAGACTTGAAGCAGTAAGTGCGCGCATGCCGTACAGCCGTCAGATGCCACATCGCTGCAGTCTTGCGTATCTGTCAGTAGCTGCTTACGACGCCGCCTGCTGGACCTGCGATGATTACGGACATATGCGCCCTGATGATGTCTGAGGCTTATCGAGATACAGCGAGAGGCGCCTGTAGCCCACGCAAGACCAGCCCGGTTTCTATGCTCTAGCGCGTAGGAACCACCCCCCTCTAGGGGCAGGCATGGTAACTGACTACAGAGACGGGCGAACCTGATAGCCCGCGCCCAGCCCGTGTTTACCACGCCGCTCGATCGCCGGCCGGGACTCAGAACGACCATCCTAGCGTCTGGTACGACGAGTCATGCCCTTGAACCCGTTTGTCACCTTGTCGGGATTTGCAGCACTTGCTCAAGCGGTTTCACGCCTGACGTGTAAAGCCTAACGTATGGCGCGATGGCTTGGACCACTTTGCTCTCTGCCTTCCGGAGGTGTTCTTCGTATGTTGTTCGAGGAACCTTGTGTCTGCCAGCAATCTCCGTTGTCGTCGCCTTCTTCGGGATCTGGTAATAGCCAGCCTCCAGAGCTGCAATCAAGGAGTTCACCTGTCTCTCTGTTAGCTGCGAGAAGACACTGTTCAGAGAGACGACGAACGTATCACGGATGCTCTTCTCGGCAGCAACCCTCTTCTGGATTATCTTCACTTGGCCAATCCGGTGCAGTTCCTGAAACATCTTCTTGTAATCACTCTCCCTGAACCCTACGACTCTGTACTCCTCCCAGCCTTCGTAGTAGACTTCAGGAGGAATCGATAAGCAGGAATTTCTCTCCACAATTGACAATACGTTGGTTTGGATCTTGCTGCAGCTGCAGGATCTGACGATGAGCTGAAGGTTCCCCGCAAGAAAGTTCTTCTTCAGAATCTTTCCACCCTTCCAAAGGAGAAGTTCGTTCAGGTCTGGTTCGATCCTCGTGAAAGTCTCAATGTCGGGCACGTCGACCTCCATCACATGTATCCGATTGTTGCACCACATAGTTATTCGAACTTCCGGGTGCTTCACGGTGAACCTGGTGTATGGGCAGTCGTGCTGAACCCTGAATGCAACCTCGAACATTGCCGAACATCAGTTTCATGGTACGCTCTTGGAAGATAAGTTCTGTGCCGTCATAGGACGGGACCGCGATCTTACCATACGACGACTCAAAGTCACCATCATACGACGGTAGAAGACACAACCGTCAGTTCGATGTAGTATGCTTCCCGTGGTGATGTGAATGAGCATCGCAACGAACGTGATCCGTAAGCTCGGGATCGTCGGCTCGTACCTGCCGAAGATCGACGAGTTCAAACTGAGTTTCATTCGTGCGGTTCCATTGAACATGACGCTTGACCGTTCGAAGGCTTGGACTCCACCGGAGGCCGCCGAGCAACTCCAGAGGAATCAATGGTTAGTGGGGCTCTCCAACAAACCAATGGCCAGACTTCCCTTCGAGGTGACCGAAATGGAATTGCAGACACTCAAAGATAGCACCAGCGACGTGTACGTAGTGACAGACCTGCTTCGAGGCGTCCGCTACTCCGTCACGGATAAGGGCTCACACTATGAAATCGAAGTGCCCAGAGAAGCCGGCTGCGCGAAGGTGGTAGTGTCCCAGAAGGCAGACGTGACTGAAGTAGCTGACGAACTAATCCGGTTACTGGACAACGCCGACCAAGTCTGCCTTCCTCCGTGTACATCAGCAGAATCGTCGTCATCAAAGGACTTCAGTGGGTCAGCACGGGTTGTGCACGCCACAACGCACACAACACAAACGCTACACAGATGAGCCAGCGCAGAGAACACAACGCTAGACGCTTCTCATAGGTGAGTCCAATGGCCTGCACAGAAGCCAAATAACCGGTAAATGTTCTTCAGAACTGAACTGCACCTAGGATGGGTTGAGATCAATGAGCGGGACTTCAGGTCACACATGGGTAAAGGAATTCCCAGGCGCAATCACTGTCTGCGACTCAACTGGAACCATCATCGAGTTAAACGATAAGGCCATTGAGGACTTCCGTGACCAAGGCGGGGAAAAACTGATCGGCACCAATTTGTGGGCTTGTCACCCTGAACCAGCCCGCACGAAACTCAAAGAGCTGATGGACAATCGCCAAGCAAACGCCTACACAATAGAGAAGAATGGCGTCAGAAAACTGATCTATCAAACACCATGGCATGTGGATGAGAGATATCGGGGGTTCATGGAACTCTCTCTGGAAATCCCACGGGAAATGCCCCATTTCGTTCGCGACCCCTGAGACCTACAAGCCGCTCCGCCACTGTCTTTGCGGATGCCACAACGCATAGACTAGTTCAAGATAGATGATCCGAACTGTCTCTACGTTTCTGACTACGCGGAGATGATGAGCGACGAGAGAGTTATTGGAAGAAACCGTGAAACGTATCACAAGTCATCTCTAGAACCTGAATCGGAGAAAAGT
>Ga0209610_1001870_pt1 | contig 10743 bp, 13 predicted proteins | sample LakKivw275mmetaG_FD_184137 | JGI IMG/M metagenome (GOLD analysis project Ga0209610, IMG submission 184137) | Anoxic lake water microbial communities from Lake Kivu, Rwanda to study Microbial Dark Matter (Phase II) - Lake Kivu water 275m metaG... | ecosystem: Environmental > Aquatic > Freshwater...
CTACGGTGTAGACCCCGCTGAGGTTGCCAGAGTCCTCCGCGAAGAACTACAGGCTGCGATGGAACGAACCAGTGATGATGTAATCCTCGCTCTGACCCAGCAATCCCAGACGTACGGCACTCGCACCGTTCACACTGGAGCCCGACCGCCGAGGGCAGGCATCCCCAGTCAGACGCGCCGCAGCACCAAACGGCTCCGCCTAGATAGGAAGGAGGCACCTCCCAAGGTCTCGGGAGGCACGCCTGCCAACGGCATCGTCACAGAAGAACGAGTTGTTGCCACGCTCAAGACTTCGGAGACAACGGAGCTGATTTTCTATCTGGACCGCTGGCGTGATAGGACCTGGGCCAACGTCCGCAAGTTTCTGCACAGTGACTCATATGTGGGCTCTACGAAGGCAGGGCTGAAGCTCGATGTTAGTGCGATACCTAGCATAGTCAACGCTCTTAGCACTATCTGCGAGCGCGTGGAAGACATCGAGCAACGAGAATACCTGCGCCTGCCAGCCGCGGGCAAGCAGTTCGTCGCACTGAATGGATCGCTGTACAAGGGAATGCTGGGAGTAGACCTCAGAGTGTGGTTGTCCGGCAGTGGCAGACCCCTGCCTACAAAGAAGGGCGTCCGCATACCAGCGGAATTGCTCCGAGAAGCGCTCGGGTGCTTTGATCGACTCGCTTCGGTCGGCGCGTCATGCAGAGATGGGCTCTTGCCCGGCGCACCGAGCACCGAATTCGTTTCACCTGCGGACCACAGCCCGACTGAGGGAATACCCCCTCGGCTGGCAGGGCTTTTTGAGGAGGAAGGAACATGAGCCAGAAGACGATCGACATCACGCCTCATACTAGCCTGCTCCCCAAACTGGGGTACTCGGGCTACAACGCTCCACAAGCTCTAGCCGAACTCGTGGACAATTCGATAGATGAGGCACTGGACGAAAAGCAATTGCGTGTCGCGGTCCACATCTCAAAAGAACGCATAGTCGTCGCCGACAACGCCAGAGGTATGGACGAGTCGGGCCTCGCTAGGGCGATGACTCTTGCCTATTCAACGAAGAAGGGGAAACTCGGGGAGTTCGGGCTCGGCCTCAAGACAGCTTGTCTGAGTCTAGGCAGCAGCTTCGAGGTGCGCAGCAAGCAAGCTGGCGTTCGACGTGAATACCTGATTGAGTTTGATGAACAGGACTGGCTTTCATCTTCAGACGGTTGGCGAATTCCCATCCACGAGCAACCGGCAGAGGCGGATGAGCACTACACCATCATCTCCGTGACCGGACTCAAGTGTTACTATCCGCACCTACCCAACTACATACGGCACGACTTCGAAGAGCGCTTTGCCCCGTTCATCCTTTCGGGCAGGACTCGCATTACGGTAAACAAGGAAGCCTGCGCACCATCGCCACCTGACCTGCTAGAAGGCACCCGCAAGGAGTTCACCATTGTCCTCGGACCTGGGCGTACCATCACGGGCTGGTATGCCCTCCTTAAGCAAGGTTCGCAGAAAGGGCACTACGGTTTCTCAACCTATAGGCGCGGGCGCATGATCACAGCCTACGACAAGATTGGGGCTCCTCGCGTCTTTGTGTGGGTAGTTTGACTGGGTAGGTTCGGCCAAGTCATTGTCGAGCGGTGGGTTGTCTTGCTTGCAGTGACCACAGGATTCTGGCACGATTTCAGCCATGCGCAAGACCAAGAGTCTAAGCGATGGTTACTTCTTCCCCGGCTTCCGGACTTTGCGCAGGGCGAAGGGGCTGTTCGGTGACCGTTACGCCCGGATAGTTGTCCTCAGGCGTCGGGGGAAAAAGCCCGCTGCGGGACGTGTGGTACGGTCTGTCGGTCCTACTACGACCATGAGTTGCGGAGAGTTCGTGACCTGTCCTGCGGTCCTTTCCGCATCTACCTGGAACTGGAATTGCGTCGCGTCCGGTGCCGGCACTGCGGCGCGGTAAAGCAGGAACAGCTAGACTTCCTGGCGGACAATCCCCGCTATACCCGACGAATGGCCCGTGACGTGGGCCGGCGTTGCCGAGACACGAGCATCAAACACGTTGCTTTGGAGCTGCACTTGGACTGGCACACGGTTAAGGAGTTGGAGAAAGAATACCTGCGGGAGCAGTTACGCCGTGCCGGTGAGCCACGTCCCAAGGTTATCGGCGTCGACGAGATCTCGGTGCGGAAGGGCCAGCAGTATCGTATCGTTGTCAGTGATCTGGTTCGAGAGCGGCCGATCTGGTTTGACGGGCCGGACCGCAGTCAGGCCAGCCTGGAGCGGTTCTACGAATGGCTCGGACCTAAGCGCTGTGGTAGGATAGAGTTAGCGGTGATGGACATGTGGGAGCCGTTTGCTCAGGCCACGGCCAAGCGTGCGCCCAAGGCGGCGATACTATACGACAAGTTCCACGTGATACAGCATCTGAACGATGCGTTGGATGAGGTGCGGCGGAGCGAGTATGCCCGCGTGGTGTCGGACGACGAGCGGCGGTTCATCAAGGGACAGCGTTACACGCTGCTGTCGCGGCGGGCGCATCTCAGCTTGCCTGGGCGGCGTGCGCTCGCACTACTCCTGCAGGCGAACAGGCGTTTGCAGGTTGCCTATCTGCTGAAGGAATCGTTTGACCACCTGTGGAGTTACCAGACTGAGGGCTGGGCTTGGAAGTTCTTCTCGAACTGGCGGGAGTCGCTCCGGTGGCAGCGGCTGAAGCCCTACCAGGAGTTTGCGCAGATGGTGCTGCGGCACTGGGACGGAATCGCCGCCTACTGCCAGTCAGAACAGAAGGTCTCGCTGGGGTTTGTGGAAGGCTTGAACAACAAGATCCGGGTCATCCAGCGGCGAGCGTACGGACTCCGCGACGAAGACTACCTGCGGCTGAAGGTGCTTACCTCAACCCTGCCACGACTCTGAGATGCAGATGAAGGGACTCAAATCACCCACACAAACACGCGAAGACCCAAGGGAGGGGGCAGGATGTTGCATTGCTTACGCGAAGGTCAATAATTCTGCCCGCTCGACCGGGGGCAGCGCCAAGGCGCTTTCGAGTATCCGCCTGCCATCATCTGACATTCGACTCAGTATAGACCGGAGCTGAAGCGTGTCAAATGGGCTACCCGCTCGGGCGGTTGGCGGTCAGCCCTGAGCCGCTGGCCGTAGTCCGTGAGTCTGCGGGTCCGGGTGAGTCGCTACTCGCCGTGGATGCGGACTTGGTGTGGCTCCACGATCCAGAGACGCCCGGTGACTGTCTCACCGGCGAACAACGGAATCGCACGCGAGATTATCCTCAGAACTCCGGCCTTGTCCTGTCTCGGCAGTCGGAGCACCACGAACCCGGGATAGAGGTTCGGGGGATAGGTCCGGATGTCCGCGAAATCAAGGTCCAGCGTGACCAGCACGCGTCCTTCGCGCTGGCAGACCGAGCCGACGGTCGCGTCAACGGCTCCGCCAAGACCTCGCTCGCCGGCGGTCACCGCATCGTGTCCGGCGGATCGGAGCAACTCTGCCGCTTCGGACGGTAGATTCTCGTCGGTCTTGAACTTCACGCGCCGGCTCAGGCCGGCACCGGTACTACCCGCTCGCGGGCAAGCTCGGTGGCATAGCCAAGTGCCGCACTGATGTCGTCGAGGGTCAGCGGCGGGTAGCTCCTGATGATCTCCTCCGGTCGGAGCCCGGCGGCGAGATTGTCGAGGACGACCGAGACCATAATGCGCGTGCCCCTGATGCACGCCTGTCCGTGACAGACCTGCGGATCAACTGTGATTCGTTCTTTCCAGTTCACGGCTAAGTTATAGCCCAACGACGGCTGGAGTCAAGCCAGTCCTACGCTCCTGATGCCGAGATAGAAAGCCACGAAAACGGCATGAGACAGACTTCTGACATCAGGCGCCGATTCGTTTCGTGCGGGCGTGGCCAGTTCCTATGTCCGGGGTTGAGCCTGCGCAGCCTTTTCGCGGATTGACTTGGCGCGGGCGGAGAGTTCCTGGGCATCGGATGCCCGGCCGGTCTTCTCGCAAACCTTGGCCAGACCCTCGAGTGGCTCCGCCACGAAGGGATGGTCTGGCCCGAATACCTTCTCGCGAATCGCCAGCGCGCGGCGGCAGAGGGCCTCGGCTTCGGCATACCGTCCGTCGCGGCAGCAGATGCCGGCAAGCCGGTTGGCGGCAGTTGCGAGGCCGGGGTGCTCCGGACCAAGGACTCGCTCTTGCTTCTCCAGCAGGTCCCGCGTGAGCGATTCGGCCTCGGCGTATCTGCCCTGCTGGACTTCAAGCGCCGCCAGCGAAGCCAGCGATTGCAGCGTGTTCCCGTGTTCGGGGCCGAACAGCCTGGTCCTCACGTCCATGGCGCGGCGCAGATAGCTCTCGGCTTCGGCATATCGGCCTTCGCCGCCGAAAACAACACCGGCCGTGTGCAGCGCCAGCGCTGTATCCGGGTGGTCGAGGCCATACTTCTTCCCGCAGCTCGCGACCAAGCTCAGGGCCATCGGCTCGGCTTCGGCGTAGTTGCCTCCCTCGGCCAGCATGGTGGTCAGACGGTTGGCAATCCTGAATGTGTTGTCGTTGTCCGGCCCCATCTTCTTCTGGAATACCGTCAGGGCTCGACGCATCATCGCTTCGGCCTCGGCGTACCGACCCAGGTCAAAGAGCAGAACACCGAACTTGTTCAGAGTTATCGCTGTGCCTGGGTGTTCCGGCCCCAAGGTTTCTTCGGAGAGCTTCAGTACTCGCCGAAACAGTGGCTCAGCTTCGGCGTACCGGCCAAGACAGGTCAGGACTGATGCCAGATTCCCCAGAGGCCATATGACATCGGGGTGATTCGCTCCCAAGGTCCTCTCACTCATTGCCAGCGCGCGGCGGAACGGCGGCTCGGCCTCGGCGTAGCGGTCCTGCATGTCGAACAGATAGCCGAGGGTGTTGAGGGTATCGGCATGGTACTCCGGGGCCGGCTCAGGGGCTTCTTCGAAAATGCCAAGTGCCCGGCGCAGAAACTCCTCGGCCTCGGTATACTTCCGTTGCTCAATCAGTATCGCAGCCAAACCGCCCAGCGCCTTTGCTCGGTCGATCGCGCTGCTGCCCGGCTTGTCGCGGATCGCCACTTGACGCCGGCACAGGACTTCGGCTTCATCGTAGCGGGCCTGGTCTCTCAGCAGCACCGCAAGATGAGACAGGCAACTGATGACGACCTTGGGCTCAGGTCCTGACTCCCCATCCGCGATCACCAGCGCTCGGCGGAATAGCGGTTCGGCCTCGTCGTGTCCGCCTTGGAGGAAGGTATTCGCGGCGAGCTCGTTCAAAGGCTCCGCGACGCTGGGGTGGTCCGGTCCGAGTTTGGCCTCTAGTGTATCTACCACCTCTCGACAAAGCGGTATCATCAGTCGGTACTGGCCGGCGTTGTAGAAGACTCTGGACGGGTTCCTGAGCCATGCCCAGAGCTCCTCGGCGCTCTTCGCCTGCCGGCCATGATAGAAGGCCTCGGTTAGAGCCGCCTTGTGCTGCTCGGTGATGTTCTTGACGTCCAGGCCCTCAAGCTGCTTGGCGTAGTACTCATGCAGGAATAGGTGCACGCGCTTGCGCAGTTCCGGTGCCTGATGCTCCTGCAGAGCCTCACGCATCAGGTCGTGCATCGTCTGGGTCTCGGGTGCAGCACCCTCGCCAACAAACGAGAACCGGCTCAGGTCGTCGTATGATTCCAGTGGATACCCGGTCTGATACTCGGTGAGAAGGTGCTCAAACAGCCCGTAGTGCCAGTACCGGGACGCGGACAGAATCTCGAGCGTCGCGAGCTCCGGCTGGTCCAGATGCCGGATGAACTGCGCGAATAGCTGTTCGGGACTGTCACTGCTTTCCGCCCCGGAAAACAGTGACTGTACCGGCCCCGCTCGCTGACCGGCCTGTTCTATCTCCTGGAAAGTATCCACGGCCAGGTTCAGGTAGTGAGGTAGTCCCTGGCTGCCTTTGGCGATTGCATCCCGCATCGGCTCGTTCGTGATGCCGCACCCACTCAGGAACTGACGGGCAGACTTCTCGGGCAGCGGGCCGAGCTCGTGCTGGCTCAGGATATCGGCCCATTCCTTTTCTACTTCCTCCCAGCGCAACTTCTGCCGTCCGGATATCACCCACAACACTTCAGGCAACTGCTTCACCAGCTCCCGCACCCATGCGTCAGTCTTCTGTCCCTCGTCCCTCGTCCTTCGTCCTTCGTCTCCGATTCCCCACAACTTCTCGTAGGAGTCTATGAACAGAACCGCACTACGACCAACGATGAACGAGGAACGATGAACGATGAACTCCCTGAGGTCGGAAGCCCACAGCTTGGGCAGGCACTCGACAATCGCCCCTGGTTCCATCTGCGGCAGGTCCTCAAGCTCACGCTCGCCGCGTTCCGTCCACCAGTCCCTGTATGCTGAATGCTGTCTGCTGTCTACTAGGGCTGAGACCTTTGGTATCAGCCCGATGACGGGCAGCTTGCCGGAGTCATCAAGCAGTCGGGACAAGAGCGAACCAGGTTCCAGAAGGGGCATCAGGTCCGATTCGGCGGAAAATGGGGACTGTCCCGCGCCAAGTTCGACGGAGGCGCTCTGGGGGACTGTCCCCGGTTTTCCGCGCAAGGGTGTCTCCGGATGTGCTTTCTGCCAGGAGTAGGCATAGGCTATGTCGAAGCTGGGGAACCTCACCTGGCCGGCCTCGCTGAGCGAGTTGCGCAGGGCAAGGAGTGCTGCTTCGGGTTGGCGATGAACTGGCACATCGAAGTCCAGCGTAGCAGTCGCGACCGCCCTGTCTGCTGTGTGCTGTCTACTGTCTACTAGCTTCACCAGTTCCCGGCGCAGCCTGGATTTGCCCGTGCCGGCCCCGCCGTGGAAAACTAGTACGAGGGGTTTGTCACGTTGGGGCGCTTTGAGCGCGGCCGTGAAGATGGTGATGGGCTCTTCGCGGTCGACGAAAGGCCGTTCTGCGGCCGGACGTTGCTTGGGCTCTAGCGGCATGGTTGCCTCAAGCTCGCGGCGACCAGGCTGGAGGGCTAGCCCCGGCTCGACGCAACGACATCACCGCGCTTCGGTCGGTTCTGTCGGCCGGTCAGACGGCGGGTCGTTCGCGTCAACTCCAAGAGCGAGCGCAGAGCATCGTTCACGGCTGCGGAATCCCGAAACGACCTCGCCAGCTCGGGCTCAAGCACTACAATGTTGGCGCCTTCTTCCAGCAGCCGCTGCTGGTACTTCCCGCGAATGCCCTTTGAGTAGTCGAAGTCGTATTCCGGTCGCAGCTCGTTCGAGCCAATTGACCTCTGGTGCTTATTCTTCATGCTTTCTTCTTTCATGGGCGGTTGCAGCCCGTGCGCTGATGATCCGGATGACTGACTTGCGCTCAACGTGCGAGACCACCAGCAGCCGTCTGTGCAGCGAAAAGCCAACTGTAATCAAACGTTGTTCGTCCGACGAATGGTCTGGGTCATCAAACGTCACCGACAGTGGGTCATAAAACACAGTTGCCGCTTCGTCGAAGCCGACTGCGTGCTTCTTCAGGTTGAGCAGAGCCTTGCGCCGGTCCCACTCAAAACGCATGGCCTACCGCAGGGCAAAGCCGGAATGGTACAAACCGGCAGCTACCGGACCTGGCTCTGACAATCTACACTCCACGCACCGTTAGGCTAGCAGACGAGATACGCAAGTCAAGAGAGGAACCCTGAATCTGCTATTGGACCGCAACGCGCCCTCGCCGACCGCATCCGAACCGGATGAAACCGCCGATGGACGCAGATGCACGCCGATTCCAGTCGGGACCTCGGAACCCGGACATCTGACAACCGCCAAGCCCGCCAAGAACGCCAAGACCGAAGCGGAGTCTCAACTCCAAGGCACCAAGAGGATTCGGGGCCGTCCCTAGTCCCTAGCCCCCAATCCCTAGCCCCTGACTCGACACCCACCAAGGCCGCCAAGGACAGGAGAGAAGCATCCGCAAGCGATACGAGCCAGAAGCGAGATCGCAGAGGCCGGAATACGAAGATGCGGACCCGCGGTCAGGTCTTGCCGTACGCGGCGAGGAAGTCGTCGCGCTTGATTCCGCCCCTGGTGCAGATCGTCCGCAGGGTTGACGCTTTGATGGTCGGGTGGTTTGGCAAGGTCAGCGGCGTGCGAGTGCCGTCCGGATTGTCGCGAATCATACCGATGTGCTCGCGTTCGCGCACGAGCGCGAAGCCGAGCAACTCAAACGCCTTCACCACCCGCGCCTTGGGTGCATCAACCGGGAACTTCGACATCAGACGGCAAGCGCCGCGTCGGTGAGGTAGGCATCGAGCAGCGGTGAGTCCGTGTCAATCGCGTCCGCGCCGAAAGTGTCGAGGTGAAACCGGATGGCTGACTTCACGTCGGCCAGGGCTGCGTCGTAGGTGTCCCCCTCTCCAACCACAACGCCCTTCAACCCGAGCGGGTAGGCCACGTAGCCGTCCTTGTGCTTCTCGACAAGTATCTTGAACTTCGTCATCGTGCGCTCGTCAGTTCTTAGCCTGAAAGTTCTACCCCGGAAACGCATCAGTGTCAAGCCGCGCGAACGCTGGGAACTCGCCGATTCAGGAATGACGACGGGCAAAGGGACGACGGACGATGTGACGAGCAACCGCAGATTCCGCAGATGTCACAGATTCACGGCATGCTGTCTGCGGTGTACGGACCACGGCTGAGTTGCGGCTGGCGTTGACTGGGGTCAGATGGATGGCTACACTGAAGTAATGAACCCGAAGGTGACGTTCGAGCGAGAGAAGGTCGCTGAGCTCTGCCGGCGCTACGGCGTCGCGGAACTGGCGCTCTTCGGCTCGGTTCTGCGCGATGACTTCCGCGCCGGCAGCGACGTCGACGTGCTGGTCTCGTTCAGCCCGGACGCCCATCCCAGCCTCCTGGACCTGGCCGAGTTGCGCGAGGACTTGAGGGACCTCTTCGGCAGAGAGGTCGACTTGGTTGAGCGCGCCGGATTGCGAAATCCGTTCCGCCAGAGGGCGATTCTCTCGACCGCGGAAGTCGTCTATGCTTCCTGAGGACCCTGAGGATCGCGACACTGCGTTGCTCTGGGACATGCGTGAGGCGTGTCGCGCGGTCACAGAATTCACAGCCGGCGTCAAGTATTCCCGGTTTGAACGGGACAAAATGCTCCGTTCTGCGGTCGAACGCCAGTTCTTGATACTGGGGGAAGCCGCGCGACAGGTGTCAGAAGGGTTCCGCGAGAGGCACCCCGACGTGCCATGGCGTGGCCTGGTTGGGCTGTGAAACGTGCTTGCCCATGAATACGGTGAAGTGTTGGCTGAACGACTCTGGCTACTTGTGACGCAGCGCGTCCCCGAACTGCTGTCCGTTCTCGACAAAGCTGTGCCTGCCGACCCCAGCTAGTCGGCCCTTCATTGTCGGGCGGCGACCCGTGCTTCATCGTTGACGCAGGCGACACGATATCTCGTCCCGGGCGAGGTCTGACGCCAGAAGCTAGAACGCAGAGCTTCCCGGAACTCTAGCTTCTGCGGTCTCGCCTCAGCTCCTCGCTTCGCCTGACCGAGCTGTGCTACCGCCTTTCTGAAGTTTGGAGCCGTTGGCGCTGTTCTTGACCAGGAGGGATTCCGAGGCTAGATTACAGGTGTCTCTGAGAGAGTATGAGAGCGATCGTCCAATCACTGGAGTCCTGATATGCATGATGTGAAGGCAATCATCGAAGAAGCCTCGGACCTCCCTGTTGACGAGCGTGTGAAGGTCGTCGACTCCCTTCTCCGCACACTGAACGTGCCTGACCCCGAGATTGACAGGGAGTGGGCGGAAACAGCCAGGGCGAGGCTGGCCGAGCTTCGCTCCGGACGGGTCAAGGCCATTCCCGGCGAACAGGTCCTCGCACGAATCAAGGCCCGCGCCGAGCGATGACCTTCGACTTCCATCCGGAAGCCGAAGCGGAACTCACCGAGGCGATGGGCTTCTACGATGAAGTCCAACCTTCCCTCGGTGAGGAATTCGCTCTGGAGGTCTTCGCGGCGATCACGAGCATTCTGTCGTATCCGAATGCCTGGCCTGTCTTGGAGGCCGATATCCGCCGCTGTCTTGTTCACCGCTTTCCGTATGGAATCCTCTATTCCGTCGAGAGCGACCGCGTTCATGTCTTGGCGGTGATGCATCTGCACCGACGTCCGGGCTGCTGGAAAGGAAAACGCTAGTGCGGGGCGAACGGGATACGCTTATGCCGCGCATGGCATCCATGTAGGCAAGGTCGAGCCGACCTGTGATTTGGAGTGCGGGAGCAACGCTCCCGCTTTTCATCTCCACCGAACCTGCCCCAAGCCCCACGCCTGAAAAGCGGCAGCCTCGCTGCCAGAATCTAAAGGGCTTCGCTCCCCGAGCCACACTCGCCCGCCAGCGATACATAGGGAAGAGCAGGTTTGTGATGCGAACCTCTTCTCCGGAGATGAATACCGCGCTACCCCTAGCGGAGCGCAACAAGGTGCATGCGCATAAGTAACATGAAGACAATAAGTTAACCTCCTAATTCCTTCATTGACAGAAATCCACCCATGGCTATTATTATCCAACTCGGTTGAATAGCAATGCCACCAATGGCGACGATACTGATCGGGAAGATGGAACCCAACTCTTGGAGTTCCGAGGTCCTCCTGACCGGCTCCGATGGCGAGCATGTCCCTCGGTTAGTTGAAATTCCTAGCGGCTCCCGCATCACTTTAGGCAACTTTCCCCGTTCCGTCGATCCCGGTTTGTGACCCATGTCGCTCCAGCGCCGTCAC
>Ga0209610_1001872_pt1 | contig 10727 bp, 8 predicted proteins | sample LakKivw275mmetaG_FD_184137 | JGI IMG/M metagenome (GOLD analysis project Ga0209610, IMG submission 184137) | Anoxic lake water microbial communities from Lake Kivu, Rwanda to study Microbial Dark Matter (Phase II) - Lake Kivu water 275m metaG... | ecosystem: Environmental > Aquatic > Freshwater >...
GAAGAGAATGGCCTCCCGCACGGTGGCGCGGGAGACCTTAAAGGTGTCCGATAATTCCCTTTCCGTAGGGAGTTGACTGCCCTGCTTCAATTTCCCTTTCTCAATGAGATGACGGACCTGTCTGACAATGTCCTCATAGGCTCTCTTTTTCTTTATTGCCTTAAGCATCCTTAGCCTTTCCCCCTTCCCGGAGTTCCCGGATAGCCTCTTGAAAATGTTTTCCCCTGACGAAAAGCCGGTCAGGGATCTTTTCTCCGGAGTTCTTAATCGATTCAACAATCGCCCTCATGGTTGCACTTCTGCAGATCAATGCAATCTGAGAGCCTGCCATTCCTTCTGTCGATCTGGATAGCTCCTCGAGGTTTACATCGTCCCCCAGAGGCTTTTCTCTGAGATGGATCTGAAATATCTCCAGGCGCTCTTTCTCATCGGGGAGAGGGAATCTCAGGACATAATCGAGCCTGCCGGCACAGAGGAGGGCAGGGTCCAGTAAGTCCTCCCGGTTGGTGGCTCCGAGAACGACCACCTGGGAGAGATCGCTCAGGTTATCCAGTTCGTGAAAGAATTGGCTGGCTACCCTTTCGATCGCCCCTCCATCACTGGTGACCCCCCGTGTGGATACCAGGGCCTCTATTTCATCGAAGAAAAGGATACAGGGTGCCGATTGTTTGGCCTTTTTAAAGATCTGGTGGAGCGCCTTTTCTGATTCTCCTAACCATTTCGAAAAGAGGATCGGGCCACTGATGGAGATGAAATTCAAACCCGTCTCTCCGGCGAGGGCCTTGGCCATCAATGTCTTCCCGGTGCCCGAAGGGCCAACGAAGAGAATTCCTTTCGGAGGGTGGATCTTACCAGCGTTGAAGAGTTCCGGGTATTGATAGGGCCATTCCACGATGGAGATGAGCGTCTCCTTAATCTCCTTCAATCCGCCGAGATGGTGCCATTTCACAGCGGATCTCTCGGTATAGAATTCGCGTGTGGCCGTGGGCTCGATCTCACGAAGGGCTGTTAAAAAGTCCTCCATGGTGATGTGGAGCTTTTCCGAATTGGCGAGCATGGCATCGAGATGATTTTCTCCCTCAAGGGAGAGATATCTCCTTAAAGCCACCATGCCTGCCTCTTTACAGAGAGCTTCTAAATCTGCTCCCACAAAGGCATGGGTGATTTGAGCCAGACGGCTCAGGTCCACATCTTGAGAAAGGGGCATATGGCGGCTGTGAATCCGGAGAATGGCATGGCGTCCCTCCACATTAGGAACAGGAAGGGCGATTTCCCGGTCGAAACGGCCCGGTCTCCTCAAGGCAGGGTCGATCATTTCCGGGATATTGGTGGCGCCAATCACAATCACCTGCCCGCGGGAGACCATGCCGTCCATCAGGGCAAGGAGTTGAGCCACCACCCTTTTTTCGACATCCCCTAACACCTCTGCGCGTTTGGGAGCGATCGCATCGATCTCATCGATGAAGATGATGCTGGGAGCCTGGCGTGTGGCCTCCTCAAAGATTTCCCTCAGCCGTGCCTCACTTTCGCCATAAAATTTATGAATGATCTCCGGTCCGTTCACCCTGATAAAATGGAGTTTGGTCTCACTGGCAATGGCACGGGCGATCAGGGTTTTCCCTGTTCCTGGAGGACCATAGAGAAGCACGCCTTTTGGCGCCTCAATGCCCAGCCTTTCGAAGGCTTCGGTATAACGCAGGGGCAGTTCCACCATCTCCCGGATGAGCCTCAGCTCATACTCAAGCCCGCCCACATCCTCATAGGAGACATGGGAGGATGCCTCAAGAGAAAAATCCGGTTTCTTTAAGAGGAATCGGGTCTTTTGATTGATCAGGACTCCTCCCGAGGGGGAGGTGGCTTCCACCTGGAAGAAGCGGTCTTTTCCCGTTAAAAAGGGGACATTGAGCTTATCCCCGATGATCACGGGCAAGCCCTGAAGGAATTTAGGAAATTGCTCCAGCTCATTCTCTTCAGGAAGCCGGTGAGTGAAATCGAGGGGAGTTATAAGGACCGTGGTCGCGGTTTTGCGGGGGATCTTTTTGATCCGGACCACTTCCCCTGTGTTGGCCCTGGCATTGTTACGGGTGATGCCGTCAATCTGGATTATTTTTTTTCCATAGAATTCCGGAAAGGTTCCCGTAATTCTGGCCACCGTCTTTTTCCCGCCACTGATCTCGATCAGATCCCCCAGGACCCCGCCCAGGGTCTTGATATCTTCCGGATCGAGGCGTGCAAGGCCCTTGCCCACATCTTCAGCAAGGGATTCGGTAACCTTTATCTCCAGTTCAACACTCATGGGGAAATTTTGATCCAGCGTTTCATAAATTGGTATAAAGATCAGACCAATATATTTCTATATTAAATTCCATATTTTTGTCAATAAAATTTTAAGAGAACTCTGAAGAAGTGATGACCGGGCTGAAGGGATAGGATTCCAAATCCTTCGAACGCGGTCGTTTAGGTTGATTGCAATGAGCCCCTATTTTTTAAGAGTGATGTGAATTCATGGAGTTGGAGATCTGCGTTTTAACATTTAAAGGTTTCCGCTCGAAGGCTTTTCCATCCCATCCCTTCAGCCCTTTTTATCATCCAGGTTGTTTTTCAGAGATTTCTTTTAAAAGAGTTTTAACCCTTCAAAAGGTTGGAAAAATTTGTTCTCACTCCGGTTTGAGAAACGGGAGTCATTTTCAGGATTCTCCGAAAAGGGATTGAAGGGCATCCTCCCGGGCTTCCTGGATATGTTCCCGCATGATCCGTTCACAGAGGTCCGGGTCTTTCAGTTGAAGGGCCATGATGATCTTCTTATGGCCTTCCACCGCCCTCCGTCCGCCATCAGGATACCGGAGGGTAAACTTCCGGTGCCTCAACACATATTTTCTCATGGTCACAATCAGATGATAAAGCCGGGTCTTATGGGAGACCAGCCCGTGGAGGGTATCATGGAAGCGGGTATTCCATTTAAAGACCTCTTCAATCCTTTTTCTCTTCAATGCCTCTTCGGCATTCCGGATAAAACCGTTCAGCTCCCGAATCGATTTTTCAGTAATCGTTTGAGAGATGAGCCTCAGGGTGTATCCCTCGAGAATGGAACGGAGCTCGAAGAGCTCTTCCACTTCTTCCTTCGAATCCTTTGAGACGATGAATCCTCTCTTCTTCCGGGGTTTGATCAGTCCTTCCGACCCCAGCTTGTGGAGGGCCTCCCGGATCGGAGTCCGGCTGACCCCCATGGTCTGAGCCAGGTGCTGCTCGGTCAGTTTTTCTCCGGGATTGAGGTGGCCGGAAAGGATCCCGGATTTTAAATATTCGTAGACCCTTTCCCTGACAGGAAGGGTATGGTTGATAGTGGATTTTTTTGACATCACGGTTTAATCGGTTGAATACTCCTCTCCTCCTCCCATCACCTTCGGTTTTTTCCTTAAGAAGCCATAGAGGACGGAGATGAGAGCGATGATGAGGATGGTACCGGCAATCGGCCTGAAAAAGAAGGGCGCCAGATGGTAGTCAGTCATCCTCAAGCCTCTTCGCAATGAAATCTCTGTAAGAGGGCCAAGGACTAAACCGATGATCATCGGTGCCAGGGGATAACCGTATTTATTCATGAAGTAACCGATGACGCCGAAGAAGAGCATGATCCAGAGATCGGTCATGTCGTTACGGATCCCAAAGGATCCGATGGCGGCAAATAGAAAGATGCAGGGTCCGATCAGGGAATAACGGACTTTGGCAAAGTTGGAGAAGACCTTTGCCACCCCGAGGCCTGCAAAGAGCATGAGGATGTTGGCGAGGTACATGGCGATGAATATCGAATACATCAATTTGGGCTGATTCATGAAGAGCATGGGGCCTGGCTGGAGGCCGTGGACCAGAAACCCGCCGATGATCACCGCTGTCGTGGCACTTCCGGGAATTCCAAGGGTCAACAGGGGAACCATGGCGCCTCCGGTCGCCGCGTTATTGGCAGTCTCAGGGCCTGCGATGCCTTCAGGGATTCCGGTTCCAAATTTTTCAGGATGTTTTGACCATCGGACCGCCTCTGCGTAACCCACAAAGGCTGCTGTCGTTGCCCCTACACCGGGAAGAATTCCAATCCATGTTCCGATGAGGGCCGAACGAAGCATCAGCCATTTCATTCTGAGGATGTCTTTGATCCGGGGGAGGACGGTGGAAATCTTGGTGGCCAGGACCTCTCCTTTCTTCATCCCGGTTTCTGCCCTGACCAGGACTTCACCGACCGCAAAGGCTCCGATAATGGCAGGGATGAAGTTGACTCCTCCGATCAATGATTTACCGCCAAATGTAAATCGGGCATCTGAGGTCATCGGATCAATGCCGACGGTGGCCACGAGGAGGCCAAAAGCCCCTGAGATGGCTGCCTTCTTCATCCCTCTGGAACCCAGGGAGGCGATCAGGGTCAAAGCGGTGACAGCTAATGCGAAATATTCAGGCTGGGAAAAGGTGAGAGCGACTTTTGCTAATTGCGGGGCTATGAGATTGAGGACAAGGACGCTGAAAAGCCCTCCCATGCAGGAGCATATGACGGTATAACCCAGGGCTTGAGCGGCCTGTCCCTTTTTTGCCATCTGATAGCCATCGAATACCGTTGCAGAGGCCTCGGGTGCTCCGGGGACATTGAAGAGGACAGCAGAAATGGAGCCACCATAGGTTCCGCCGCAATATACCGCTGCGAGCAAAGCCAGACCATTGGTAGGGTTCATGGCAAAAGTGAAGGGAATGAGCAACGCTGTTCCCATGGTGGCATTGAGGCCCGGGATGGCACCCAGTACCACTCCTAAAAGAGCTCCCCCCCAGATGAAGAGAAGGGTCGCCGGATTAAAGATGGACTGAAAGGCACCCAGCCAGATTTCCCACATAAGAGCCTCCTAAAAAACCCTTACATGTACAACTTGTTTATCGCGTTTGTATTAATAAAAAATCACACTGAATTTATGGAAAATCCCAATCCCCCGGGGGAGAGGGACATACATCGCCTGTGTAAAAGCCAGGACGATTAGGATCGTCATGCCTATGGAGAGACCGATCATCCAGGGCCAGCTCTTTTCGCCCAGCAGGATCATGAAGGCGACGAGGAAGAAAGGGGTCAATGTGATAAACCCGATGATATTCATGAGAAAGAAATAGGCTATGATCAGAATGAGTGCGGAGAAGAACCGGATCCGGTTTCCCGTAGCCTGATTAACCTCAGGCTCTTTTTCTCTGGATGACCTCTTTCTCGCAAGAAGGGCATCCACCGCAGTCCATAAACTCAGGATCATCATCACAATAAGAATAAGCTTGGGCCAGAAGCCCGGCCCAAGCTTTCCGTAGACCTCATGTCCTTTGTAACCTGCCGCAATGGTATAGAGGTAGAGGGAAGCGAAAAAGATAACCCCGCAGATCATGATCTCTCCTTTGAACATGGAGTCTTCCTCCCTTTTAAACTATTTCTTTAACTTTTCAAGGTATCCTAACTCCTTGAAGATCTCATAATATCTTACATACTCCTCTTCCCAGAATTTGCCATATTCTTCCGGTCCCTTCCAGCCCGGACGGAGATCGAGGAGGTTTGCCTTTTCGATGGCTTTGTAGGAAGGATTCTGGGCGCACTTCTTGAACACATCCGCAAGGTAATTGATGATTTCCTGAGGTGTCCCTTTCTTCACGCAGAGGCCTCTCCACCTGCCCATGGTGATATCATATCCGAGCTCTCTTCCGGTTGGGACATCCGGGAATTTATCAAGCCGTTTCTCTGTAAAGACGATCAGCGGTCTTAACTTCTTTGATTCGATAAGCGACATGATGACCCCGGGTTCCTCGTGAAGGACGTCGATATGTCCTCCGAGGACTGCGGCATGGGTCTCAGGTGCCGCATCAAAGGGGATATACTTTACCTTGATCCCTGCCTTCTTGGCAAAGAGCATGATGATCACTTCATCCGGACTTGCGGCAGTCGTGCCCGTAAACTGGAGCTTGCCGGGATTTTCTTTGGCGTACTTGATCACATCCTGAATCGTTTTGAACGGGCTTTCGGCTCTGACGTAGAACATGCTCTCGTCCTGCTGGACATTACAGAGGGGAGCGAACTCCTTATAATTCTCACGGCCGAAGATGGTATTGATGAGCTGCTCGGGGCTGAAATTGTAAATGGTGTAACCATCCGCAGGCTGAGAGAGGACATAGGTTGATGCCTTCACTCCAGCCCCACCGGTGAGGTTCGTTACATTGATGGGGACCTTCAATTGCCTTCTTGCAGGCATCATCAGACTTCTCACGAAGATGTCGCTCCCACCACCTGCTCCATACTGGACAACCACTTCGATCGCCCGGGTAGGATAATCCTTTGGCTTGGGAGCCTGGCTCCATGCAAAACCAGTTAAAGAAATTGTTAAAACCGTGATCAGCAATGCAGTGAATACCCATTTCCTTTTCATAATCTCCTCCTTTCTGTTGCTTTGTCTATGGACTTGTCATGGCGAGCCATCTCTTCAAATTGGGATTGCCTTGGGGCAAAAATCCCTCGCAATGATACCTCTTTTTGCCTCAATGCCTTGAAAGATAATCCAATGCCTCGCTCGCACCTCCTTTCGAGAATGGGATTTTGGTCAGGGATAAGCCCATTTCAATTCCGCACAGAGTCGCGGCCAGCATCAACTCGTTGAAGTCACCGAGATGTCCGATTCGAAAGATCTTTCCTTTCAGTTTTCCGAGACCCGTACCAAGGGACATATTGAACTTTTTCAGAATAATCCCACGAAGCTCATCCGCATGATATCCATCGGGCATCAGGACTGCGGTGAGGGAATGGCTATACTCCTGAGGATTCACGCAGAGGATTTCAAGCCCCCATGCCCGAACTGCCCGGCGTGTGGCCTCAGCCAGACGTCTGTGACGGTCAAAAACATTTTCCAGTCCTTCTTCGGATAACATCCTGAGGGATTCACGAAGACCATAGAGAAGATTGGTGGCAGGGGTATAGGGAAAGAACCCTGACCGGTTATCGTTTAACATTGCCTCCCAGTCCCAGTATGACTTGCGGAACCGGGATGCCTTAGAGGCGTTCAGGCCTTTTTCGCTGATGGCGTTGAGTCCAAGACCGGGAGGAAGCATCAGACCCTTCTGGGAGCAGGCCACGGTCACATCCACTCCCCATTCATCGTGACGATAATCGATCGAGGCGAGGGAAGAGATCGTATCCACCATCAGAAGGGCCGGGTGATGGGCACGGTCGATCGCCTTGCGAATATCCGCTACCCGGCTGGTGACCCCAGTGGAGGTTTCATTATGAACAACAGCTACGGCTTTGATATTCTGATTCCGGTCTTCGGAAAGTTTCATTTCAGCGATAGAGGGATCAACCCCGTGGCGCCAATCTCCGGGAACGAAGTCAACTTCAAGGCCAAGTTTCACTGCCATGTTCCGCCAAAGGGTTGCAAAATGGCCTGTTTCAAACATCAAGATCTTATCCCGTGGGGAAAGGGTGTTCACCAGAGCGGCTTCCCACGCCCCTGTTCCTGAGGAGGGATAGATGACCACTTTCCCGGAGGTTTTAAAAATTGATTTCAGCCCCTCCATCACCTCTAGGGTGAGTTGAGCAAAATCAGGCCCCCGGTGGTCGATCGTTGGACGGGCCATTGCCCTCAGAACACGGTCCGGGACATTGGTCGGACCCGGGATCTGAAGAAAATGTCTTCCGCTCTGATAGGTCATCATGAAGACCCTCCCTATTTAATAAGCCAATGTTCGAGAGATCAGGAAGGGATTAAATGGTTTGTCTTTAAAATCTTTTACCCCATCCCTCTCACCCTGACCCAAACGGGCCTCGTAACCTTAACCCAAAGACTATTTTTACTTCCATGGTTTTCCACTGATACTGAAACCTTCTTCTCCTTTTAAGGTCTTGATGATCAGGTCTGCCTTTGTGAGGGCCTCCATCTTCTTCTCCATGGGGATATTCAACTTTGAGCCGAACTTTTCCTGACATAATTTTGAGAGGGTATCCATGGTTTTCTGGCTCCCTGTGATGGGTAAGGCAGGCCAGAAAAAAGTCGGAATACCCATGGCCACCATCCACAGGGCCTGGGTCACCTCCGAACTTCGGTTTGCCTCCGGGAAACAGGCAACAATGGGATAACTTTGAAGTCCCTTTTTCCCAACTCTCATCATTTCCAGCAGAAGGTTCAGGGCCCCTTCCTCTCCAAAATCGAGGACAGGTGGGATTTCCTTTTTTAGAGAGGAGAGGACTTTTGATAGGTTTTCTCCGCAGTTCTTCTTTGTCCCGATGGGATTGAGGAGTCCATACTTGGCCAGAGCCCTACTCGCCTCTCCCTGAGAGACGCAGAGGATATCATTCCTTAACAATTCCTGCGTCATCAGGAGGGTCTCCTGATCCTGTGTATACTTCACATTGTTACTTCCGGACAGGACCACGATCCCCTTCAATTGCCCCTTATTTAAGGCTTCAACAATCTTTTTTATATCCGGATCTTCAGGAGAAAACCCCATCATGGCCACTTCTCTGATTTCAGGAATATCCCTCGGAATATGGCGACGGAAGTCAAAGGATTTTATGGCCTGTTCAACGACTTCCCTTGCAAACTTTCCGATGTCTTTCCTTCTGCTCAATCCATCGGCTGAGATAAGGGAGACTTCAAATTCCTTGGCCACTCTAAATAAGGACGGATTGACGGATTGGTTCCCCGCCACAACGAGATCAACCGCTCCTGTCATCAGAGGGATCTCCTGGGAACCGTAGCCGGTCAATATCGGGAAGTGGAAAGGAGGGATGAGTGGACTGGTACAGGCGCCTGTGACCTGAACTCCCATTTTTTCTGCAACGTCTAAGATCTTCTTTTTAAGGATAGGGGAGAGAGGGCCGCAGATCAGGAGGTTGGGCGTTTTGTTCTTAAGAACACCCAGATTGACTTCGATCTTTGTGGGATCCTGATCTCCGAAGACAGATCTTTTTAGCTTTCCATATAGCCACTGGGATGTCCCTCCGAGAAGGGCGGATTTGAATGCCCGGAGGAGAATCTCTTCCACCCCTGCGATCCCTCCCTCCAATGTCTGGGAGGATTTAAAGAGATCTCTTGCCACCCCTTCGGGTAAAATTCCGTTCTCTTTCCAGCCCTGAATCAAAGGCTTTGGAAATTCTTTCATCATCAGGCTCCCGCCGTCTTTGAAAAGGCCCTGGATCTCCTTAAGGACCTGATCGGTTTTTGCCTTATTCCTGGGTCTAATCTGTTTTGATTCGACCTCCTCCGCAAATTCACTGATCCGATCGAGACAGGTCATGGTCCCCTTGAGGGCCAATCTCAAAAGAGACTGACTGGCAAGGACATCCTTGTCCTTTCCGCAGACGCCCATTTTATTCGAATCACGGAAGGGATGACTGATGCAGGGTCCCTGAAGACAGTCCCGGCAGCTCAAACCCGTTTCACAGAAACCGCATTCCGGAAGCTGTCCCTCATAGCGGTCCCATACCAGTGAAATCTCACTCTCTGCGGCTTTGGGCAAAAAATATTCCACCGCTTGATCGATCGTCTTCTTCTGAATGAATTCCATCTCCTGCTCCTTTCTATCTCCTCAGATAAAGCCCAACATTCCAGTATTCCGATATTCCCAATATTGATAACTAAAACGCCTTCGTCCTGTAATCTTTTCTCTCCTCCAGCCTCAACGCCTGGGTGGGACAGACCTCCGCACAGATGGGGTAGCCCATGTTGCGGCAGCGATCGCATTTGACCGCCACTCTCATCGAGGGAGAGGGGTTGATAATTCCGAAGGGGCATGCCATCACACACATCCAGCAGGCAATACAGGTGGGCTCGTTGACAAAGACGAGCCCTGTTTCCGGGTCTCTCCGCATCGTCCCGTTGGGACAGGCCTCGATACAGGGAGCCCCCTCGCAGTGACGGCACTGGAGGGCGAAATCTTTTCCTTCGACATAGACCCGTGGCACGGGTTGAGGATTTTCATGGATCGCCTGATAGAGTTCTTTGGAGACAGAGGAGATCTCTGTTGCACACCAGAGCTCACATTGATGGCATCCCGTACATTTTGTTTTATCAACCATTAATATTTTCACTCTCTCCTCCCGGTGGGTTTGAGTCCTGTGGTTTTTATAACCTGACCTTTACCCTTGAGCCAAACGGGCATCCTCGACTTTACCCTCAACCCTTCGGCCTGTTAGAGCCCTGTATCCATGATCTCTTTGAATTCGGTTTCCGTGAACCGGTCTGCATTTCTTCTGATCAGGGGCAGGAGGTCCATGAAATTAAGATTTCTGCTCATCAGCAGCGGGATGTAATCCGAGACATCGACCTTTTTCTTCAGGAGTGTCTGGTAGAGTCCAGCCTTCTGGGTTTGACCCACGAGAATGGCTCCTGCCAACCTGCCATTTTTGATGATCAGTTTCTTATAAATGTCCCTCGTCCTTCTTTTGATCTCCTGGAAGGATTCTCCACCCTCACAGGTCGAACAGGTTTCCGAATGGGTGAGCCCCATGGAGATGGCTGGGACACCGATAAAATTCCCGATGGAATTCCTCCTGAAAGATCCTTCGTAGAGTGTCTTTTTGCCAGCCATATTTAATCCCGCAACCCGGCCCTGTTCAATGGCACAGGGCCAGATCGCATTGATCCAGTTTGAGTCCCTGGTAATGTCATAAGTTTCGGTCACATCCCCGGCGGAATAGATATCCCGGACGCTCGTCCTCATCTCCTCATTCACCC
>Ga0209610_1001873_pt1 | contig 10724 bp, 6 predicted proteins | sample LakKivw275mmetaG_FD_184137 | JGI IMG/M metagenome (GOLD analysis project Ga0209610, IMG submission 184137) | Anoxic lake water microbial communities from Lake Kivu, Rwanda to study Microbial Dark Matter (Phase II) - Lake Kivu water 275m metaG... | ecosystem: Environmental > Aquatic > Freshwater >...
CATATCCGCGTCCGTCTGCGACGCAAGTGGCTGGTCGAAATTGTCGTCGCTATCCTTTTGGCATTGAGCGGCTGGTGGCTACTGCACCGACCGGTGACCCTGGATTTTGGCGATTTTAAACAGGCCATCACACTACCGACTCCCACCGCGGAACAGCGGGCGCGTTTCAACCACGAACAGACTGCCCGCTGGGTTGCGATTCCCCAGGGCGACGGCACCTTGCTGAAAGGTTACCGGACGGAAAATCAGGCTTTCTATAAAGCGGTACTCGCTCCGACTATCAACCAGTACAAAGATTATCTACTGCATTCTTCGCCGACCGAGATTGTCAATGCCCTGACCCTGTTGGGCTACGAAGCCTTCCGGAACTATATCGGACCGGAATTTTACCGCTGGGGCGGCGATCTGTTCGATCTTGACGATCCGCAGGAAGACGGCCCGCGCCATCAGGCCGCCTATGGTTTGGACTGCTCCGGTTTTGCCACCCTGCCCTTTGAGCTGGCGATCGGCTTGGAACTGCTCAAACCGACCGCGCCCGGCATGGAAATCTCTTCCAAGGGTTTCAAACTCTACTGTCAACGGACCGGCTTCCGCGATACGGGCGGAAGGAATGGCGGGGGAAATCATTACCGGTTGGACACCGCCGAGCTGGCCAATATGGGTCGGGTGATTTTCAGTCTGGCGCAGAATGCCCGTCCCACGCGCCGACAACTGCGTCTGTTGCAACCCGGCGATCTGGTGGGCCGCTCCGGACATTTTGGCTTGATTGTAGAAATCAATCACACTTTTTATTTTTTAGAGAGTGGCGGCTGGGTCGTACCACAAAACGGGTATCGTCCGGTGCGGGCCGACAAAGCCCTCGCCTGGTTCGCTAAAACCGGACCTATCGAAGTGCGCCGTACTCTGCCCGACCGACAATAAGCATCGATGAAGAATACACGTAAATTGGTGCTGATTGACATTGACGGGACCATGCTCTCGCCGGGCCTGACGCCACGCCGGGCGCTCTCGCAGGCCATTGGGGAATTGACCGGCGCCCAATTTGAATTTCAGGTAAGCCAGTTGGCCGGGTTCACCGACCCGCTAATCGTGCAGAATGCCCTGGCGGCTTTAGGTTGGTCGGAAGAACGCCAGAACGGAATGCCCAGCCGGATCATCCGGCGCTATGTGGAACTGCTGCAGGAACGCTATCCAGAGGTTGAGGATAAGAGAATGTGGCCGGGCGTGCCGGAACTGCTGGCCTTCTTGGCTGAACATCAGGCGCGCTTGGGAATCATCACGGGCAATGTTCAGCAGGGTGCGCGCATCAAACTGGCGCCCTTTGGTCTGTGGGAACACTTCAGTTTCGGCGTGTTTGGCGATGACAGTGCCGATCGCAATCAATTGCCGCGCCTCGCCCTGCAAACGGTCGCCGCCCGGTTTGGAGAAAACTATGCCCCGTCGGACGTGATTGTCATCGGCGATACCCTGCAGGACGTCAAGTGCGCCCATGTCAATGGCATGCGCTGTTGCATCGTTCTGCGCCGTCCCGAATGGCGCGCTGAAATTACCGCCGCCCAACCCGAACTATTGCTGGAAAGTTTTGCACCGCTCACCCCGCTGCAGAATTGGTTAATGAGTCTGCCGTAAGAGGACCCAGGCGTCTGCCCCAAAACCCATTTCGGGAGCGTTGCAAAGCGGCTAATTGGAATTTTCAGTGGTGCATTATATTAGACGTTGAAGCGAAATTCGATGACGTCACCATCCCGGACGATGTATTCTTTGCCTTCGGAGCGAATCAGACCTTTGGCACGGCAGGCGCTCAAACCGCCCTGTTCAATGAGGGTCTGCCAGGGGACGATTTCCGCCCGGATGAATCCGCGTTCGATATCGGAGTGGATGGTTCGTCCGGCGCGCTGGGCGTTGGTACCCTGCTCGATCGTCCAGGCGCGGCATTCGTCTTCTCCGACAGTAAAGAATGAGATGTAGCCCAACAATTCATAGGATAAGCGGATCAGGCGGTTAAGTGCCGGTTCGACGATGCCCAGTTCCTGCAGAAAAAGCGGTTGGTCGGCAGGCTCCAAAGCGGAGATTTCCTGTTCCAGCGCGGCGCAAAGGGCGGTGCAGGTGGTTTTGACCATCGGCGGCTGGGTGAAGCGTTGCGTGATTGAATCTGTTTGCCGGATGGCTGTTTCGTCAATATTCAGAACGATAAGCAGAGGTTTGGCGGTCAGGAACTGGAACCCGCGCTGGAATACTTCCTCGGCGGCCGTAGTGGGCATTTCGCGGAGCGGGCGTTCGTCGTCGAGAAATACCTTGCATTTAAGCAAATATTCGAGTTCCTGCTGCATTGCCGCGTTATGCAATTTGCTGAGTTGTTTTTCCAAGCGTTCAATGCGGCTTTCGACGATGCTCAGATCGCTGAGCAGAAATTCGGCGTTGATGAAATTGAGGTCAGCCTGCGGATCAATGCGGTTCAAGGGGTGCGGATAAAGCGGGTTGTCGAAAGCCCGGATGACGAGCAGAATGACGTCCACAGTTTTCAGATTGGTGAGAAATTGGGCGGGCAGTCCCCGGGCAGTCGTGTGCCCTTCCAGACCGGGCACCTTCAGGTACTCGATCGTGGCCGGGACGGTGCGGCGCGGATTGAAAATGGCACTGAGCTGGTCGAGGCGCGGATCAGGCACCCGGACGATGCCCTTTTCGGTTTCTTTTTTAAGAAAAGCTCCCGACTCGCTCTTGCGGCTTAATAGGGTGGTAAAAAGAGTAGATTTACCGGTGTAAGGCAAGCCGGTAATCCCGATTTGCATGTCATCTCCAATGAATATAGAATTAAAAAGCGGCGGAATTTAACCTCAATCGGCAAGATCACCAAATCCGAAAAGTCCGGGCGCGGAGACTAATCACCGAACTGCTACAACCGGAAATAAAACCAGCCCTAATCGACTGCGGCTCGCGCAGTGGTCTTTTATTTGACCAATACCAGCTTTTTCACGGCGCTGAAATCGCCGGCCCGGAGATGGTAGAAGTAAATACCGGTCGGCAACTGAGCGGCATTCCAAAGAAAAGTATAATTACCGGCATTAAGCGATTCGTTGTCAATCAGCACCGCCATTTCACGGCCTGTCAGGTCGTAGATTTTCAGCGTCACCGCCGCCTTTTCCGCCAGCGCAAACGCGATCGTCGTCGTCGGATTGAATGGATTGGGATAATTCTGTTGAAGCGCAAACTCGCAGGGAATTTGTCCGGCGATTAATCCTGACAACGGCAGGCCTGTGCCGCTCAACCGAATCGTGTCCGGCGAAGAGACGGCATTACTCGTTATGACCAGCAAACCCGCATCCGGTCCGGCATTTAGCGGATCGAATCTGAGGGTATCGGTGAGGTTTTTCCCGGGCAAAATTACCGCTGACTGTAGTGAGGAGGTGAATCGGGAATTGCTCGATTCGATATTGGTGATGACGAGCGTGTCATTTCCGGTACTGGATAAAATCAAGGCGATTTCTTTACTTTGTCCGATCAGCACCTGCCCAAATTCGAATGCAGTGGCATTGAAGGATAAGGTCACAATTGGCAGCGGCGGATTTTGCCATTGCAGATAAGGATAGCCGGAATTGAAGGTCGTTGAGATGGCCCAAATATCGGTGAAGTTCCAGGCGGATGACGTGAAGGTAGATTCGGATTTCATCTCCGCGGTGGTTTTGGCTGTGCCGCCCTGACTGTTCGTCCGCCCGGAGGTTTCGGTATCCCAGAAACAATTCTCGGCTGTGGCGTTGTAACTGCGTCCCACCAGACCGCCGCAATACTCCGCGCCCGTCACACTGCCGGTGCTATAGCAGTTATTGAGCGTGGCATTTTCATGACGTCCGACCAATCCGCCGACTTTGGAGGTGCCATTCAGGTTGGCAGTACTGTAACAGTCGTTGACGGTACTCAGGGAATTTAAACCAATGAGACCGCCGGCATACTCTTTTCCGGATATGCTACCGGAGCTGAAGCATTGATTGATCACGGTGCCGGAATTGAAACCGACTAATCCGCCTATCCGATCTTTGCCCTGGAAACTGACGTTAGTGACGCCGAGATTCCGGATCGTGTCACCCATGGTGTAGCCGAATAATCCCTGGTAGCTACCGGCTGGGCGGGCAAAGTACAGGCTATCGATGACGTGGCCCTTGCCATCGTAGGAGCCGGTGAAAGCTTTGGTTTCTTTTCCAATCGGCATCCAGCCTCCAAAAATCCAGCGCGAGCCATCGCGGGTTTCGGCAGCATTGAGGCTGGCGGCCTGGATATAATGTTTATCCCAGTTGTTGGTGTCGACCGCGACCCAGATCAGGTTATCGAACGAAGCGATTTGATAGGGATTGAGGCGCGTGCCATCTCCTGCGGAGGGAGCCGTACCGGCCGGCAGACTAAGCAGAACAGCAGAGCCGTTTTGCCAGGCAAGGAACGGATAGCCGTTGTTATAGGTGCCGGAAGTGTCCAGATCCCAGCAATCCAGTGTGCCGTTGGCGTCCTCTATCTCAAAATCCCAGCCGGCGTTGGTGAAAGTCGTCAGCGTTTGCAGCGCCAAAGTGCTCAGTGGTGTGCCTTTACCGGTATCGTTTTGGTGAGAAGTCGTGGAATCGTAAAAGCTCTGTCCGATTGGTAGTGAGGTGCCCCCGGCCAACCCCCCGACATTAGACGAACCGGCAACCACACCGGTAGAATAACAATTTATGATACTCGAACCGTCATTGTAACCTACCAACCCGCCGATATAATCTTCACCGAGCACCGCGCCGGTAGCGTAACAGTTGCCAATTCGGCTCGAGCCACTATTCATCCCGACCAGACCGCCGATGTAACGGACATAATAACCTTCGCCGGGCTTGGTGCCAGTAACGTTATTCAGCGCACAGCATTCGGTAATATAAGCACGGTAAGAATTCGAACCGACCAGTCCGCCGACATAAAAGTATCCCGAAACGGTGCCCTCCGCTACGCATTTGGTGATGTTACCGATATCATAATTGAAAGTGGAATTTATCCCGACCAGACCACCGACACCTTGCATTCCGCTGATCGCACAGTTCGTGGTACAGTTCGTGATCAGACTTCCGGAATTCGAACCCACCAGTCCGCCGACATCATCGCCGGTACCACTGATTCGCCCTTCGACCGTACAGTTTTGAATCGTCGACAGATGTTCCGTCACGCCTGCCAAACCACCGACAAAATAGGAGCCGACAACATAGCAGTCAGTCAGAGTTAGATTGGCGATAGTGGCGCCGGAAGTGTATCCGAATAATCCGACGTAAGCAGTTACCGGCCGATTGACGCTCAGCCCCGAGATGCTATGGCCGTTTCCATTGTAATATCCGGAAAACATTGTGGCCCCACCAATCGGAATCCAACCTTCTTCTCCCCAGATTCCGTTAGGTTTGGTTTCCGCGGCGTCGATATCGACAGTTTGTAGAAAATAGACACCATTTAAATTATTGTTTTGGTCATTAACCATGGAGGCAATCCAGTGCAGGTTGGCTAAGTTGGTGATCAGATAGGGATCGCCTGCAGTTCCGCTACCTGAAGGCGCAATCGGGTCAGGGACGGCCCAGGCTCTACTAAGTAATAATGTCAAACAAACGATTAGCATAATCCCTATGAAGTCACTCATGTTTCGGCTCGATTGCATATGGCTCCTTTCCAGCTCCGGTTACTATTAATCCGTACTTACTAATTCCGTACATACGTTAAAATTTTTAAAAATCACTGCGGATAATTTGAGAGGATTTCCAATTATTTTCAATACTTATTGTTACTATGAAATACCCCTGTTTATTGAATTGTGCTCTAAATCATTAATGCGGAAATCAGCAAGTCTTTTGGCGCAAGAAATCCCGAATACTGACCAAGCGACGGTTGTCAGATAATGCATGGAGCGGGCGTTAGGCATTGGCACGGTGCGGCAGGAATTGAAAATGGCACTGAGCTGGTCAAGGCGCGGATCAGGCCCGCGCACAATGCCTTTTTCGGTTTCTTTTTGGGCCGGTACAGGTCAGGTTCCGACCGGCGACTGAGCAGAATGCTGGCAAGAAGGCTCTGACCGCTGACGGAACATCCGGCGATCCTGATTTACATGGTGTTTTAAAGAGAGTAAATTTTACAAACCAATATTAAATGACTTGTTCTAAAATGAATTTGTGGGTGTTTGGATAAAATTGTGTGCAAGGGTAAGAATTAGTGGATTACGGGTAGGTTTGTGCTATCCAAGCGTAGACCGCTGAGAAAATCTGTACATGGGAGACAGAGAATTCGGTCGAAGGCAACTCGTTCTGTACCACGATACAGAAATAACGCCTGGCTGGCCGGATAATCGCGCTGAAAAATTTTTAAACCGCGTAAATCTTCCGGGCGCAATCGAATAGTATTTTTCACCTCGATCGCGTAAAAACCTGCTGGGCCGTAAAGGACGAAATCTACCTCCTGGTGTTCATAAGAATGCCAGTAGGAAATCTGATAAGGTTCATTCAGGTAGGCATTCCAAGCTAAAAGATGCTGGGCCACCAGACTTTCTAAAGCCGCACCATCAATCTCTGCCGGAGTGTCAAGCGGGCCTGCCGGACGAAGTTGCCGGTATACACCGCAATCAAATAAGTAGAACTTGTCGTGCGCAATCAACTTTCGCTGTCGCCGCCTTGTAAACGCCGGCAGGCGATATGCCAGTAAGATGTCTTCGAGTATCGTCAGGTAGCCTTCCACTACCTTGCGTTCGACCTGACAGTCGCGGGAGACGTGACTGATATTCAATATACTGCCTTGTGAAAAGCTGATTGCCTCAAGAAACCGTGAAAAATTACCAAAATTCCGAACCAGGCCTTCAGCTTGAACCTCCTCCTTCAAGTACAGAGACACATAAGCACGTAAAGTGTCCTTAGGTTCACGGGCTGATAAAACAACAGGTAAAAGGCCATATTGCAGGACATCATCCAGAATCAGTGGTCGTTGTACTTCTCCAAATAGAAACGGATGCAGTGTGCGATAGACCAATCGTCCGGCTAATAGATCAGTCCCCCTGCGTTTTAACTTCCGGGCACTTGAACCGCTCAGGATAAATTGCCGGTCATATTTTTTTTCTATCAGATTGTGCACGACGTCAAGTAACGCAGGGACTTTCTGCACCTCGTCAATGATGATCGTTTTTTTTTGCGGATTACCTTGGATAAGATTAATTAGGTAATCTGGATGAGCACTAAAACGGTGATAGTTCTCGGGTAACAACAAGTCGATGTTCAAAGCCTCTGGATAGGAGGCATTTAAAAAAGTTGATTTGCCGGTTCCGCGTGGCCCGAACAGGAAATAGCTTCCCTGCGGTGGCTGAAAAAATCTGGGATATATTTCCATAAAACACCTATTTTTTGGAAATGAACGACCCAAAATTACAAATTTTTTCATAATAACCATAAGGCAAATCGCAAAGAATAGGGTAATTGAACAAATCACCTAAACTTTAATTAACGCAGCTGTTTTTAAAATCAACCGCTCGTATCGAAAAAGATTTTATTTGCCTGGCTCAGTTCCAGCTCAGCTCATCACCGCTTTGACCACGTCCATCACCGTGCCGTCCACCCACTTGATCGCGGCGACGATTTTTTCGGCAGTATGGGGCGGTTCGGGTTTACCGCAGATACTTTCGACTTCGCTTTTAAGGTCGCGAATGTCAACGATAGGCAGAGACGAATCTTTCAATTTGGCCCGCAGGTCGGTACGCCGGGGATTGATCGCGATGCCCCGTTCCGTGACCACGACGTCAATTAGTTCGCCCGGCCCGCAGAGCGTGGTGACATTGTCCACGATGACCGGAATGCGATCGCGGAAAGAAGGCACGGGCAGGATGGTGCATTTGGAAAACAGACAATTCTGCCAGCCGCCGATGCCGTGCAGGAGTCGTCCGTCGGAGTGGGTGACGACGTTGGCGTTGAAATTGACATCCACCTCGGTGGCGCCCAGCACGACGACGTCCACCAGTGAGGCGAAATTGCCTTTGCCGTGATAGTTGTAGCTGGTAAAGGGCGAAGTATTGATATGTCCGCGATTTTCGCGCATGGAACGCACGCCCTCGAGGTCGAAAGTCTGGCCGTCGAGAATGTAATTGGTGAGTCCCTCCTCGAGCATTTTGACCAGATAGGAATTGGAGCCGCCGCGGACGAACCGCGCTTTGATGTGTTTTTCGCGCATCATTTCCGCCAGGAAGATCGAAAAAGACAGCGCGGTTCCGCCGGCTCCGGCCTGGAATGAAAAGCCTTCCTGCATTATTCCGGCCTCGGCGACGAAACGCGCGGCGTATTCGGCGATCAACAACCGGTCCGGACTTTTGGTGATTTGGGTGGTGCCGGAGACGATTTTGGCAGGTTCGCCAATCTTGTCCATGACCACGACATAATCCACATAATTGCCGTGAATTTGCCAGGGCAGGCAGGGGAAAGGAATCAGATTGTCGGTCACAATGATGACCTTGTCGGCGTACTGGGAATCGGCCAGGGCAAAACCCAGCAGACCGCAGGCGGAAGGACCACGATCGCCGGTGGCATTGCCGAAAGCATCCGCGGTCGGGGCGGCGATTACGGCGATATCAAGGTGTACCTCGCCATCCTGAATGGCCTGATAGCGCCCGCCGTGTGAGCGGAGGATGGCCACGCCTTTCATTTTTCCGGCAGAACAGTAATCACCGAGCGGTCCGTTCATCGAACCCTCGATGTGGTGAATGACGCCGTTGTCCAAATATTTTATCAGCGGGGCATGGCAGGGGAAAGCCGCGCTGGGGAACCAGCGCAGGTTTTTTACGCCCAGCTCGGCACAGGCGTCGAAAAGCGCGTTGGCGACCAAGTCGCCGTCACGAAAATGATGATGGGTGCTGATCGTCATGCCGTCTTTCAGGCCGCATTTCTGCAGGGCGGTTTTCAGGTCGGTGACGACCTTGTTGCCGTCGGGGGGGTAATCGGCGCAGGAGGCGATCGGCGGGGCGGCTTTCCGGCCGCTCGGTCGATATTTTCCGATACCCTGAAAAGGCGGGTGTGGTTGGCCATTGATGATGGTGGGCACCCGGCGCCCGGCGGCGTTTGGGATCATCTGCTCTTTCATATTGTATTCTCCCGCCAGTTGGGTTGTAGCAAGCCGGTTTGTTCTGCCTGCTGAATGGTTTTTAGAGCGCGTTTGACGACCGGGGCATCAATCATTTTATTGCCCAGCGCGACGACACCTTTGCCCTGCGCCTGAGCAGTTTCGAAGGCGATGACGATTTTGCAGGCGCGCGCTATTTCGGTCGTACTCGGCGCGTAGCCGGCATGAATAATTTTGATCTGGCGCGGGTGGATGCAACCCATCCCGTCGAAACCGAGGGCTTTCGATTCGGCGACGACGCGCTGCAAGCCTTCTGTATCGGCGACATCGGAAAAAACCGAATCAATGGCCTGGAGGCCGGCCGCGCGCGCGGCATTCAGCACCATCTGACGGGCAAAAAAAGTCTCGCGTCCTTCAGCTGTGCGCGGAGCGCCGATGTCAGCCGTGTAATCTTCCAGCCCGATCGTCAGGGCGACAACTTCCGGCGCCGCGCTGGCGATTTCCAAAGCTTTCAAAACGCCCTGCGCGCTTTCGATGATCGGCATCAGCCAAATCGGGTAAGCGAGGTTGTTTTTGAATAAAATGGTCTTGATTTTGGCCGCCACCTGCTCAACCTGCGATCCCGATTCGCATTTGGGAATCAGGATCAGATTGACGCGCTGGGGGACAACATAATCCAGGTCGGTCAAACCCTGCGGCAGTTGATTGATGCGTACCATGCGTTCTGCGCCGTAAAAATTGATCGCCCGCAGGGCGTTGCGCACCAGAATCCGTGCTTCGGCTTTTTTTGCGGGCGCCACGGAGTCTTCCAGGTCGAGAATGACTCCGTCGGGCTGATGTAAGCCGGCGTTGAGCATTAGTTTGGGAGTATTGCCGGGCAGATAGAGCCGACTGCGTCGCCGCCGATCGGCTTCTGTGGGTGTCGCATTGACATTCAGCAGGGGTGGTAAATATTCCTGCTGGATGTCAGCGATCTGACGCAGGGCGGCTTCCAGGCGCGCGGTCAGTACAAAGGGCAGGGCGCCATTGTCCTCAATCTGAACGCGGGCATGCTCGATCCCGAAAAACTGCAGAGCTTGCCGACAATCCTGAAGGATAGTTGCGCCATAAAGCGCCTTGACTTTGCTGTGCAGATCAATTTGGAGACCACCCTTCCGGGTCAACTCGATGGTAACCAGGCAGTCACTGCGGTCGTCCTTGCCACAATTGCCAGCCATACCGATACTTGTCACGGCGACCTCCTCTTATATCTGAATTGAAAATGTTTCGATCATAACTCAGGGTAATTTTCTGCTTTCCCGTCAAAAATGCAAGCCTGGAGTTGCAGACGGGCAAAAATGTCCGATGCGCCTGATATGTGCAAGTGGACTTAAAAAAGTTGATGACAACCAAGATTGTCAAGATTGCACCTAAAATTAAGGTCACGCCAACCAAGGATTCGGTAAGTGAACGCTGGTCAGATGCCGGTCAGCTCAGCCAGTCGTTTAAAGAGCAGAAGCGGAGTACCTCGAACAGTGACCTGCCGAATTCCTTCTGACCATTCGGAATGGTAAAGACAAATCCGGGGAAACGGTAACCAGTAGAATGCTCGGTGAGAACTTCGACAGGTTTTAGCGCTTATAAGTAAATGATTTTCGTCAGATGAT
>Ga0209610_1001877_pt1 | contig 10712 bp, 8 predicted proteins | sample LakKivw275mmetaG_FD_184137 | JGI IMG/M metagenome (GOLD analysis project Ga0209610, IMG submission 184137) | Anoxic lake water microbial communities from Lake Kivu, Rwanda to study Microbial Dark Matter (Phase II) - Lake Kivu water 275m metaG... | ecosystem: Environmental > Aquatic > Freshwater >...
GCTTACTGGATGTTATCGTTCAGGCTGCAGATGCTTTATCAGGTGCAAGACCTGGAGCAAGAAGGGAGATGCTTGAAACGTACATTAAGAGACTTGAAGAACTTGAACGAATTGCCAACAGTTTTTCAGGGGTTGAAAAGTCATATGCTATACAGGCAGGAAGGGAGATAAGAATAGTTGTCAATGGCGAGAAGATTAGCGATGAGAATACATTTATGTTATCAAGGGATATAGCAAAAAAGATAGAAACAGACCTTTCCTATCCCGGGCAGATAAAGATAGTAGTGATAAGGGAAACAAGAGCTATAGAATATGCCAAATGAGATCAGGGTTTTATTACTTGGAGATGTAATTGGAAAACCAGGCAGAAAAGCGGTTGAGCGTTTTATAAAGACAGTCGATGTAGACTTCAGGATAATAAACGGTGAAAATTTAGCTGGAGGCATAGGCATAACACCTTCAGTAGCAATGGAGATGATATCGTACGGCATCGATGTCATAACAACAGGAAACCATGTCTGGAAGAAAAAAGAGATTGTGCCTTTTTTAATGGAAGACCAGAGGGTACTCAGGCCCTTAAACTATCCGGCTGGAACGCCCGGTTTCGGCTATCACATTATAAAAAAGAACAGTAAGACAATATGTGTGGTGAATATTGAGGGGAGAATATTTATGAATCCTCTCCTCTGTCCGTTCCGTTCAATGGAGGAGCTTATTGCACAGGTAGAAAAGGAGGTTCCTATAATCGTTGATTTCCATGCAGAAGCAACATCGGAGAAGATGGCTATGGGGTGGTTCCTCGATGGGAAGGTAGCGGCAGTTTTAGGAACACACACCCATGTTCAAACTGCTGATGAGAGGATTTTACCAAATGGTACAGGTTATATAACCGATGTGGGGATGGCTGGTTCTATAGATTCTGTCATAGGTATGGATAAGATGAGTGTTCTGGAGAAATTTGTCACACAGGTGCCCCAGAAATTTGAAGTCGGAAAGGATAATATTGAAGTGCAAGGGGTAATAGTTACTATAGACAGTAGAAATAACCGATGTATAGCCATTAAAAGAATAAAGGAAAAGGTTTAGCACATGAGTGTTGAAAGAGAGATTGAAATCATAAAACGTGGCGCTGTCGACCTTGTCAGTGAAGATGAATTGAGAAGGAAAATAATAAAGGCGAGAGCTGAAAAAAGACCTTTAAGGGTAAAGCTCGGGCTTGACCCGACAGCACCTGACCTGCACCTTGGCCATACTGTCGTGATTCAGAAGTTGAAACAATTTCAGGAACTTGGACATACAGCTATATTCCTCATAGGGGACTTCACAGGTATGATAGGGGATCCTACGGGAAGGATTGAGACGAGACCAAGTCTCACGAAGGAAAAACTTCTTGCGAATGCCGAGACATATAAAAAACAGGTCTTCAAAATTCTTGACCCGGAAAAGACAGAAATAAGATCTAACAGTGAATGGTTTGAGGCGATGAACGCTGCGGATATGATCAGGCTCTGTGCCAAATATACCATGGCAAGGATGCTCGAGCGTGAGGATTTCCGGAACAGGTATCAGAACAATCTTCCCATAAGCATCCATGAGTTTCTCTATCCCCTCGTGCAGGGGTATGATTCTGTTGCACTCAGGGCAGATGTGGAACTTGGAGGCCACGACCAGATTTTCAATTTACTCGTGGGAAGGGAAATTCAAAAGGCTTACAATCAGGAATCCCAGGTTGTGGTAACAGTACCTTTACTCGAGGGCACAGATGGTATAAACAAGATGAGTAAGAGTTATGGAAACTATGTTGGTATCAATGAGTCACCAGATATAATGTTTGGTAAGCTTATGTCTATATCAGATGAGCTGATGTTGAAATATTATGAACTGTTGAGTGACATCACGATAGATGAGTTACGGGTATTAAAGGAGGGAATAAAAGCCGGGCGAATACATCCGAGAGATGCAAAGGTAAGGTTTGCAAAAGAGATAATTACCAGATTCCATGGAGGAGAGGAGGCAGAAGCTGCACATGGAGCGTTTGAAAGGTTATTTAGAGAAAAAGAAATACCGGACAATATAGAAATCGTGGAAATGAAAAAGGAGGAAGTGGATAAATGGTTGCCTAAACTTCTCATGAATATTGGTTTGGTTTCGTCTACTACAGAGGGTAAACGTATGATTGCTCAGGGTGGTGTTAGCATAAACAGTTCAAAGGTCATAACGGAAGAAACCCCTTTAAATGATAAAGAGTTTGTTATAAAGGTTGGAAAGAGAAGGTTTAAAAAGATTGCAATCAAAGATTAGTGTCCCTTGACATAGGGGTAATTTTATTGTTTATTAAAGGACATTCCCCGGTAGCTCAATCGGCAGTAGCGGCTGGCTGTTAACCAGTAGGTTGCAGGTTCGAGTCCTGCCCGGGGAGCCAAAATTTTAATTAATGATTTCAATAGGTTAGGAGGTTAACAAAATTGTAGCTTCGAACCCAGCGAGATTACTGGCTGAAGTTATAAATAACCTATTGGAATTGAGTATAAGGCAAACCGGCGAAAAATAGCCAGTTTGCCTTTTTCTTTTTATTGGAGTTATTATCATAAGTAGTGGTTAATACCCGTTAGCAAAGGGGGATTAAGACTGCGCAGAAATAAATCGCCATGTTGTCGCCAGTTGGTTCACTTTGGAAGACGTTTTAAAAGATTAAACATGAGCAAATTCTTAGACTTCTTCCTACTTGATAAAATGGATAGTTTAGATGATTGATCCCAAAGACCTTGAAAACCAACTCCAAAAAGCATTAAAAGAGTGTGCTTTGTTGAGGGAGGAAAATGAACGGCTAAAGAAGCTACTCGGTTTATATCCTGAAGATCGTACTCCAACACCCAAACCAAATGTATCAGGGCCATCCACGCCATGTACCTTTGCAAACCAAGTTACTAATGACTCTCCAATAGAAACCCAGATCACCCTTTTTCGGTCATTGTTTCATGGCCGTGAAGACGTTTATCCAATCAGATGGGAAGGGAGAAAAGGAAATTCTGGCTACTCACCTGCTTGTGCAAACGAATGGAACCGCACCTTTTGTGGCAAACCCATGGTGAAGTGTTCCGACTGTCAAAATCGAGACCTCAGGCCAGTCACAAATGAAGTGATTCTGGGCCATCTGCTCGGAAAATACACGATAGGGGTTTATCCACTCTTACTGGATGAAACCTGCTGGTTCTTGGGTGTAGATTTCGATAAAAAAGGCTGGCAAGAGGATGCGGCTGTATTTCTTAAAACCTGTGGAGAGATGGGAATTCCAGCAGCACTGGAACGTTCGAGATCAGGAAAGGGAGGGCATGTCTGGATGTTTTTCGACTGCTCGGTTCCGGCTTCCTTGGCTCGGAAATTTGGTTGTGCCATCTTGACACGTTCCATGGAACGACGCCACCAAATCGGTCTGGATTCTTATGATCGCTTCTTTCCAAGCCAGGATACTATGCCCAAAGGTGGGTTCGGGAATCTCATCGCTCTTCCTTTACAACGAGTTCCCGGAGAGAAAGGCGATAGCGTCTTCGTAAATGGGGAGTTCGAACCCTATCCGGACCAGTGGCAGTTTCTTTCCACAATTGAAAGAATCCAGTTGGAGAAAGTGGAATCTGTAGTCCAGGAAGCATCACGAAACGGAACCATCCTTGCCGTCCGCATCAGCTTGGCTGATGAAGGGGTAGGGGGGGATCCCTGGACTTTGCCTCCCTCAAAGAAGAAAAAGGAAAAAACCATCCAAGGACCATTCCCCGAGACTGTCCGAATAGTTCAAGGCAATCTGATCTATATTGAAAAGAATGGGTTGCCTCCTGCCATGTTAAACCGTCTGATTCGGCTGGCTGCCTTTCAGAATCCGGAGTTCTATAAGGCTCAGGCTATGCGCTTGTCGACTTTCGGCAAAGCCCGGATCATCGGTTGTGCGGAAGATTTTCCGTCCCATGTAGGCCTCCCCCGGGGTTGCCTCGATGATGTACTTGAGTTGATCAAAACACACAAAATCAAACCAGAACTGGCTGACGAGCGCTTTGAGGGAACTTCGATCAACGTGATTTTCAAGGGAGAACTTCGCCCACGTCAACAAGAGGCTGCTCATCTATTATTTGCTCACGACCACGGTATCCTGTCAGCCCCAACCGCTTTTGGTAAGACCGTGATAGCGGCATGGCTTATCGCAAATAGAAAAGTTAATACGCTGGTGTTGGTTCACCGCAGGCAACTTATGGACCAGTGGCGCGAACGGTTGGCATTATTCCTTGGTACGCCGCTGGAAGACATCGGGCAGGTGAGTGGCGGCAAAAAGAAGGTTACCGGTTCTATCGACATTAGCCTCATCCAGAGCCTCAATCGTAAGGGGGAGGTTAAAGACATGGTGGCCGGATATGGTCAAATCATTGTTGATGAATGCCACCACATCCCTGCCTTTACCTTTGAACAGGTTCTCAAACAGGTAAAAGCTAAGTACATTGTGGGCCTTACCGCAACTCCCATCCGCAAAGACGGGCATCATCCTATTATCTTGATGCAGTGTGGGCCCATCCGTTTCAGGGAAAGTCCGAAAAAGCAGGCCGCCACGCGACCATTCGAACATATGGTCATAACAAGGCATACAAATTTTAGAATAACCTCAGAATCAGCCGATGTAAAAATCCAGGATATCTATGCCGCCCTTGTACTTGACAAGGATCGTAATGAATTGATCTTCAATGATCTGTTAAAGGCTTTAGAAATGGGACGTTCCCCACTCCTTCTAACGGAACGGGTTGAACATTTAGAGCAATTCGCCGCACAACTTAAAGGTGTTGCCCAGAATATCATCGTTCTTAGGGGCGGAATGGGCAGTAGACAACGCAAGGCGCTGGCTGATCAAATTAAAGCCGTGCCCGATTCGAAGGAACGAGTGATCATATCCACAGGTCGGTATATTGGAGAAGGGTTTGACGATGCCAGACTGGATACCCTATTCTTAGCCATGCCTATTTCTTGGCGCGGTACGCTCCAGCAGTACGTGGGGCGCCTCCACCGGCTTCACGATAACAAACGGGTAGTGCAGGTTTACGATTATGTCGACAGTCACGTGCCAACGCTAATGCGAATGTATAAGAAACGCCTTAAGGGCTATGAGGCCATTGGGTATTCGATGCAGGATGCCCCTGAGAACCCAAGGCAGCAGGCTAACGAATACGAGTATTTCCAGGAAGCTTGAAAAGTAGTAAAGAAAAAAGAAAAATCTCCTTACGCAAATTTGATTCCAGTTACAAGGCCTTTTGCAGGAATCGTCACTTGATTTAGTTGCTCAAAGAAAGAGATTCCACGGGGTATAACAATAGAAACCTACCTGGAAAAGATGTAGAATAATTGATATTTAGTATTATGAACAATTTCCTGAAAGACGCAACGTGTTGCCCTTTTCTGTTGACCAATAGCAACTGGTAATTGTAGGTTTTGCTATTGTTTTTTTGATAGGCGAGAGTATAATATTAAAGAAACGGAAAAAATACGATGGTCGTATATTAATTATTCGCCCATGAGGAAAAATGAAATATAACATAGAATTCAAACCTAGGGCGGTTAAAGACATTGAGGCCTTTCATTCAAGGATTCAGGGTCGCATTCTTGATAAAATTGAAGAGATGAGCGATAATTTACGTGGAGACGTTAAACGCCTTACTGATTCTAAGCCCGAGTATCGATTGCGTGTTGGGGACTACAGGGTTCTGTTTGAAATTGAAGGGAGGGCGATCGTTATCTATCGAATACGGCATCGCCGTGAGGCATACCGATAAATGGAGGTTTAATCATGGTTACACTGAACGCGCAGATCATAAAAAAAGAAGGAAGAAAAGAATACGTCATTCTACCCTATGAAGAATTCCTGAAGGTCCAAGAGGAACTCCATAACTACGAAGACCTTCGCTGCCTTAGGGAAGCCAAGGAAGCAGAAAAGGATGCTCCAACCATTGGTATAGATCAACTCAAGCGCCAAATGGGAGGGCGAACAAGGCGTTCCACCGGATTGCGTACCTTGCCCAAAAAGCGGGCTTCCAAGTAAGCTTTGTGTTATACCACATTACAACCGTAATTAACAATTCTCCAGTGTGTATCCCGTGCAAGTCTTGTAGGTGTTTTTGATAGTCACGAGGCAATTTGACGGCGTCTGTCAGATTAAATATCGTCCAGGGGCAGACACGTAAAGCGGAGCCTCATTTACCATAATTTTTTGAGGCAGGAGACTGATCCGGGTATGACCTTTGACGATCCGCTTCATTTCAAGCCTAACCCCATCCCACAAAAGCACGCTTTGGGATACCAATCCGGGGAGCCATTTCGACGCGAAAAGGACAATATCAAAAATCTTGACCCCTGATGTCAATAGTGGACACTAATAATATTCATGCTGCCTTCCTTCCTGCATAGAATTGCTGCTCATAAGCTGCAGGGGGGGATAGATATCCGAGCCTTTTCTGCCGCCGTTGCCGATTGTAGAATATCTCAATATATTCTGTGATCTCTCTGATTGCCTGTCCCCTGTCGTAACAGTTTCAAAATAGCGTATATGTCGAGCACAAAGTGAACACGGTTTGACTCAAATCGTGAATCTCCATTTGCAGAACGTATCTTTCGGGTGAGGGTCAGGTGGAGCAAAAAGGCACTCAACCTTGATGTTCGGGTCAATTGCGTGGGCAAAGCTTATGAACTCGGCCTTATGCATGTCCTTGCAGACAAACTCATCAAGACCACGTCTCAGCCTTGCCTCCTGGGTAGAACAGTGGGGCACGGTTATATTTACTTCATTCTCTTTTTCTTCAATCTCGTAATCTACGATGATGGTCCAAGGGAAAAATTTTAATGCCTTCACAAAACCTTTTAATCTTTTCTCCCCTATATTGAACCGTTTGATGAGGTCTTTTGCTGCCATCTCAGGTACACGTCCCCAGACCCTTTCATTTATGTTTTCGGCAGTGGGCTGGTCGAACCTTTCTGCCACATAGAGAAACCAGAAGGCATCAATAACCCTGTAATGCCAGAGCAAAAATTCAATGTAACTTCTGAGTTGAGACGCTTCCATTTTTTCAAAGATTTTTAAATTCATTTACCCCCCTTGTTTAAATTTTTAAATTTCAATTTTTAAACTTTAGATTACGGGTTTCTATGGCACCCTGCTAATCATCCTCTTCCTTGAGACCCCTGCTTCTAATATCCTTTAAAGAAGTTTTAAGGTCTTTTCCTTCATATACAATCCTGTAAAGCTCTTCAGTAATGGGCATTTCTATCCCTAATCTTTGTGAGAGTCTGTAAGCTGAATTAATTGTATAATAGCCCTCTACCACGGCCTTTTGTAATCCTATAATATCCTCTGGTTTCTTTCCCTTTGCGAGTTGTGTGCCGAACCACCTGTTTCTACTTAAATGGCCGTAAGATGTAAGGATTAAATCACCAACTCCGGAAAGTCCCATGAATGTGGTTTCCTTGGCTCCCAGTGCCTTTCCCAGCCTCCTGATTTCTGCAAGGGCGCGGGTTATAAAGGCTGCCAGCGTATTCGTGCCAAGGTTTAAGCCCTCTATGATGCCCGAACCTATTGCCATGACATTTTTCATTGCACCGCCCAGCTCTACCCCGATAATGTCTTCACTTGTATAAACCCTGAAATTGTCATCATGGGTAACCCTCTGAAAATACCTTGAAAGGTCCCTATTCTTTGAAGATACTACGACAGATGTGAAGGCGCCGCCTGCAACCTCTTTAGCGAATGAAGGACCGGAAAGTACCCCGATATGAGCATTGCCTCCAAGTACCTTTTTAACTACCTCACTCATGCGCAAAAGGGTTTCTGTTTCGAGCCCCTTTGTAAGGATCAGTATATTCTTGTCCGATAGTGACCTGGATATACCTTCTATAGTCTTCCTTATGGCAAAAGAAGGTGTGGCAATGACAATATTGTCTGAGGACGAGGCGAGCATTTCGAGACTATTTGTAAATTCAATGTTTTCAGGCAATATGAACCCTGGGAGGTAAAAGGTATTTTCCCTCTTTTCTTTGAGTGTTTCGTAAAGTTGTTTTTCATATACCCAGAGAAGTACCTTCTTTCCTTTCCTTGAGAGATGGATAGAGAAGGCAGTACCCCAGGCACCTGCACCAATAACGCCTATATCCATTAATCTTCGCCTATTATTGCTACCCCGCTTATTGTTTGTTCTTTTTCCAGATCCATAAGCTTTACGCCGAGACCACCTCTTTTTTGAACATGTATAGCTTTGGTGTTAAACCTGATTGTCTTTCCTGTATCTGTAACAAGTATTATATCGTTGTTTTCGCTTACCTTTACCTTTTTTAAACACACAACCTGGCCGTTCTTTGTTCCGCATCTGACATTTGTAATGCCCTTGCCGCCACGTGCCTGTACCCTGTAATCGGAACAGGGGGCGCGCTTTCCATAAGCCCTTTCAGTAACCGTAAAAACAGTACAGTCCGGGGTTACAATCTCAATAGAAGCCACTTCATCATTTTCCCTTAATTTGATACCTCTGATACCGTACGCTACCCTGCCCATCGGTCTTACCTGTTCTTCTTTAAATCTTATTGACATACCCTTTTTTGTAGCAATTATTAATTCGTTTTGCCCGTTTGCTTCAAGGACATCTATAAGGCTGTCGTCCTCCGGCAGGCTTATTACCCTTATCCCCGAAGACCTCAGATGTCTTAATAGACTCAAGGATATTTTCTTTACCTGCCCTTTCTTTGTGACGAAAAATAGGTATTTATCTTCCTCAAACTCTTTCACATGAGCAATTGCGGTTATTCTTTCATTTCTATCCACATTTATAAGGTTTATTACAGGTTTCCCCTTTGAGGATAATTGGGCTTCCGGGATCATATGAACTTTAATGATGTGGGCCTTACCGGTATTGGTGAAGAATATTATATAGGAATGAGTGGAGGCTATATACAGGTGGTCTACAACGTCTTCCTCTCTCACGATTATGCCAATTTTCCCTTTTCCGCCTCTTAGTTGATTTTTGTACTGGTCTAAAGGTGTCCTTTTTATGTAGCCTTTGTTGGTAATTGTGACTACAACCTCTTCCTCTTTGATCATGTCTTCTATGGTAATTTCAGGCAGTTCATCAACAATCTCCGTGAGCCTTTCATTCCCATATTTCTCTTTCATTTCAAGGAGTTCCTTTTTGACGAGTTCCAGCAGGAGCCTTTCGTCCTGAAGAATCTTTTGCAGTCTCTTTATCTCTTCAGAGGTAGTTTTAAAATCATCAAGGATTTTTGTTCTTTCGAGGGATGTGAGGCGTTGCAGCCGCATCTCAAGGATGCTTGTAGCTTGTTTTTCAGAAAGTTTAAAACGGTCCATCAGCGAGGCCTTTGCTTCCTGTATATTTTTTGATTTTTTAATGAGGGCAACAACCTCGTCTATATGCTCAAGCGCTATTCTAAGTCCTTCAAGGATGTGGAGCCGATCCTGAGCCTTGTTCAGTTCAAAGGTAGACCTTTTGGTTACTACTTCTCTTCTGAAGCTTACAAACTCTGTTAACATTTGTTTCAGGTTGAGGACCCTGGGTTCGTTGTTTACAATAGTGAGAAATATAATGCCAAATGTGGTTTGTAGCTGGGTATGTTTATAGAGTTGGTTTAAAATAGGTATTGCCATTTCACCCTTTTTTATCTCTATGACTACACGTATTCCTTCTCTATTCGATTCATCTTTTATGTTTGATATACCTTCAATCCTTTTTGTGTTTATGAGTTCAACAATACTCTCAATAAGCCGTGCCTTATTAACCTGGTATGGAATTTCTGTTATGACGATCGCTTCTTTACCATCCTTTTTCAGTTTTTCTATAGTAGTTGTTGCCCGGAGTATAATATGTCCTCTTCCGGTTTCATAGGCATCTCTTATGCCCTGCCTTCCATAGATTATTCCTTGAGTCGGAAAATCAGGCCCTGTGATATGGGTTAAAAGTTCTTCCAGTGTAATATTCGGATTGTCTATGTAAGCAACTGTGCCGTTAATGACCTCGTTTATATTGTGAGGCGGTATGTTGGTTGCCATACCCACAGCGATTCCAGAGGACCCGTTTATGAGAAGATTTGGTATTCTGGAAGGCAGAACGGTTGGTTCAATAAGGGAATCATCATAGTTTGTTTTAAAAGACACAGTTTCTTTTTCTATATCCTTTAAAACTTCTTCGGCTATCCTTGAGAGCCTGATCTCCGTATATCTCATAGCAGCAGGTGCATCCCCATCGATTGAGCCGAAATTTCCCTGGCCATCTATAAGGGGGTACCGCAGGGAAAAATCCTGCACCATCCTTGCAATGGCGTCATAAACCGCCTGATCTCCATGGGGGTGAAATTTACCGATTACGTCACCCACCACCCTTGCAGATTTTTTATAGGGTTTATCATGGGTGTTGTTCAGTTCATACATTGCGTACAGAATTCTTCTGTGGACTGGTTTCAGACCATCCCTTATATCAGGCAATGCCCTGCCTATTATGGTGCTCATTGCATAGTCAAGGTATGACCTTTTCATCTCTTCTTCAATTGGTACTGTAATAACAGCAGTATGCATTAAAATCCTCCCTGTAGGTGCTTTTTGTTTCTATTAATCTAACATAAACAATGACCTGTTGACAATTAAACATGCTTTACATATCCATTATTATAGCTATAATTGTAATATGGGG
>Ga0209610_1001879_pt1 | contig 10705 bp, 11 predicted proteins | sample LakKivw275mmetaG_FD_184137 | JGI IMG/M metagenome (GOLD analysis project Ga0209610, IMG submission 184137) | Anoxic lake water microbial communities from Lake Kivu, Rwanda to study Microbial Dark Matter (Phase II) - Lake Kivu water 275m metaG... | ecosystem: Environmental > Aquatic > Freshwater...
AGGCCCGGCCGCCGGGGTGGAGGCGGTCGACGGCTACGGCTCGGCCTCGATCATCGGCCGCGAGGCCGTGCTCAAGGGCAAGTTCAGCTTTGTCTTCCGCCGGCCGGACCTCGGCCGCGTCGAGGCCCTCGATCCGCTCGGCCGGAACGTTTTTCTCATCGTCTTCCGCGGCGGCCGGGCCTGGTTCGCCCTGCCCGACCGCAGGGTCTACGCGGAGGACGACGCGGCGGTCATGATGGAGCGCTTCCTCGGCCTCGCGCTCGTGCCCGACGAAGTCGTCAGCCTTCTGGTAGGATCGTGGGCGGACGGGGCGGCGGGAGACGGGGCAGGAAACGGCTGGAGCCTCGAGCGTGACGCGCAGGGCCGGCTCGTTCGCGGCACACAGGGTGAATACGCGTTCGTGGTCCGTTCCTTTTTTCCCGGGGACGCGGTGCCGCGCGAGATCGGGCTCGAAGGGCCGGGGGCCTCGGGCCGGGTGAAAGTGCTCAAGCTCAACTTCGGTCCCGCGCCGAGGCCGGAAGCCTTCGAGACGCCGTTCACCCGCGCCTTTGCCGTAAAAACGTGGGCGGAGATCCTAGAGCTCCTCGACCGATGACCGTCCGCTCGTTCGGCAAGATCAATCTCGGTCTCGAGATCGTCCGCCAGCGGCCCGACGGCTACCACGACATCCGGACCCTCTTCCAGACCGTCTCGCTTGCCGACGAGCTCGACTTCGAGCCGGCCCCGGACGGCGTCGTCGAGCTCGACGGGAACGACCCCGTGATCGCCTGGGACCGGACGAACCTCGTCCACCGGGCGGCCCGCCTCCTTCAAAACGCGGCCGGATCCGGCAAAGGCGCCCATGTCACGGTCCGGAAATCGATCCCGGCGGGACGGGGCCTGGGCGGCGGCAGCTCGAACGCCGCGGCGACCCTGCTCGCCCTCAATGGGATGTGGGATCTCGGCCTCAAGCCGGCGGAGCTGGCCCGGTTGGCCAGGGGGCTCGGAGCCGATGTCCCCTATTTTTTGAAAGGCGGGCTCTGCCTGGGGGAGGACATCGGGGACCGGCTGACCCCCATCCGAGACCTCGAGCCCCTGGCCTGCCTTTTTGTTTTTCCGGACTACCCCATCCCGACCCCGTCTATCTACGCCGGCGTCGACGCCTCCTTGACTTCCCCGGCGAAAGACAGTAAAATTATGCGCTTTCTGGAGTCCGGAGACCTCGGACTTCTGGAGAACGACCTGGAATGCGTCATTTTCCGGGCCCATCCCGAGCTCGAGCGTTGGACAAGCTTTTTCCGGGAGCAGGGGGCCCTCTTGTCCCAGGTCAGCGGATCGGGCTCGGCGGTGTACGGGCTTTTCCCGGACGTCCCGAGCGCCGAAGCGGTGCGGAGGAGGCTCCCCGGGACACCGGATGCCCGTCTTGCGGTGACGCTGCCGCGAGAAAGTTATTGGGCCCAGCTCGGTGCTGGGGCGTAGCCAAGCGGTAAGGCAACGGACTTTGGCTCCGTCATTCGGAGGTTCGAATCCTCCCGCCCCAGTTCGGACGATATAAGGCGAGGCGAACGATGAAAGTTTTCACCGGCACATCGAACCCGGCCCTGGCCCAGGAGATCGTCGACTATCTCAAGATCGACCTCGGCCGCTGCGTCCTCGACCGCTTCAGCGACGGGGAGATCCACTTCTACATCGACGAGAACGTCCGCGGCGAGGACGTCTTTGTCATCCAGTCCGGCTGCACCGACGCCAACATCCACCTCATGGAGCTGTTCGTCATGATCGACGCCTTCAAGCGGGCGTCGGCCGGCCGCATCACCGCCGTCATCCCCTACTTCGCCTACGCCCGGCAGGATTGGAAGGACCGCCCGCGCGTCCCGATCACGGCCCGGCTCGTGGCCGACCTCATCGAGACCGCCGGCGCCAACCGGGTCCTGACCATGGACCTCCACTCGCCGCAGATCCAGGGCTTCTTCTCGATCCCCGTGGACAACCTCATGGCCGCGCCGGTCCTCTCGACCCACATCAAGTCGCTCAAGCTCGAGGACCTGACCGTCGTCTCCCCCGACGCCGGCGGCGTGGGCCGGGCCCGGTACTTCGCCCAGCGCCTGAACGCCAAGCTGGCCATCATCGACAAGCGGCGCCCGGCGCCCAACGTGGCCAAGGTCCTGCACGTCATCGGCGACGTCGCCGGCCAGAACGTCGTCATCTTCGACGACATGGTCGACACGGCCGGCACGCTGACCCTCAGCGTCGAGGCGCTGGCCAAGGAAGGGGCCAAGCGGATCTTCAGCGCCTGCACCCACCCGATCCTCTCGGGGCCGGCCCTCGACCGGATCGGCGCGTCCAAGCTCGAAAAAGTCTTCGTGACCAATACCATTCCGCTGACGGAGAAGGCCGCCGCTTCCGGCCGGATCTCCGTCCTCTCCGTCGCTGAGCTCTTCGGCGAGGCGATCCGGAGGATCAACGAGGGAAGCTCCGTGAGCTCCCTGTTCGCGTAAGGAGATCATGATGGAAACGATCGTCGTCAAGAGCGAAAAACGCCAGGGCCTCGGCTCGAACGCCTCGCGGCGCCTCCGGGCGCAGGGGTTCGTCCCGGCCGTCCTTTACGGGGAGTCGATGAACACCCTGTCCCTGGTCCTGAACAAGAAGGACATCGTCCGCATCCTGCGCCTGGAGACCGGCGAGAACACGATCTTCAAGGTCGCGGCCGACACGGGCGATTTCGACGCCATGATCAAGGAGCTCCAGATCGATCCGGTCACGGACGAGCTCCTCCACGTCGACCTCATCCGCATCTCGATGGACAGGCCCATCCGCGTCACGGTTCCCGTCGTCCACCGCGGCGACCCGATCGGCGTCAAGACCGAGGGCGGCTTCGTCGACTTCGTCACCCGCGAGGTCGAGGTCGAGTGCCTGCCGCGGGACATCCCGGAGAGCCTGGGCATCGACGTCTCGGACCTGCACGTCAACCAGTCGTTCAAGGCGGGCGCCATGGCCGTTCCGGCCGGGGTCCAGCTGCTGACCGACCCGAACACCGTCCTCGTCCTCGTCTCCATGCCGCACAAGGAAGAGGAACCCTTCCCCGGCGAGAAGCCGGAAGGCGAGGTGGCGGCCGAGGAGCCGAAGGAGCCCGAGGTCATCAAGAAGGAGCGGGCCGAGAAGGGCGAGGAAGAGGCCGGGGAGAAAAAGAAGGAGAAGGAGAAGTAGCGCGTGTGGCTGGTCGTGGGCCTGGGGAACCCGGGCGACGAGTATGCCGGCACGCGCCACAACGCGGGCTTCCGGCTCGTCGACCGCCTGGCCCAGGCTTGGGGCGTGGCGCTCCGCGGCCGGCTGTTCAAGTCGCGTACGGCGACGGCCCGCCGCGGCGGCGAGGATGTCCTTCTCGTCGAGCCCCAGACCTTCATGAACCGCAGCGGCACGGCCGTGCGGGCCGCCCTCGAAGGGAAGGCCGTGGGGCCGGAGCGGCTGATCGTCGTCTATGACGATCTCGACATCCCGCTCGGCGAGATCCGGGTCCGCAAGTCGGGCCGCCCCGGGACGCACAAGGGCATGATCTCGATCTCGGGCGAGATCGGGACGGCGGCCTTCCCGCGGGTCCGCATCGGCATCGGGCCTCTCGCGGCCGGACGGGACGCGGCCGATTTCGTCCTCGAGGCGTTCCGGCGGAACGAACGGGCCGACCTCGAGAGCGGCCTGGAGCAGGCCGCCGAGGCCGTGGAGATGATCCTCGACGGCGGCATCGAGCGGGCCATGACGCGCTTCAACAAGCGGGTCGCGGCGGCCGCCTAGCCCCGCGGGCGGGGCAGTTGCTTTTTCCTGAGAAACGTCTAGAATAGCGTTTTCTCCTTGCTCCTCCCCGAGAGGGAGGGGCTGCTGAAACCATAAGGAGGTCTCATTGAGACAGTATGAAACGGGGTTCGTTCTCTCCCCCGCGCTTTCCGAAGAAGAGACGGCACAATTCATCCAGCAGATGGCCGACATCGTGGCCCAGAAGAAGGGCCACATGGTCCGGCAGGACGTCTGGGGCAAGCGCCGGCTGGCCTACCCGATCAAGCGCTTCCAGGAAGGCGTCTACGTGTTCTTCACCTACGAGGGGCCCGGCGACGTCTCGACCGAGCTCGAGCGGCGGTTCAAGCAGACCGACACCGTCATCCGGTTCATGACCGTCCTCAAGGACCCGCGGGACCTCGTCCGGAGGAAGAAGAAGAGGCGCGCCGCCGAAGAGGCGGCTCCGGCCGCCGCGCCGGCCCCCGCGCCGGCCGACGTGAAAGAGGAGAAGTGACATGCCGCGCGACGACAGACCCGAACGCCCCGAGCGCAGCGAACGCGGCGGCTACCGCAAGTATTTCGCCCCCAAGAGGAAATTCTGCCGGTTCTGCCAGCGGAACGTCCGGGGCATCGACTACAAGGCCGTCGAGATCCTGAAGAAGTACATCCCGGACCGGGGCAAGATCACGCCGCGCCGGATCACCGGCACCTGCGCCTTCCACCAGCGCAAGCTCGCCCTGGCCGTCAAGCGGGCCCGCCTCATGGCCCTGCTGCCCTACGTCGAGGATTGACATGAAAGTCATCCTGAAACAGGACGTGGAGACGCTGGGGCGCCGCGGCGACGTCGTCAACGTCGCCCCGGGCTACGGCCGCAACTACCTCATCCCGAGGAAGATGGCCCTGGAAGTGACGTCGACGAACGTCAAGGCGATCGAGATCGAGCGGGCCGTCCAGAAGAAGAAGCTCGAGGCCGAGCGCAAGGTCCACCAGTCGCTCGTCGAGAAGCTCAATCAGGTGACCTTGACCTTCACCCGCCGGGCGGGCGAGAAGGACGTCATCTTCGGTTCCGTCTCCTCCGGCGACGTCAAGGAGGCCCTCGACGGGCTGGGCTACGACATCGACAAGAAGAAGATCTTGCTCGACGAGCCCATCAAGCGGCTCGGCAACTTCGCCGTGCCGGTCAAGGTCAGCACCGAGGCCCGGGCCGAGGTGAAGATCGTCGTGGCCCGCGAAGAGGGCGACGAGAAGGCCGCGGAGGCGGCCGCAGCGGCGGAACCCGAGAAGTCCTGAGTGTCGCCGGCCGGGCCCCGGCCGGATCGAGGTGGCCATGGAACTCGATGTGATGTTCCTGAAAAAAACGCCGCCGCACAGCCTCGAGGCCGAACGGACGATCCTCGGCGGGATCCTCGTCCAGCCCCAGAACCTGAACGTCGTCCTGTCGACGATCTCGCCGGAGGACCTCTACAAAGACGCCCACCGCAAGATCCTCGAGATGATCGTCGGCCTCGTCGACAAGGGCCTGCCCGTCGACGTCCTCAGCCTGGCCGAAGAGGCCCAGAGGGCCGGAGTTCTCGAGGAGATCGGCGGGGCCTCGTACATCGCCTCGCTGCTCGACGGCGTCCCCCGCGGCCTCAACGTCGAATACTACGCCCAGATCATCAAGGAAAAAGCCCTTCTCCGGCGCCTGATCCTATCCTCGACCCGCATCATCCAGGACAGCTACGAGCAGAAGGAGGACGCCGACGAGCTCCTCAACGCGGCCCAGGCTTCGATCGTCGAGCTGGCCGATCAGCGCGTCAAGCCTGGCTTCCGCCCCATCCATGACCTGACGGGGCCGGTGCTCATGAACATCCACGAGACCGCCGCCCGCAAGGAGGCCGTCACCGGCGTGCCGTCCGGGTTCAAATACCTCGATGCCATGACGGCCGGCTTCCAGCCGGCGGAGCTGGTCATTCTGGCCGCCCGTCCGTCCATGGGCAAGACGGCCATGGGCCTGAACATCTCCCACCACGTCGGGCTCAAGACCGACAAGGGCGTCGGCTTCTTCTCGATGGAGATGTCCGAGGCCCAGATCGTCACCCGCCTGCTCTGCGCCGAGGCTCAGATCGACCTCCAGAAGGTCCGGACGGGCTACCTCAGCGAGCGCGATTTCGAGAAGCTGAAGCTCGCCGGGGAGGCCCTGTCGGCGGCCCGCATCTTCATCGACGAGTCGGCGGCCCTGACGATCATGGAGATGAAGGCCAAGTGCCGCCGGCTGAAGATGGAGCAGAAGCTCGACATCGTCTTCGTCGATTACATCCAGCTCATGCGCACCGGCGGCCGGTTCGAGAACCGCAACCAGGAGATGTCGTTCATCTCCCGCTCCCTCAAGGAGCTGGCCAAGGAGCTGCGCATCCCCGTGGTCGGCATCTCCCAGCTCAGCCGGGCCCCGGAAAAGGGCCGGAAGGAGCCCAAGCCGATGCTCTCGGACCTGCGGGAATCGGGGGCCATCGAGCAGGACGCCGACGTCGTCATCTTCATCTACCGGCCGGAGTTCTACCACCCGGACGACGAGACGACGCGCGGCGTCGCCGAGGTCAGCGTCGCCAAGCAGCGCAACGGCCCGATCGGGAGCCTCCAGCTGGCCTTCATCCGCGAGTATGCCCGCTTCGCCAACATGGAGCAATACGGACCCGAGTACTAAACCTGGGCTATTCATGAAAACGCCGCCTTCTTCAATTCGAGCAGAAGGCCCAAAAGCGGCGTTTTCATGAATAGACCAGGTTGAGGGGGAGATGAAGGACAAGACCGTTTTCATCTGCCAGAGCTGCGGCGCCCGGTCCCCGAAGTGGCTGGGCCGCTGCTCCTCGTGCGGCGAGTGGAACACGCTCATCGAGGAGATCGAGGACGAGGCCCAGACGGGGGCCGGGGGCATCACCTACGCGCCCGCCGAGCCCGTCCTCTACAGGGACATCCAGGACATTCCGCGCCAGCGGATCGCCGTCGGCATCGAGGACCTCAACAAGGTCCTCGGCGGCGGCCTTGTCGCCGGCTCGCTCGTCCTCGTCGGCGGCGAGCCGGGCATCGGCAAATCGACGCTCCTCCTCCAGGTCGCCCGCGACATGGCTTCCGAGGAGGCCTCCGTCCTCTACGTCTCCGGCGAAGAGTCGCTCGAGCAGATCAAGCTCCGCGGCGACCGGCTGGGCGTCCGCGACGGCCGGCTCTTCTTGCTGGCCGAGACCAACCTCGAGCGCATCCTGGCCCAGGCCGAGCGCCTGGCGCCGAAGATCCTGGTCATCGACTCGATCCAGACGGTCTTCTCGTCGAAGATGACGTCGGGGCCGGGGACGATCAGCCAAGTCCGCGAGGCGGCCAACCAGATCTTCCGCTTCGCCAAGAGCCGGCAGATCCCGGCCTTCCTCGTCGGCCATATCACCAAGGACGGCTCGCTCGCCGGGCCGAAGACGCTCGAGCACATCGTCGACGTCGTGCTCCTCTTCGAAGGCGAACGCGACCACAGCCACCGGGTGCTCCGGGCCATGAAGAACCGCTTCGGGCCGGTCTCGGAGCTGGCCGTCTTCGAGATGACCGCGGCCGGCCTGGAATCCATCCTCAATCCCTCGGCCTTCTTCCTCCGCGAGCGGCCCAAGGACGAGGCGGGGAGCGCGGTCGTCTGCACGCTCAAGGGGACGCGGCCGCTCCTGGCCGAGATCCAGGCCCTGGTCTCGTCGACCCTGTTCGTGGGCAATCCGCGCCGGATGACCATCGGCCTCGACCATTACCGGACAGCCATGCTGATGGCCCTGGTCGAGAAGAAGGCCGGCTACAGCTTCGCCGGCGAGGACATCTATCTCAACGTCGCGGGCGGCATGTCCATCGACGAGCCGGCCGTGGACCTCGGCGTGGTCATGGCTGTCGTGTCCTCGCTCAAGAACATGCCTCTGCCCCAGAACATGGCCTTTTTCGGCGAGGTCGGCCTGTCGGGCGAAATCCGGTCGGTCGGCCAGCCCCTCATCCGCATCCGCGAGGCCCAGGCCCTCGGCTTCGGCACGGTCGTCCTCCCGGCCGGGAACCTGGCCTCGATCGAGCGGAAGGACCTGCCGGCCATCGAGTGCTGGGGGGCCAAGACCGTCCGCGAGGCCCTGGCGCGCGTTTTCTGACCGTCTTTAAATAAAGGAACGCCCGATGGTTCCGGGAGAAAGCACATGACCGGGGCTTCGGCCATCATCGTCGCCGCCGGGGCGGGCAAGCGCTTCGGCGAGATGAAGCAGTTCGCCTACCTCCGGGCCAAGCCGGTCCTCGAGTGGACGCTGGAGCGCTTCCAGGCTCACCCCGAGGTCGGAGCCATTGTCCTCGTCCTCCCCGACGAACAGGACCTGAAGCATTACCGGATGCGCTACGACAAGATCGTCGACCTCGTCCGCGGCGGCGAGAAGCGCCAGGACTCCGTCTGGCAGGGTTTCCGGCTGCTCACGGCGGCGGCGCCCGAGGTCGTGCTCGTCCACGACGGCGCCCGGCCTCTCGTTCCGGCCGACCTCATCAGCCGGGTCATCGCCGCGGCGCAGGCCGGCGGAGCGGCCGTGCCGGTTCTCGCCGTCGAGGACACGATCAAGGAAGTCCACGAGGGCCGTATCGCCCGCACCGTCGACCGCTCGCTCCTCTTCCGGGCCCAGACGCCCCAGGGCTTCCGCTACGACATCCTGAAAAAGGCCATGGACGCGGCCCGCAAGGACCGCTTTTCCGGCACCGACGAGGCGTCGCTGGTCGAGCGTATCGGGCTCCAGGTCACGGCCGTCCCCGGCGACCCCCGGAACATCAAGATCACGACCCCCCTCGACATCCCCATCGCGGAGGCGCTGCTCGATGCATAAGATCGGCTTCGGCTACGACATCCACCGGCTCGAGGCGGGGCGGCGGCTCGTCCTCGGCGGCATCAAGATCTCCTACGCCGCGGGGCTCGCCGGGCACTCCGACGGCGACGCGCTGGTCCACGCCGTCATCGACGCCATCCTCGGGGCGCTCGGCGAGGGCGACATCGGCGTCCATTTCCCCGATAACGACCCGCGTTATGAGGGCGCCCACAGCCTGGGCCTGCTCGCGACCGTCATGGGCCTTGTCCGCTCGCGCGACGCCTCGATCGTCAATGTCGACGCCGTGATCGTCGCCGAGGAGCCCAAGATGGCCCCGCACGTCCCGGCCATGAAGGCCGCGCTCGCCCCCGTGCTCGGCGTCGACGAACAGGCGGTCGGCATCAAGGCCAAGACGAACGAGGGCCTCGGGCCTGTCGGCGAGAAGCGGGCCATCGCCTGCTACGCCGTCGTACTCATTAATATTCCGGATTGACCGTATCCTTTCCGAAGCTCTTCGTTTGTCGATGGGTTTTGTCCCGTTTGACTTCAAAAGCCGTAGCGAATATTCTCCGGTTACACGCCATTCGAGGAGGTCCCATGGACAAACACGCCCGGAAGCTCGTAGGGGTCGCGGTCTTCGCGGCGATCCTGATCATCGGCCTCACCGCCCAGGACTTCGGAGGGCGCGATCGCGGCCCATCGAAGCTCCCGCCGACCTACACGGTCGGCGGCATCCGCCACGGGATCAGCTACTTCCCGAAAACCGCCTACGAATTCACCAAGCCCAAGGCGGCCGGCGAGATCGATTTCGCCCATTATCACACCTATGACGAGGTCACGGCCATCCTGCGCAAGTGGGCCGCGGACTATCCGAACATCGTCGAGCTCTATTCGGTCGGGAAATCGTTCGAAGGCCGGGACATCTGGCAGATCACGATCGCCAACAAGGCGACCGGCAAAGACACCGACAAGCCGGCCATGTTCATCGAGGGCAACCGCCACTCCGGCGAGGTGACCGCAGCCGAGTCGGCGCTCTGGTTCGCCTGGCACATCCTCAGCGGCTACGGCACCGACCCGGGTCTGACCAAGCTCGTCGACACCAAGGCGCTCTACGTCAAGCCCAAGAACAATCCCGACGGGTCGGATCTCTACTTGAACACAGCTCAGTCGAACCGCAGCACGGTCCGTCCTTACGACGACGACCGCGACGGGCTCCTCGACGAGGACCCGCCCGAGGATCTCGACGGCGACGGCTTCATCCTCCAGGTCCGCACGAAGGTCGAGCCCGGCAAGGGCACGATGATGATCGATCCCAAGGACCCTTCGGGCCGGCTCATGGTCCGGGCCCCGGCCGGCAAGGGCGACTACATCGTCACCTCCGAGGGGCTGGATAACGACGGCGACGGCCGCGTCAACGAGGACGGCATCGGCGGCCTCGACCTCCACCGCAACTATCCCGAGAACTGGCGGCCCATGCCCGGCCTCGACCTCACCGGCCGCGGCTACACCCAGGGCGGGGCGGGCGAGTATCCGCTGTCCGAGACCGAGACCCGGGCCGTCTTCACCTTCCTCCTCGAGCACCCGAACGTCAGCGTCGGCCAGACCATGGACACGACCGTGCCCATGCTCCTCCACGGCCCGTCCACGAGCCGGATGAGCGAGTCGATGTTCCCCGAGGACATGAAGATCTACCAGTATTTCGACACCGAGGGCAAGACGATCACCGGCTACCCCTACGCCGGCGACACGTATTGGGACTACGCCAACATCGGCCGCGGCGACCGGGCCATGCGGGCCATGGCCGCCGAATACGGCTTCGAGATCCCCCGCGAGCCTCAAGGCGAGCCTCTCTTCGGCCACTCCCCCGACTTCGGCTACCTCTACTACGGCGCCGTCTGGTACGGCGACGAGCTCTGGAACGGCGGCCGGGTCAAGGACTACGACGGGGACGGCCAGGTGACCGACCTCGAGGCCCTGCGCTACATCGACGAGGAGCTCCACGGCCGCTACTTCAAGCCCTGGACCAAGTTCAACCACCCGACGCTCGGCGAGGTCGAGATCGGCGGCTTCAATCCCAAGTTCTGGCGCCAGAACCCGCCGGTCGAGATCCTCGAGGAATGGGCCAAGAA
>Ga0209610_1001880_pt1 | contig 10704 bp, 7 predicted proteins | sample LakKivw275mmetaG_FD_184137 | JGI IMG/M metagenome (GOLD analysis project Ga0209610, IMG submission 184137) | Anoxic lake water microbial communities from Lake Kivu, Rwanda to study Microbial Dark Matter (Phase II) - Lake Kivu water 275m metaG... | ecosystem: Environmental > Aquatic > Freshwater >...
TTATTGAGAAAAACGAAACTTTGGAATCCTATTTATGGCGCCAGGCGAATTTTAATGAGAATGCCGATCTTGAGAGTGTCCTAATCGAAAGAGAAACAAAGGGAAAGAAAGAATTTATTCGTGTTCTTCCAGTAGATTTTTCGAATGTAACACTTAAAGCAGGAGATCAAATAGATATTTTGAGTGAACGTGGGATATCGGTTGGGGGATTTGTCCAAAGACCGGGACAATATAATTTTATTCCGGGATATAATTATGCGGATTATATCAGCCTGGCTGGTGGCAACACGATTCAGGGAGATGTAAAAAAGGCAGTTGTCCTTCATCTGGATGGAAAAAAAGAAAAAGGTGAAACAGCCTCGATTGAGCGTGGTGATGTGATTTTTGTGCCGCAAAATCGAAAGGATATCTGGATTGGTCAGGAGTCAATCATTCAGCTGATGACTTCAATATTAACTTTAATACTGACTTTTATTGCAGCAATTAATGCTGTCAAATAAATTGAATAATAAAAATCTCATGGGGTATTCAATGCAAAAATATCAGTCTGAAATCTTTAAAATAATTTGGAGTAAAAGAATATTTATTTTACTTTTTGTGATTACTATTACTTCAACATCAATTGTGATTAGTTTCTTGTTGCCCAAATGGTATAAAGCGTCAGCTACAATAACGACTCAAAGTAAAAGTAGTTCTATATTTGATAATATGGGCACTTTAACTTCAATGGGTATTAGCAGGGTTTTGGGTGGTTTTGATAATCAAAATAGGTTAATTTCTATTTTAAAAAGTCGTACAATTTTAGATCGAGTTATTGCTAAGTATAATTTTCAGCAGAAATATAATACCGAGTTATTATCAGATACGCGCGAAAAACTTAAAAAAAACTTAAAAATAGAATTAGGTGAAGAATCTCAAATTAACATTATATTCTTTGATAAAAACCAAAATCAGGTTGCCGATATCGTTAACTACATTATATTATGTCTTGACAGTTTAAATAACGCTTTAAATACCACCGATGGACGCCATGCGAGAATTTTTATTGAGAGTCGGGTTAATGAAATAATTGACAGTTTAAAATACCTGGAGTTTGAAGTTATTGATTTTATGAAAAAAAATAATGTACTTAATTTAGAAGCACAAGTCACAATGGGAGTGACTCAATATACAGAATTGAAATCAAAAATTATTCTTAAAGAAATCGAGTTAGCGGTTGCAGAGCAGATAATTGCTCCCGACAATCCCCAAATAAAACGATTAAAAACTGAATTGGATTTACTGAATGAAAAATTACAGCCTCTTCTGATTAATGCTGAGGGTATCTACCCTGATTTTAGAAATATTCCTGAAATCAGTGTCGATATGGCAAAATTTGAAAGAAAGTTAGAGTATTATGCAACTGTAATCCAATATCTTGGGCCTCAATATGAGGGTGCAAAAATTGAAGAAGCTAAAGATATACCGACTTTTCAGGTTATTGACAAGGCTATTCGTCCAGAAAAGAAAACCAAGCCCAAGCGAGCTAAAATAGTAATCTCAACCTTTATTATTGCTTTTGTAAGTAGTGTATATATCTCATATTTTCGGTATCGAGGAAAAGCGATTTTAGCTTCATTAAATTCCAAGTTTTAGCATGAAATATAACGTAGTAAAAGATGTTTTTTATACTGCTGTAACTCAATTCATTATTACTGTTTTAGGAATTCTTCTTTTGAAACTTATTGCTCATCAAGTGGATGAAGAGAATTTAGGTGTCTATTTGATTATTCGTCGTTTCATCGGATTGGCATTCCCAATTTTAACCCTTAATCTTGGGATAAGTTTAAGTAGATATATAAGCTTCAATTATAAGGCGGCAGAACAATATTTATTTGTTTCGGTCTCGATAATAACAGGATTTATTATCGTATTATTCATATTATATCCAGTGTATAAAAATATATTAACAAGATTGTTATTTGGTGATCAAGCCTATCAATTATTATTAACTCCAACGTTATTATTTTTATACTCAAATTCAATATTGCTAGTTTTATGTGATTATTTTCGTGGGAAATATTTGTTCATCCATATGAATGTAACAAATATAGCTTTTTCAGTAATTGGATTACTATCTGCTATTGCATTTTATATTCCCATTGAAGGCCTTGTTGCGATAAGATATTACTATTTCGCTAATACAGCTATGGTTCTACTTTTTTGTTATTTAATCTTGAAGTCGGATCGTAAAAAGAAAATGTCAAGTCTGAGTTTTGAAAAAATTAGTAAAGCAATAAAATCATTTGATAAGACGATAATAAAATATGGCTTTTATCGTGTTCCGAATGGATTTTTTATTATGGGGATTTTTACTGTTCCGCTACTCGTTGCTTCGAATTATTTCTCTCTTAAAATAACTGCTTATATTGGTATTATTATTACAATTCTTAGAATGATTCAGTTATCTGTCGTTCCTTTAAATACGATATTTTTACCCTTATTTGCTCGTAAAAAAAGTGAAAATGATGAAGTAGTAATACACAAGAATAGTCAAATGGTTCTTGAATTTATTTTTACCTTGCCATTTTTTATTTCAATAGTACTTTACTACATAGCTCCTGAGCTAATCCAACTATGGTTTGGGGAAAAGTATAACATTATCATCGTTCCATTACGTCTAACAAGTTTTAGTGTTGGCTTTCTTTTGGCGTATGTCACGATTCGAGGAATACTGGATGGGCTATATCAGAAACCTTATAATAATTACATAGCATTTTTCGGTTTTTTTATGGAATTAGTAATTATTTTTATAGCTGTTAAGTATAATTTGAGCTTATGGGGATTGAGTATTGCACTTACGGTTTCCGTTTTTCTGTTAGGTTGTATTTCTATTATAATATTGACCAAAAAAGAAAATCTACAATTGATTAATAAAAATATTTTATTGTCACTGGGAGTGAACGGGGCTTTAGGGCTATTATTTTATTTTTTTGATAGAATTTTTAGTTTTCAAATATGGAATGATGTTATCATTAAAAGTATCGTGATAATAATATCTATTTCAATATTATTCATATTCTATATTAAAATGAAATTCAATTGGTTAGAGGAAATTAAACGAAGGTTAGCATTTTGATAAATGATGATTAATAAATGACAAAAGCGATTAACATAGATTTTATTGTATTGATGTTGTTACCAATTGGATTGGTAATTTGCACTTTTTTTAAACAAGATAATATATCGTATTATGGTTTTTTCTTGATAATTGCATTAGGTTTATATGAACTAATGGTATATCCAAAAAGAGAGATGTTTGGCTTTTCTGGTATTAAAATTGTCGCAATTCCATCCCTAGCATTACTGACTTTTACATTATTTATTGGTTTACCGGCAATTTATATTGTATCTATTCATCCTACAATCGCAGGGAAAATGTTCTTTTTTTCGGTGCTCTCTTTCTATATACTTTTCCCACTTGGGCTCCTATTTGGTCATTATTTGAAACCATTGGATAGAGATAAATATTCAGCTATATTTAGCCAGGACTTTTTTATAATTTCAAACGAAATAGTTATTTTTGAAGCGCTTATAGTTATTTATATATCATGTATTGGGATTTTTTTATTATATCTATCGCAAACACCTATAATACCATTAATTGAATTAATCCGCCATCCAGGTGATTTATCAATGCTAACGATGGCAAGAGAAGAAGCATTTAAACTATTAAAAATATCGGTGTTTGAACGCTACCTGTTCACTTGGCTAAGATCTTTATTATTACCAATTGGTACTGTTGGGTCATTTTACCTTTGGCTGGTTTCAAGAGAGAATCGTAATCTGGTATTAAGTATTCTTTATGCATTAACTGGTTTATTGGTCAATTCAATAACCTTAGAAAAATCTCCAACAGCGGCATTGATGCTGACAATTATCGTTCTATTTTATTTAAAAAAGGGGAAATTGAATTTAAAATTTATAGCAGTTAGTTTTCTTATTGTTTTCACTGTTCCTTTTTTTATTATGATTATGTTGCATTCTGCCGAAAAGAACTTTTTATATGTGGTCTGGATAACATTTCTTTATCGAATATTTATCGTTCCAGCAGAGGTGTTGTATCACTACTTTGAAATATTTCCTGATATTCATGAATTTTTACTTGGACGTAGTTCCCAGGTTTTTTCTTGGTTATACTATGATGGAACTTTTCCACTATCAAACTATGTAGCCCGAATTTGGTGGAGAGCACCGCAAGCAACTACCCTCGCAAATGCTAATTATATCGGTTATTTTTGGGCGGATTTTGGATTTTGGGGTGTTGTAGTTTCGACATTTTTGGTTGGATTAGTAATCTATATGTTATTCTGGCTGTTAATTTCGGCATCACGTTATAAGAAAAATTTTCTCTATGTGGTTTCTGTTTCGGTGATGGCCCCAATCTTCACTTTTGTGTTCTTTAGTTCAAATTTCACAACCCTATTTTTTACTCGGGGATTAATCTTTTTTATATTGATTTTTATGATGGTGCTCTATACTAATCGAGTAAAAGAAGAAAACCGAATCATATTCAATTATGAACGATAGAAGAATTACTGTTTGTCATATAACTAGCGTTCATAGGGCGTTTGACGATCGAATATTTTACAAAGAGTGTTTATCCTTATCTGAGTTTGGTTATCGCGTTGTTTTATTAGCCATAAATAAACAAAATGAATTAACCAGAGGGGTTGAGATTATTGGTGTTAAAGATATACATAGTCGTTTCCTTCGAATAATGATAAGGCCAGTCTATTTTTTAATAAAATCATTGGTAATCCGGGCTGACATATACCATTTACATGACCCAGAACTTTTACCTATCGGATTAATACTAAAAATCTTGGGTAAAAAGGTTATCTATGATATTCATGAATTGGTCTACTATAGTATTGATGACAAATCCTACCTGAAAAATAAATCATTCAAATTTATTATTAAATTTTTCTATATGAAATTGGAAAAAATAAGCATTCTACTATTTGATTCCGTTGTTTTGGCAGAGGATGGATATTATGATTATTATCATGAAACATATAGGAAAATATGGCGTAAATTTTATTTTATTCGAAATTACCCTGTTACCGAAATAATACATCAGGTTAATGCTTTTAATAAGACCATTGTCAATTCTATTACAGTCATTTATGCTGGTTTGTTGGCAAGTTCGCGTGTAATTCATACAATAATAGAATCTTTTAATTATTGTCAATCGCGAATAAATTTATGGTTGTTAGGTAAATGGGAAAACGATTCATATTTTATGCAATGTTCTGGACTACCAAATTGGCGACTTGTAACATATTTTGGGAATTTGAAGCCTGAAGAGGCATACGCTTATATGAAATCAGCTGATATAGGAATAGCTTTATTACTTCCTATTAAAAATTATCTGACTAGTTTGCCGGTAAAATCATTCGAATATATGGCATGTGGAATTCCGGTAATTATTTCTGATTTTCCTTATTATCGTCGGATATTTTCTGATTCTGTTTTATATACTGAGCCTCAGAATCCAAAATTAATAGCGCAACAAATTGATCTTCTTGCGCAAAATAAATCACTTCGTGAAAAACTTGTAAAAAAGTGTAATTCTGAGATAATTAGCAATCGAGCCTGGGAAACTGAAAAAGAGCATCTACTGACGTTATATGACAGTGTTTTGGGAAGAATCAAGAATGGCTGAAATTCGGTTGTTGCATCCCGAGTATTACTCGGTTTATGAAACGATTAGAAAGAAATGTGGAACTTTTTTCGATTCTTTAGAATGGTTAAGACAATTTGGTTCAGAAGTGATAGTCTATGGAATCTTTGAAGATCAACATAAATTAATTGGTGGATTTCATCTAAAGCAATATACTGTTGGTAAATTTATCAGGATTGCACGAGATCCATCCTTTTCGCCATATTCATTATTTTTTCTCGATCTTAAAACTGAAAATCCTGCTAAGCAACATGAGCGGATAAAAAAAATAACCTACGATATTGTCAAATTTTTAGAATCGCAAAAATTCGATATAATTTCAATATCTACCCAAAGAAAGATAGTTGATACACAACCTTTTATCTGGTCTCATTATAAAGTGATACCCAGATATACATATGTCATAAACCTTGGTCAATCTGAGGAAAAAATCTGGAATAATATGTCTCCTAAAAGAAGAAATGATATAAGAAAAGCTCAAAATGAGGGTATAGCTGTTAAAAAAATCCAAAAACCTACTTTTGTATTACCAATTATTGAAAAAATGTTCATTAGAAAAAAAATAAAATATGATTATAGGAGTCTGCATAGACTATTCAATTTTTTCTCTGATCAAAATTCCTTCATCTTTGGTGCATTTCGAGAAAACCAATTAGTCTCGGTTGCCTTGTGCGTTTTTGACCAAGACACCGCTTATTATATTTTAGGTGCTGGAGATAGAACTATTGATGAAAGCGGTGGTGTTTTGGTGATCTGGGAATCTATTAAGTATTGTAAAAGTGTTGCACTTAAGTACTTTGATTTTGAAGGTTCTATGGTACCAAAAATTGAGAGTTATTTCAGAGAATTTGGTGGTGAACTAATTCCATTTTATCGCATAAATAAAGCAAAACTGCCCCTCGAAATAATTCTTAAATTTTTTAAACGAGAATTATTTTAATGAAAGTAATTGTATCTCATGATGTTGATCACATTACTGCCCTGGAACACCTTGGCGATAATATACTTATGAAACTGGGAATAAAGTCAATAATAGAGCTGACAAGGGGTAAAATAAGCCGGTCTGAATTTGCGAATCGAATTAAAGAAGTGTGTTATAACCGTTTTCAGAATATTCGAGAGTTAATTGAATTTGATCTTGAAAATAAAATACCGGCAACATTTTTTTTAGGAGTAGCAAATGGTCTGGGACTTTCTTATTCTTTTTCGGATGCGAGTAAATGGGCAAAAATAATCCAATTAAAGGGATTTGATATAGGAATTCATGGAATTGAGTGCACTGATTTGAATATCATGAAAGAAGAATATGAAAAATTTCAGTTACTTATTAATGATAACCAATTTGGGATAAGAATACATTATTTACGAACAGACGAAAGGACCCTATTAAAGTTGGATAAGCTTCACTATCTGTTCGATTCGAGCAGTGAGAGTATTTCTGATTGCTATAAAATTGGTTTACTCTGGGAATTTCCAGTACATATTATGGATGGAAGGATTTGGTATCATCAAAAACGATTTCAGAATGATTTGACCAAAACAATGAAGAAAAAAACATTGGAAATTATTGAAGCGGTTAAATCCCAAAATATTAGATATTTGACCATTCTTTTTCATGATCGTTATTTTTCACCAAGTTATTTGACTTTTAAAAGTTGGTATTTGTGGTTAATCGAATATTTACAAAATCAACATTTCGAATTTATTAGTTATCGTCAGGCTGTTAGAGAATTAACTAAAATCACTTAGTGTCAATTATGCATATTCTTTTCCTTACACACTATTTTCCTCCAGAGGTTAATGCTCCTGCAACTCGATCTTTTGCCCATATTAAACAGTGGATAAACAAAGGTCATCAAGTCACTGTTATTACTAATCATCCCAATCATCCAAATGGTGTGTTATACGAAGGATATATCAATAAAGTATTTACAGTTGAGGATATTGAAGGGATAAAGGTTATTAGAGTTAAAACTTTATTGACACCCAACAGTGGAATATTTTTAAGAATATGTAATTTTTTTCAATATTTTATTTTGTCAATTTTTATGTCGTTCTACGTTCATGGTTTTGAGGTTGTTGTTGCAACAACACCACAATTGTTTTGCGGACTTGCCGGAATGTTTATTAGTAAAATTAGAAATATTAATTTTATTCTTGAGGTCAGAGATATTTGGCCTGATTCGTTACTTGCAGTTGGAGTTGTTCAAAAAGGTGCTTTGATAAAGTTATTAAAGAAGATTGAGAACATACTGTATTTTTCCGCTACCGCAATAGTAGTTGTAACACATGGATTATGTGATTATATAAAAAAAAGAGGATATCCTTCAGAGAGTTTATCTATTATACCAAATGGTGCCGATTGTCAGGAGTTCGTTTTTGGATCCACAGCTCCAATAATGAAAAAGAATTTGTTAGTCGTGGGATATGTGGGAACGTTGGGAATGGCTCATAACATTATAACTATACTTCAAGTGGCTCAAATACTGAGGGAAGAACATTATTTAAAATTTTTGATTGTAGGAGATGGTTCAGAAAAGAAAACCCTGGTACATTCAGCGATTGGCATGGGATTAACCAATGTGGAGTTTATAGATCAACAACCTAAATCTGTTGTTCCTTCTATAATAGCTTCAATAGATATTGGATTAGTAATATTAAAAAATCAACCTCTGTTTAAAGGAGCTTTACCTTCAAAAATGTTTGAATATTTAATTCTTGAAAAACCTGTTGTTGTTTCAGTCCCTTATGGCGAAACAACACAATTTGTCATTAAACATAATTGTGGTCTTGTAGCCGAGCCTGAAAATCCACAAAGTTTAGCTGAGAAAATATTGATTTTAATAAAAGATGAGACCCTACGACGGAATATGGGTTCCAATGGGAGAAGAATTACACAAATGAAATATAGCCGAAAAGAACTGGCCCAGAAAATGTTAGAAGTGATCATTCAAAATTCGTAGCAATTTATAGGGTAATTTGTTATGTAACAATCAATTTTATTTTAAATTCCCAAACAACCCTTGCATCCTAAAAAAATGTTTTTTAGATTTAAGCGGTCGTAATTGTGAGGGCTTGAAAAACACATACTTGATACGTACCACATCTTCCTGAAAACCTAAATCAATCAATATACATCGTCTTCTCAACCTTGTCGTATGGCAAAAAGGGTAGTGATCTTTAAATATTATCGGGGGAATAGGGCGTTTAATTGACTGTAGCACTGTTAATCATTGCTATTCTAACTTTGGCTTGCTCGCTATTATTGACCAAGATAGCGATGAAGGTTGCCAACCGTTATCGGATTGGTGATCTTCCGAATGAACGCAAGGTACATCAAAAGTTCACTCCCTATTTAGGTGGAGTTGCGATTGTTTTAACGGTAATCATTAGTACTTCAGTCTCGGTTTTTTTGGTGCCAATTATTGCCGGTAAGGTTCCCAGCCACTATTACATTCTCGGTATTGCCTGTTTATGCATTACCCTGGTTGGCATTTATGATGATCTAAAAAAACTCTCCTTTTCAACTAAATTCTATTGTCAAATTGCGGCGGCGGCATTAGTTGTCATTGGTGGTTTTAATTTCGAGGTAATCTATCTCCCGGTTATTGGTCAGATTCATCTCGGCGTTTTTTCGTTTGTTTTTACCCTGTTATGGATTGTCTTTATCACCAATGCGATGAATCTGCTGGATGGTTTAGATGGTCTGGCTGCCGGCGTTGCGATGATCATCTTCAGCATCTTCACCTTGATTGCTTTATACCACGGTCGTACTTTAGTTGGATTAATTAACGGCATCCTGTTTTTGGCTTGCCTCGGATTTTTGCGCTATAATTATTACCCAGCTTCAATTTTTATGGGTGATGCCGGTTCCCTTTTCTTAGGTTTTTCGATCTCGGTAATTTCGCTTGAAATCGGTCGCATTGGTGATACTAACAGTCTCAACTTAATAATCCCGCTGACTGTCCTGGCGGTTCCGGCTTTAGATACTTTCATCTCATTTTTCCGCCGGGCCAGTAAACGGATGCATCCTTTCAAAGCCGATAAAGAACACATTCATCATCGGCTGATGAATATTGGATTCTCGCACAAAAATGCCGTTAAGGTTATCTATTTTTTTAGCATCGTGTCAGGACTTATGGGCTACCTGTTTTTATGGCTTAATGTTCCGGCAATTCTCACGGTGCTATTCGTTGGTAGTATTTTAGTAGCGATGCTGATCCGGCGCTTAGGCTATGTCGAAATCGAACGAAATCTGATTGTCGTTGACAATGGCAATTCCAATGGCAGTGGTAAGGTCAATGGAAGATTAAGTGGCAATGGCAAAAAGGAGGCGAAATTTATCCCCTTTGACACCTCAGAATTTGCTCAATCGGTACTGTTTGTTCTGAGTGATGTTGTGTTTATTATACTCGCCTTCATTTTAACGTATAACTGGCGGATTATCCCATTCCTGCCTTATCAGCATTATTTCACGACCGCCGAATTAGCCCTCTGGGTGAGCTGGTCGGTTATTTATTGGGTGATTTTGCTGGGGGCTAATGACCTTTATCGATTAGAATGGGATACTTCGCGGATTGATGAAATTTTTACTGTGGTGAAAATTGTCTTTTTGGGCACCCTTTTTATCTTTTTCCTCACTTTTGAATTTCATTTTCCAATTATTGTTGCCCGCCGAGTACTGATTGTGTACGGAATTCTATTAGTGACCGGTCTGAGCATTGGGCGCCTGCTGCTGATCGGATTTCTGAAAAATAACGATTTGCTGGGTTTCAAGAAGCGTCCGACGCTGGTAATCGGTGCCTCCCGCAGTGCGATTGATGTGGTTCGGAAGATTAAGAGCGTGCCGATCCTGAAATTTAAGATTGTCGGGTTTATTGAAGATCGGGCAAACGGCAACATTGGCAAGCAAATTCAGGGAATTCCAATTATTGGTGACTTTGATGATATTCCGGGAATTGTCAAACGGGAAAAAATTA
>Ga0209610_1001883_pt1 | contig 10699 bp, 9 predicted proteins | sample LakKivw275mmetaG_FD_184137 | JGI IMG/M metagenome (GOLD analysis project Ga0209610, IMG submission 184137) | Anoxic lake water microbial communities from Lake Kivu, Rwanda to study Microbial Dark Matter (Phase II) - Lake Kivu water 275m metaG... | ecosystem: Environmental > Aquatic > Freshwater >...
GTAAAGCAAGCAAGGCAGAAGATATCCCTGGGCAGGGCAACAGCTTTAATTAAGCCATCAAGGCTGAGATAGCCGAGAGAATCAACACCAAGATAATCCCTGATCTCGGGGATACTCTTTTGAGCTGCGATAAGCTCCCACTCCCTGGCCATGTCCACCCCTAAAAAGCAAGGATGGCGGATAGGGGGAGCACAAATACGAAGGTGAATTTCCCGGGCACCAGCTTTTCTAAGCAAACTGACCACGTGTGGGGTGGTAGTGCCACGCACAATGCTATCATCAACAACAACCAGACGTTTCCCGCTAATAATCTCAGCAAGAGGATTGAATTTTAGCTGAACTCCGAGTTCCCGTAATCTTTGGTCAGGTTCAATGAAAGTACGCCCTATATAACGGTTTTTCATTACTCCTTCACAAAATGGGATACCTGAAGCATTAGCGTAGCCACTGCCAGCAGCGGTAGCAGAATCGGGCACACCCATGACAAGGTCAGCATCAACAGGATACTCCTGAGCTAGCATCTCGCCCATGGCTTGCCTTGCTTTGTAGAGCAACCTGCCTTCAATAACGCTGTCGGGACGAGCAAAATAAATATACTCGAAGATACATAGCGCCTTTTTGCTGCTTTCCTTCTTGAAGCTTTTCATCCCATCTTGGTCAATAATCACAATCTCACCAGGTTCTATGTCCCTTAAAAATTGCGCCCCTATATGGTCTAAAGCACAACTCTCCGAGGCAATGACCCAGCCACCATCAATAGTTCCTAAACAAAGAGGGCGCACGCCCATAGGGTCACGAACTCCCATAAGGATATCCGGAGTCATAATCGTTAAAGAATAAGCTCCTTGAAGACGTGCCATAGCATACTTGAGCTTTTCCTCCCAGTTATTGCCCGGGGAGGTTAAAATCAAGTTGGCAACCACTTCGGAATCAGTGGAAGTATCAAAATTATAGCCACTACTTTGAAGTTCATCACGGAGAGGCTTAGCATTAAGGATATTGCCATTATGCGCTAAAGCAAGTGTTAAATTTCCTGCTCTTGCAATAACAGGTTGAGCATTGGCAGGTTGGCTTGAGCCAGTGGTGGAATAGCGGTTATGCCCAATGCCAATATACCCTTTAAGTCGGGCAAGGTCATCTTCGGTGAAGGCTTGGGAAACCAGCCCCATTTTCTTATGTATCATTATTTCGCGTCCATCGCTAACAGCGATGCCAGCGCTTTCCTGTCCACGATGCTGAAGAGCAAAAAGAGCGAAAAAGATAAGACGAGCTATGTCTACCTTTGAACAGTAGACCCCAAAGACGCCACAACTTTCGTGTAGCAAAATCGTCTTCCTCAGCTAAATTATAATTGCCTTTACCTCACCAAGTCAAATTCATCAACACACTTGTTTGATGAATTCCGCCTTTGAAAAGAGAGTGTTTACTAACCTCACCCCCTTTATCCCCCTCTCCTTCAAAGGAGAGGGGGAAGAGATTTATAGAGAGGGGTGAAACCCCTCTCTTATCTACACTCCCCCTTCCCTTGCCAAGGGAAGGGGGTCAGGGAGATAGGCTGCTAAACAATCTCTTTGAAAAACTTGTTGCTCTTGACATTTGTATTTCGTATAATAACGCTTTATATTTTGATACCATTAGTTAATTCTGCTAATATCTGTAAGGAAGTGTAAATGGCAACGAAAGAAACGAAAGAGAAAATTATCACACAATTTAAACGTAAAAAGGATGATACCGGCTCTACAGGGATCCAGGTAGCGCTGCTTACCGAAAGGATAAAACAAGTAACAGAGCATCTCCAGGTGCATATTCATGACCAACACTCTCGACGTGCCCTTCTTAAATTAATCGGACAACGCAAAAGGCTATTAACGTATCTTAGCAAGACAAACCCGGAGCAATATCATTCTCTCATCGATGAGCTAGGTTTAAGGAAATAACATGCCTTATACAGTAAAACAGGTAATAGCAGGCAGGAATCTCATCATTGAAACAGGAAAGCTCGCTCAACAAGCTGATAGCTCTGTTATCATTCGCTATGGAAATACCATTACTCTGGTTACTGTTTGCGTTAAAGACGAACAGGAAGAAGAGGAATTAGACTTTGTACCTTTGACAGTAGATTATGAAGAAAAGCTTTACGCCGCTGGTAAAATACCAGGTAGTTTTTTCAGACGAGAAGGTAGACCCAGCGAGGAGGCAATATTAAATAGTCGGCTCATTGACCGCTCCATACGCCCGCTTCTTTCCAAAGATTTTAACCACCAGGTGCAGGTCATCGCTGTAGTGCTCTCCGCGGATAGGGAAAACAATCCCAATACCTGCGCTCTCATTGGCACTTCAGCAGCCTTAACTATTTCAGACATCCCTTTCTATAAACCAATCTCAGGAGTCCATGTTGGCTATATAGATAATAATATGATATTGAACCCTACATTTACTCAGGTTGAAGACAGCTTGTTTGATGTAGTTGTTGTCAGTAATAAAGATGCGATAGTAATGGTGGAAGCAGGTGCTAAGGAGGCTCCTGAAGACCTTATAATGGAGGCGATTAAATTTGGGCATGAAGCTAACCGGGAGATTATCAAACTCCAGGAAGAGCTGGCGCAGGCTTGCGGCAAGCCAAAGATAGAACCCTCGGCAAGAGAAGTTGCCCCGGAATTATTAACTCAGGTTTCCTCGTTGACTGAGGACAAATTAAGTCAAATTTTGGAACAAACGAAGGAAAAAACACAACGAGAACAAGCTCTAACACAGATAAAAGAAGAACTAAAACAAAAATTAATTGATTCCTTCTCCGAGAAGGAAATCAACTTAGCTTTTGAAACCGAGCTCAGCGCAATGGTAAGAAAAACGATCTTGAATAAAAAACAACACTTGGATGGCCGCCAAGCTGACCAAATCCGCCCTATCAGTAGCGAAGTCAGTCTTCTGCCATGCACTCATGGCTCAGCATTATTTACTCGAGGAGCAACACAGGTATTAACAGTCACCACCTTGGGCTCCGTTGGACAGGAACAGCTATTGGATGGCCTGGGGTTAGAGGAAACCAAGCGATTCTTACATCACTATAACTTCCCTCCATTCTCCACAGGAGAGGTAAAGCGGGTAGGTACACCGGGAAGGCGAGAAATTGGACATGGCGCTTTGGTAGAACAAGCCATCGCACCGATATTACCTACAGAAGAAGATTTTCATTATACTATTCGTTTAGTTTCCGAAGTCCTCAGTTCTAGCGGGAGTACCTCTATGGCAAGTGCTTGCGCCTCAACTCTATCACTAATGGATGCCGGCGTGCCCATTAAAGCACCAGTAGCTGGAATAGCCATGGGACTCATTACTGACGAAAATCAATACGTCCTGCTAACTGATATCGAGGGGATGGAAGATGCCTATGGCGATATGGATTTCAAAGTTGCCGGTACAGCTGAAGGAATCACCGCATTACAACTTGATATCAAACTTAAGGGGATAGAACATCAGATTCTGTCCGAGGCATTGGAACGAGCACGACAGGCTCGCTTGGAAATACTAAACAAGATGCGTGAGACGTTAAGCACCAGCCGCTCCGAGCTCAGTCCATATGCCCCAAGGATGCACCAGATGACCATCGACCCAAGCAAGATTGGTAGCGTTATTGGCACTGGGGGCAAAACCATCAGGTCCATTATCGAAGAGACCAAGACAACCATCGATATTAAGAACGATGGCACTGTGCTTATTGGTTCTCCTAGCGAAGAGGCAGCCCAAAAAGCAATTGACAGGATTAAGAGTTTAACCGAGGAAATAAAGGTGGGCACAATATATACTGGCAAAGTAACCCGGGTGTTAAGCTTCGGGGCTATGGTGGAAATTGCGGCTGGTAAAGAGGGATTGGTGCATGTTAGCGAGCTTGCTTCTCACTATGTCCCCAGAGTCGAAGACGTCGTTAAAGTTGGCGACGAGATAATGGTCAAGGTAATTCAAATCGATGATTTAGGTAGAATAAATCTATCCCATAAAGCGGTGTCCCAGGGGCCTTCCCAATCACCCAACGATAGGGTAAACCCTCCTTCACCCTCAAAACGATATGGACAAAAGGAAACGAGGCAACACTACCCTCGTCATCGTGAAAAGGATAACATATAACTTGGTGAAATAAAGCATTAGTAAGGTAAGGAAATGGAACCAATAAGAGTAGTAGTCAATGGTGCCCTGGGCAGGATGGGACAGGAAATAATTAACGCTATCACCAAACAGGATACGATAGAGTTAGTAGGTGCTGTAGAGAAAGAGGTAACTCAAAAGTATCTTCCTATAGTTGGTAAGGTGGTACGTTTTTCATCTGATCTGGACTCCCTTCTGGAGGAATGTTATGCCAATGTCGTGGTAGATTTCACTACCGCCGAAGCATCCATGGCAGCAGCTCGTATTGCTGCTAAGAGAAAGGTTAATTTAGTTATCGGCACCACCGGGCTCTCGGAAGAAAACATCGCTGAAATTGACCAGTTATGCCGAAAATGTGACATTGGGGCGGTTGTGGCGCCTAATTTCTCCTTGTCAGCTGCTGTTTTAATAAAGCTAGCAGAACTGGCTGCCAAGTTTTTCGACCACGCTGAAATTATCGAAATGCACCACGATAAAAAAGTCGATGCCCCTTCGGGAACAGCGATAAATACGGCAAAGGCTATGTTGAAGGCACATAGTAAACCTTTTACCTACCCCAAAACAAAAACAGAGGTAATTCCTCGTACCAGAGGAGGACAAATTAAAGGCATAGCCATTCACAGCTTGAGGTCACCAGGGTTTATGGCAGGGCAGGAGGTTATATTCAGTGGAGAGGGACAAAGATTAAGTTTGCATATGGAGACAATAAGTCGTGAGGCATATATGCCTGGCGTCATCCTTGCCATCAAGGAAGTAGTAAAGCGAAAAGGATTAATTTACGGATTATATTCGTTGCTAGAAAAACTGTAAGGAACTTTATCATGGAAAGATTCAATATAGCTGTTGTGGGTGCCACGGGGTTTGTGGGACAGGAATTTATCAGCATACTCGAACAACAAAGGTTCCCCGTAGGCAAATTGCGCCCCTTGGCCTCTGAACGCTCGAGTGGCACGGAGATTTTCTTTCGCCATCGTCCATTCAAGGTGCAGGAGGCTTTCTCAGAGACTTTTCATGATATTGATATTGCCTTTTTCTCCGCTGGCGCTGATGTTAGCCGACAGCTATGCCCTATAGCTGCTAAAGCTGGCGCGGTAGTCATCGACAATAGCGCTACTTTTAGATTGGAGCCTTCGGTCCCCCTGGTAGTCCCTGAGGTAAATCCTGAGGATATAAATCAACATAACGGGATAATCGCCAATCCAAATTGTTCCACGATCCAGCTGGTAGTGGCTCTTTATCCGCTCCATAAAGTTAACCCGATAAAACGAGTCATCGTAAGCACCTACCAATCAGTATCGGGCGCCGGCTTCACCGCGGCAAATGAACTAACCAGGGAAACAAAGCTAGTCTTAGAGGGTCGTAGTGTATGCCCCCACGCCTTTGCTCATCAAATAGCATTTAATGTTCTTCCAGAAATAGACGTCTTCCTGGATAATGGCTACACTAAAGAAGAATGGAAGATGACGGAGGAAACACGAAAAATAATGCATGCTCCGGACATAGCTGCCTCGGCTACTTGTGTCAGGGTCCCTGTCTGGTTTGGACATAGCGAAGCAGTGAATGTGGAATTTACTTCACCTATCTCTGCCAAAGAAGCAAGGAAGATACTAGACCAATCACCTGGAATCAAGGTGCTTGATGACCCCAACGTTAGTCATTATCCATATCCTTGGGCAGTAACAGGGTCAAACCATGTATTTGTAGGCAGAATTCGAGAAGATATTTCCTGCCCTAACGGTTTGGTCATGTGGATAGTGGCTGACAATTTACGCAAGGGAGCTGCTTTGAACGCTGTCCAGATTGCTGAAGAAGGGATAAACAGAGGCTGGATAGCATCTAAAAGGAGTGTAGTGGCTTAAATGAATAATCTCGGGCGCTTACTTACCGCAATGATCACTCCTTTCACTGCTGAAGGAAAGGTTGATTATCAACAAGCTCGGAATTTGGCTCAAGCTTTGCTTGACTCCGGCAGCGATGGAGTAGTGGCCTCCGGCACTACTGGTGAATCTCCCACTCTCTCTACTGAGGAGAAACTCCGACTTTTTAGTGAGGTTAAATCGCAGATAGCTAACAAGGGGGCGATTGTCGCTGGTACCGGTAACTACAACACCAGGGAAAGCCAACAACTAACCAAGGAGGCTGAAAAAATCGGCGTCGATGCTTGTCTGCTCGTAGTTCCGTACTACAATCGACCAACTCAGCAAGGTCTATTCGAACATTTCAAAGCTATAGCTTCAGCTACCACCTTGCCTTGCATCATTTATAACGTTCCTTCCCGCACCGTCACCAGCATCACCGCTGATACCGTAATCAAGCTAAGCCAGATTGACAATATTGTCGGTATAAAGGAAGCTAGTGGCAATCTTAGTCAGATCGCCAAGATTATCCAGGAAACGAAAGATGATTTCCTGATTTACAGTGGTAACGATAGCGATACTCTTTCTATACTGACCTTGGGAGGATACGGCGTTATCAGCGTTGCCTCTCATCTGGTGGGAAACCAGATAAGGGAAATGATGGAAAAATTCCTGAACGGCAGAAGCAAAGAGGCAGCTAGTATCCACCGAAACCTACTGCCTTTAATAGAAGCTTTGTTCATTGTTTCCAACCCTATGCCGGTTAAATATGCCTTGAATTACCTGGGGTTTCCCGTAGGCAAACCACGATTGCCTCTTGTTGAGCCAGATGCAAAATCAGCCGAGATTATTCAAGCAACTTTGAAAAATTACAAAATCGACCTGCCTATACCCCGAATTAAATCACAAGCACTAAAATCCTGAGTAATATCAAAATTTAACCGTAAAAATCAAAATTACAGTTCAAAATTCAGTAGCTATCAGCCTTCAGCCATTAGCTGACCGCTGACTCCTGATTACTGTCTGCTTCTTCATATTGTTTAGTATTTCGGATTTAGTATTTAGAATTTTAAGAGGATAGGCCTCACCTTTATCATTTGCTCCCGCTTTGAACCCACTGAAACCAAACTGATAGGACAACAAAGAAGTTCCTCGAGCCTGGTTAGATAACGGCGAGCTTCTGAAGGAAGTTGTGCAACGTCAGCGATTCCGCCAATTGGTTCCTCCCAACCAGATAGCTCTTCATAGATAGGCTGGCATTTCTCCAATACAGCGATGTCACTGGAAAAAGAATCCAGTATTTCACTACCAAGCCTGTAAGCGGTGCATATTTTAATGGAGGGGAAACCGTCAAAGGTATCAAGGTGAGTTAAAGCCAGTTCAGTAAAGCCATTCACTTCAACGCTAAACTTGCCAGCTACAGCATCGAACCAACCACACCGCCTCGGCCTCCCTGTGGTCGCACCATATTCATGAGCTTTTCCTCGTATTAATTCCCCCACTTCGTCTTTTAGCTCAGTAGGCATAGGACCACTGCCAACCCTGGTAATATAGGTTTTAAACACACCAACAATGTGGTTGATTTCCCGGGGGCTTATTCCTAGTCCTAGAGACCCTCCCCCAGCCAATGGCGAAGACGAGGTAACATAAGGATATGTGCCGAAATCAGGGTCAAGCAATGTCCCTTGCGCACCTTCCAACAAAACCAGCTCATTATTCCTAATCGCCTCCCGAATTATGGAACCGGTATCACGAATAAAAGGATGCAACTTATCCCGGTAATGGCAATATTGCTCAAACACTTCATCCACTGACAATGGTGACTTTCCGTACACCTTGCCAAGAATAGCGTTTTTAAGTTCCATGATTGAGTTTAGACGGTTCCGAAAGGCATCCTTATCTAGTAAGTCTCCAGTGCGTATTCCCATGCGTGCTATTTTGTCACTGAAGGCAGGCCCAATTCCCCTACGTGTAGTGCCCAGAGCCTTGTCACCACATCTTTCCTCCTCCAAACCGTCAAGAAGAACATGATAGGGCATAACAAGGTGAGCACGGTCACTTATGAAAAGACGGTTGGTAGCGACACCATGTTTTTGAAGATTGTCTATTTCCCCAAGAAGAATTGGGGGATTAACCACCACACCATTGCCCACGATGCAAGTTGTATACGGCCGAAAAATCCCTGAAGGCACAAGATGCAGCCGAAACTCGCCGTAAGGATTAATTATGGTGTGCCCGGCATTATCACCTCCCGAGAAACGAGCTACCACTTCTGCTTTCTCAGCGAGGAAATCAACCACCCTCCCCTTCCCTTCATCACCCCACTGCCCCCCCACAATTGCAACAACAGGCATTTAAGTACCTTTAGCTCCTAACTCGTCGCAAATAAACTAACCTTTGAACCACGGTGATATAAACAAAAACCACCAAAATCCATAAGGCAATTACTACCTGGTTCACCAGCAAACCTACCGCTAATACTATAACCCTTTCCGCTCTGGTAAACAAACCACCCTTGCATTCCAATCCAAGTCCTTCTGCCCTTGCCCGTATATAGCTAACCAGGAAAGAGCCAATCAAGACAGCAAAAATAAGCAAGATTTCTGACCTGCCGGGAATATACCAGACAAGGAGACCACAAAATATCGCTGCTTCGGAAATGCGGTCAACCGTAGAATCAAGGATGGCACCAAATTTTGTAGTTTTCTGGGCAAACCTGGCCAGCGCCCCATCCAGAAGGTCAAATAATCCGGCAACTAAAATTAAGATTCCGCCAAGCGGAAAATGCCCAGTGGCAATGATATAAGCGGCACCGATGTTTATCGCTAATCCGGTAAAGGTAAGAGCATCAGGCTTTATGCCACTTTTGCCTAAAATCCCGATTACAGGATTGGTAATGCGTAATGCTAAATTTGCTCTAAGCTCTGCTAAATCTGGCGCCCGCAAAAGCAGTTTACCCTTTAACCTCAGCTAACTGTGGCTCAGGCAATGAAATAGGACCCTCTTGCTCTTCCCCAGCAATAAATGCTTCGGTCTTTGTGCGAGCTTCATCATCAGAATACTGAATCGGCGGAGACTTCATAAAGTAAGATGCCGGCGCTACGATGGCTCCACTTAGACCCCTGTCCAGAGCTAATTTACAGCATCTTATGGCATCAATGACTACGCCTGCTGAATTGGGACTATCCCACACCTCCATCTTTAGCTCCACATTTAGAGGAACATCGCCAAAGGTGCGCCCTTCCATTTTTATGTAGCAAAATTTGCGGTCCTCCAGCCAGGGAACATAATCACTGGGACCAATATGGATGTTATCACTACCAATATCGTAATCTAACTGCGAAGTAACAGCGTTCGTTTTAGAAATCTTCTTAGATTCCAGACGCTCCCGCTCCAGCATGTTATAGAAATCGGTATTGCCTCCAATATTCAATTGATAAGTTCGCTCCAATTTAACACCACGGTCACGGAAAAGCCTGGTTAATACCCGATGCGTGATTGTAGCTCCAACCTGAGACTTGATATCATCGCCAATAACGGGCAATCCTTTCTCAGCAAAGCGATTTTGCCAGTAAGGCTCACGAGCAATAAAAACAGGTATGCAGTTGACAAGACCGCAGCCAGCTTCCAATACTTGCTCGATATACCACTTAGTTGCCATCTCGCTGCCCACAGGCAAATAATTAAGCACTACATCTGTATTAGTCTTCTTGAGGATGTTTACTATATCAGCAGTTGGCCCTGGTGCCTTGGTAATAATTTGGGAAAGATACCTCCCCAAGCTATCGTGGGTCATGCCACGCTCAACTTTGACGCCACAATTAGGCACATCACAAAACCTAATGGTGTTATTAGGCGGAGTGAAAATGGCTTTGGCTAAGTCCTTGCCTACTTTATTCTTGTCAATATCAAACGCAGCCACAAAATTTATGTCGGATATGTGATAGCCTCCCAGATTGACATGCATTAAGCCAGGGACAAACTCATTCTCTTTAGCATCTTTATAATAGTAAATGCCCTGAACTAGTGATGAGGCACAATTACCGACACCAATGATGGCTACATTTATTGTTCCCATGGCAACAAACTTAGTAGAATGTTATGGTTAAAATCCCACCAAACACACTTACCCTTTCACTAACCTTGACCGATTTTTCGCAAGACTTTAAGCCTTACCAATTCTGAATACTTTTGTCCCACATACAGAGCAGGTTCCCCGGACTGCTGGTCTTTTATTCTTAAGAGTAACAGAAACTGGATTTTTAATATCCCTCTTTGAGCGACACTTAAAACAATACGCCTTCATCTTGACTACCTCCTTTTAAGTTAATTACAACCTATCTACCATATCCCACTAAATAAGTAAATGTCAATACCTTGAGAGTGTTTACTAACCTCACCCCCTTTTATCCCCCCTCCTTCAAAGGAGAGAGGGGATGGGTTGCTAAACAATCTCAATACCTTGTTGTAAAAACACCAGCCTGAGTTATTCGTCCGAGGCTTGCTCTATTAATTTGAGCAACTTTGCCCCACGCTCAATGGAATCATCGTAATGGAAACTGAGTTGAGGAGTGTGCTTTAGCTTTAAATGTAGCGACAGTTGTCCCTGCAAAAAAGAGCAGGCAGAGTTAAAACCAGCTATCATTTCCTTCTTATCAGATTCACTCCCTAATATGCTGACGAATACCTTAGCCTGTCTG
>Ga0209610_1001885_pt1 | contig 10694 bp, 10 predicted proteins | sample LakKivw275mmetaG_FD_184137 | JGI IMG/M metagenome (GOLD analysis project Ga0209610, IMG submission 184137) | Anoxic lake water microbial communities from Lake Kivu, Rwanda to study Microbial Dark Matter (Phase II) - Lake Kivu water 275m metaG... | ecosystem: Environmental > Aquatic > Freshwater...
TTTCTTCTCCAGATCCGCTGAAATCGGTTTGACGTTCGGCGCAGTAGACATCGCCCCAACATCAATGATGCTAGCACCTTGCCTGAGCATGCGCTTGGCCTGCCTCACCGCTTGGGCCGGGCCGTGAACGACGGAGCCCCCATAGAACGATTCTGGGCTGAGGTTTAGCACACCGATGATAGCAACAGAATGACCTTCTCCAACTTTGATCCCGCCGAGTTCAGCTTTACCCATCGAACTCGCCCATCACGTGCTGTACCAGCATGTCGGGTCTTCAGCGAGGTGGTCGCCCAGCTTCGCCATCGCCATCGCCCTGCAACCACCGCACCAATTCTTGTAAGCGCAGCGCCCGCATTTTCCTTTGAGGTTATCTCTGTCTCTCAGTGTGGCCAATATTTCAGACGAGTACCAAACGTCAATAAGTTTGTCGTCCCGCACGTTTCCGAGGGGCATCTGCAACCTCGAGCACGGCATTATCCGGCCATCGGCGGCGATGCAAAGCAGGTCTATCCCGCCCGTGCAGCCTCCGTGGATCCGGCCATCGTCTTTTGGTATTTGCGTCTTCGTGAAGAGTATTGAATAAGGGCTGCATGTAGTCGTGATATCTGTTTTATTTTTCAGCTCGGCCTTTTTCTCGAAGATGAATTCATAGAATTTTTTCTGTTCATCTGGGCTGAGGCAGTACTTGTCCAAAATCCTGGCTTCCCCTATCGGCACGAGTACCTTAGTCGAAAAATTCGCATCGAGGGATTCGGCGAGGGAGAGCAGCTCTGGCAGTTCCTCAAGGTTGAGCTTGGAAATGGTGGGTGAGACGTAGGCTTCGACTCCTTCGCTTCTCAATATCTTTACAGCTTCCACGCACCTCTCGAACGACTTCGGCTTGTTCCTGAAATCGTCGTGCGTTTTTCCTATCCCATCTGTACTTACCGAAACGTGGTCGGCACCGCTTTCTTTGAATTTGCGCGCGTTTTCTTTGTTGACATGCCACCCATTCGTAATTGTATCTACGCGAAATCCGAGTTCGGTCGCTTCGCGTATTATGTCGAAAAGGTCATCGCGCATCAGCGGCTCCCCACCGCTGAGGTGCAGTTCCTCGGCTCCAAGCTCAGCGAGCTGGCTCAGGAGACTCTTTGCCTCCTCAAAACTCAAGTCTCGATGCGCTGGCGAGGGAACGTAGCAGTGTTTGCACGTAAAATTACACTTGCTCGTCACGTTCCAGACCGCAGAATAGAGCCCATGCGAATTGGCCATCTTCTCGCCTGAAAATTAAAGATAGATTAGGATGCGCAGATGCACCCGTTCTTCTTCGACTCTTCTTTTGTGAGCTTCCACTTCTGCTTCTGCAAAAAATCACCAGTAAATTGTTTGTCGCATGCCTTTAATAACTATCGAGCCAAACTCGCAAAGTTTAAAGTTCACCCGAGCTATCACAATTGTGATAAACATGAAACAACTTCACCTCGCGAAGATGCACCGCGAACTCAAAGCCCAGATGGTAGAGTTCGCCGGCTGGGAAATGCCCCTGCAGTACGGCGGCATAACTGAGGAGCACATGGCAGTGAGGAACGCCGCCGGTCTTTTTGACATCAGCCACATGGGTGAAATCTCCGTTCGTGGATCTGGTGCGTTGGATTTCCTACAGTGGGCCACTACAAATGATGTTTCGAAATTAGCGATAGGGGAAGCCCACTACTCAACCGTCCTGAACGAGAATGGTGGAACATTGGACGACATCTTCGTCTATCGCTTGGAAGAAAATGATTACATGGTGGTGGCGAACGCTGTTAACGTGGACAAGATCTTCAACTGGTTCAAAAATCAGGCGAAAGATGATGTAGAGCTCGACGATATCACGATGAGCACGGTGATGCTGGCGCTTCAGGGGCCGATGGCGCAGGCGACTCTCCAGAAGCTCACGGGTTTTGATCTGAAAACGCTCGGGCGGTTCAAGTCCGCGTTCATCGATGTTGTGGGGATGAAAACGCTCGTCAGTAGGAGCGGCTACACGGGCGAGGATGGTTTTGAAATGTACTTGTTCGGCGAATCCCAATCCGAACCATCGCGGGGAAAAAAGATGTGGAATGAGTTGCTTAATGCGGGCAAAGAGTTTGGGGTCAAGCCGTGCGGCATTGGTGCGAGGGATTCTCTGCGTCTGGAAGCTGGCTACGTGCTGTACGGACATGAGCTGGCCGATTACATCACGCCGCTCGAGGCGCGAATAGGTTTTGCCGTCAAGTTGGACAAGGGTGATTTCATCGGGCGAGAGGCGCTGCTCAAGCAGAAGGAGAAGGGATTGGCGAGGGCACGCATCGGCCTGCGCATGATTGAGAAGGGTGTACCTAGAGAAGGCTACAAGGTGTTCGCGGATGGCGAGGAGGCTGGCCACGTTACATCTGGGACTCACTCGCCGCTGCTCAATGTCGGGATAGCAATGGGTTACGCGCCGCCAAGCATAAAGGACGCAAACGAGGTGGCGATCGAGATACACAGCAAACAGAAAGCAGCTGAAGTTGTAGAGATGCCTTTTTACGACACCACCAAATTCGGTTTTGGGAGGAAGCAAGTTGGTTGAAGTATTTGGGCACCTCATGAAGATGGTAATCAACCCCGGCTTTTGCCTCGGTTGCGGAACGTGCGTCGCCTCATGCCCGTTCTCAGTCTTGGATATTGTCGATGGAAAACCGAAATTGATAGGGCGGTGCGAGGCTTGCGGTATATGTTTCAATCAGTGCCCTCAGACGGCAGATTTCAAAGGGATAGAGAATCATGTTTTCGGGAGAAATGCTGCCGCAGGGGAAGCGATCGGTATCTACGAGCGAGCGTATTCAGTCAAGGCCAAAGACCCAGACATTGCCATTCGCTGTCAAGATGGCGGGGCGGTGACCGCGTTGCTCGCGGCGTTGCTTGAAAAGGATTTCATTGACGGGGCCGTTGTCACTGGCACAGGTGACTCGCCGTGGTTCCCAAAACCATTTGTAGCGACGACGCGTGAGGATTTACTCAAATGCGCGGGGACGAAATATTCTCGCGGCGTGATTTCAACCGGACTGCGGGACGCCGCTGATTTGTATCAGCGTAAACGTGTCGCGTTTGTGGGCATGCCTTGCCAGATAAGGGCAATACGCCGGATGAAGTCGTCCACGCTAGCGGTTTACCGTTTGGCAGACATCGTAAAAGTTTGCATAGGGATATTCTGCGTGGAGGCGCTCCCCTACGAGGCGTTTTTCAAAAAAGTCGTGGAGGGACAACTCGGAGTAAAATTGGCGGATGTCGCCAAGTTTGACATCAAGCACGGGAAGTTTGCGATTTACTGCAGAGGAAAGCCAAAGCGTGAGCTGGATGTCGGCGCGCTTAGACAATTCGTGGATACGCAGTGCAAATTGTGCTTTGACTTCGCCTCGGACCTCGCAGACATCTCGGTCGGAGCGGTCGGATCCCCGCTCGGTTATTCGACAGTTCTCACTCGCACCCCAATCGGCGAGGAGGCATTCGAATTGGTAAAGTCAGCCAGGGCGCTCGATGTGAAACCCCTCAAGGATGTCAAACCGGGCATCGAGTTGGTGAAGCGTTTGTCGCTGAAGAAAATGCAGAACGCTTTAGGGGAGATTGAGCGGCGGCGAGCGTCTGGTCAGCCTTTGCCGGTAGCGGTTGAATCCCTGTCTGGCACGTTCAAGCCCAACGCTTGATTCACAGCAATTTTTTGATAGATTCAATGACTTTTGTCGGCTCAGGCCCGATTGGTGAACCTATAACAATTTGAGTTATGCCGAACTCGCGCAAGTCTTCAACACGCGCCTTCAGCTTGGCAGGGGACCCGCACACAGAAAAAGCTTCGATCATACTGGGGGTAACCAACGCAGCTGCCTTCTGAATTTTCCCTGCCCTCAGATGCATTCGCACTTTTTTTACATCTTCTAGCGAGATATCATGACGTTTTAAGGAGTGGTTTGGAGCGGAGGAGGCGATAAACGCCACGACAGTCTTCACCATTGACTGTGTTTTTTCCGAGTCTTTCCCTATCGACGTGGCCATGTATGCTGCGACATCTAAATCCTCCAATTTCCTGTTGGATTTCACTGCGCCTTCGCGAACGTAGGCGACGCACTCCTTCAGGTCATCGGGATGAGATGCGTTTATCAGAACTCCATCAGCCACCGAACCAGCGAGCCCCAACATGTGCCGGCGCCTACCACCGATGTATATTGGTATTCTCCTGGTTGGGGGGTGCCGCAGTTTAGCGCCTTTGCATGAGAAAACTTTTCCGGAGAAATTAACACGCTTTCCAGCCAAGAGCTCTTTGATCACGTGAACCGCTTCCCCCACTGATTCAACTGGGTGATTGAACTGAACTCCGAGCGTTGCGAGGTAAACGGAATCGCCTGCGGAAATCCCGAGCACAGCCCTGCCGTTACAGAGCTCATCCAAGGTTGCTATCGCCGCAGCGGTGATCGCCGGGTGGGTGAGGTAAGGATTAGTCACGCCTGGGCCAAGCTTCACGCGCCTGGTTTCGGTCGCAAGCCTCGCGAGCACAGAGTGGACGTAACGATTGTGGTAGTGATCGCATATCCAGATGTGCTCGAACCCTGCTTTTTCCACTTTTTTCGCGAGCTTGGATAAAACATCAATCGGTTTATAAGGTACAAACTCTACGCCAAATTTCATTTTGCTCCCTGTTGGTTTTAAGCTGAGCGTGATAAATATCCGATGGTGTGCAAGTGCAGGTAATAGCTCTTGAAGGTTTCCCGCTTGTAAAGGGCGGAGCAGACATCGGTGAACTCATCGTTCGTGCGGCAAAGAAGCAAAGCCTGAAACTCGAGGGCGGCGATGTCGTCGTCGTGACGCAGAGTATAGTCTCTAAAGCAGAGGGAAACGTAGTCGACCTCGACAAGGTAAAACCAAGCGAATTTGCAAAGCGATTGGCGAAGCAGTTGGGTAAAGACCCCAGAGAAGTGGAAGTGGTACTGCAAGAGGCGAAGGATATCGTGCGGCTGCGGCACGTGTTAATCGCTAGAACTCATCACGGATTCGTCTGCGCGAGCGCGGGTGTGGATCATTCAAATGTCGAGCGTGGAAAGGTCACTCTGTTACCGCGCGACCCAGATGCTAGCGCCCGACGCATAAAGGAAAAAATAAAACAAGTGTGTGGTGCTGATGTCGCGTTGATAATTTCCGACACCAACGGCAGAGCGTTCAGGATGGGCGCTGTTGGCGTGGCGATCGGCATGGCTGGCATAAAACCTTTGACGCGTTTACGGGGCAGACGTGATTTGTATGGTAAAAAACTCAAAAGTAAGGTCGTGGCAATCGCAGACGCGCTAGCAGCAGCAGGAGTGGCTGTGATGGGTGAAGCTGGCGAAGGTACTCCCGTCGCGGTGATAAAAGGGGCAACCTACGAGAAAGGCGAAGGAAGTGCGAAAGAGCTGATAATGCCGCGTGAAAAAGATCTTTTCGGGTGAGGCTATGCTCGCCATACTCTCGGGCGGCACTGGAACACCGAAACTCTTACAGGGATTCTCACGGCTGCTGAAGTCGGAGGATCTTTCAGTGATAGTGAACACCGGAGAAGACCTCACCGTCTCGGGCCTGCACGTTTCCCCAGACATCGACACGGTGATGTATACGCTGGCGGGCATCGTGGACGAAGACAAGTGGTACGGTATCCGCGGTGACACGTTCTTCTGTCACGAGATGCTCAAGCGGCTTGGACAAACGGAACTTCTACGCATAGGCGATCGCGATCGGGCGATCATACTTTATCGCACGCTGATGTTGAATCAAGGAAAGAATCTTTCTGAAGCGACGAGGGAGATGTGCGACAAATTGGGCGTGCATACAAACGTGCTGCCAATGACGAATGATGCAGTACAGACGCTCATTCATACCGAAGCTGGCCAGCTGACTTTTCACGAGTTCTTGATTGCCAGAGAGGCTTCAGACAAAGTTCTTGGAGTAAGTTTCAAAGGTGCCGAGAACGCGAGGCCCGCGCCCGGGGTGATCGAGGCGCTCCGTACGGCCAAGTTGATATTGATTGGGCCCAGCAACCCTGTGACGAGCATCGGGCCGATTCTCGCCGTGAAGGAGATTAGAGAATATCTCTCGCAAAATCGCGATAAGGTGCTCGCCGTCAGCCCAATAATCGGGAGAAAAGCCGTGAGCGGCCCAGCAGGAGCCCTGATGCAAGGCGTGGGGCAAGAAGTAACCCCGCGCGGTGTGGCCCAGATATACCGGGATGTAGCCGGGAGCATATTAGTAGATCAAAATGACAATCAATTCGCTCAATCAATCGTAGAACTCGACATGAGAGTACTATTTGCAGATCTGCTTATGCTGGATCACGCGGCGCGGGTCAAACTGGCGCGAACGATTTTGCAATTGCCTCTTGCAAACATCAAGTTGCCGCCGATTTGAGGAACGCCGTATGTAGTTGTCCGCTGTCTAGAGATTCTCCCGATTTCATTGATCAATCGCCCTAGTTCTTGAGGGACCATCATCTGGTTCTGAGCGCCAGCGGCACGCGAAATATTTTCTTCGAGCAACGTGCCACCGAGGTCATTTGCCCCAACGTTCAACATCATCTGCGCGACTTTTGGCCCAAGTTTTACCCAAGAAGTTTGAATGTTATCAACGTAGCCAGTCAGCATCAACCTGGCAACCGCGTGCACGCGGATGTTGTCAACACCGCTTGGGCCACCCCGCACGATACCACCTTTTTGAAGCGGCGTGTTCTCGTGCATGAACGGGAGCAACACAAATTCTGTGAACCCGTGCGTCTCCCGCTGGACATCACGCAAGAGCGCCATGTGCTCTGCCCGCTCGCGCGGCGTTTCAACATGACCGTACATCATAGTCGCTGTGGTCGGCAAACCCAAACGATGGCAGAGCTTGATTGTCGTTTGCCACTCGCTTGCGCTGAGCTTTCCCGGGCAGATGATATCTCGCACCCTATCGGCGAGGATTTCCGCGGCTGTTCCGGGCACCGAGTTCAAGCCGGCCTCAAGCAAAGTTTCAATCACTTCTTTCAAAGACAGCCCATCGTGGCGTGCGATGAAGTTCAATTCAGCCGGCGAGAACGCATGTATGTGAATGTCCGCCGAGACGTTTCTGACCGCTTTCAACATCGCAACATAATCTTCAAGCTTGAGTTTGGGGTTGAGGCCGCCCTGCATACAAATTTCAGTCGCGCCAAAATCTAGCGCCTCTCTCGTTTTGTAAGAAATTTGTTTCAATGTCAGCGTGTATGCGTCTTGATCGCCCCGGTTGCGTTTGAACGCGCAGAACTTGCAGTCGCCCGCGCAAATGTTTGTGAAGTTGATATTGCGGTTCACAACATAGGTCACGACATCGCCAACTCTCCGGCGCCTGACTTCATCGGCCGCTAATGCGAGCGCGTGAAGTTCTTTTCCCTCCGCATGCAGCAAGCGCTCGCCTTCTTCAACGGTTATTTCCACCCCCTTCAGCGCTTTTTCAATAATTCCGCCAAATTCTAGATTGAGCGAATCGAATAATTTGCTAAACATCAGTTTCGCCTCCGGTAGCCATCGGCATCCGCCAATTCGCTAACGCAGTCATGAACTTCTTTTGACATGAAACTTTTGTCCAAAGCATAACGCGGGTAAATCGGTAAGCGTTCGCGGGGGCAGAACCCGGTGTTTTTGATGGTTGCTTCGATTTCTTTGATGGTCGGCCACGGTTTTTCAGGGTTGATAAAATCAGGCGTCACTGATGATACGCCTCCGAGATCATTGGCACCGGCTAGCAGGAAGGGTCCAACGTTGGACACGAGGTTTGGCGGCACCTGAATATTCATTTCTGGCATCAACGTCCGCGCAACCGCAATTGTTGAGATCAGCTCAACCTCACTTGGGCCAGCGCAGTTCGCCATTGGTGTATTGGGCTTTGGGTCGAATGGTTGAATGATGATTTCTTGGATGTGGCCATAACGTTCGTGAAGGCCCCGAATCTCAAGCAGCGAGCGCACGCGATCCTCAAAGCTTTCACCCACACCCACTAGCAGACCTGTTGTGAAAGGAATTCGAAGTTTGCCCGCAGCCTCAATGACATCGAGACGCAATTCTGGATCTTTGCCAGGGCTATTTCGATGCACAGGAAGCTCCGCAGCACATTCGAGCATCAATCCCATGCTAGCGTTGTATCGGCGTAGGCGTCGAAGTTCTGATTCGTTTAATGTCCCAGCGTTTGTATGTGGCAGCAGCCCGAGTTCTAAAATTTGTCGACAGAGTTTTACTAAGTAGTCGACAGTATTTTTGTATCCGAGTTTCTCAAGCTTTTCTTTGACCTCTGCATGAATCTCAGGTCGTTCTCCAAGCGTGAGCAGAGCTTCTGAGCAGCCAGTAGCCTTCGCCCGCTCGGCGAGTTCGCGGACTTCCTCGGGCGACATGAACCATGCGCCGTTGTTGGGGTCCCGCCTGAAACCACAATATGCGCAGCGATTGCGACAAATATTGGTGATGGGGAGGAAGACGTTGCGGGAGTAACTTATCTCTCGCCCGGTGTGTGTGCTTGGATTCATCAGGATACCATCATAAAGATACACGACTCCATAAATGTATTTTGAGAATATGGTCATATTTGCAATTATCCCGGTTAAACACTTGGGGGGGGCAAAGTCGAGCTTGAGCGCCGTGCTAACTCCAAAGCAGAGACGCGAACTCGTTCTTGCGATGTTGAAAGATGTGCTAAATGCGGTGAGCAGCGCGCGGTCAATAACGGGCGCAATCGTCGTTTCTCCAGATGAAAAAATCATAAAGTTTGCCAGAAAAAATGGGACGGATGGCGTCGCTGAACCCGGTGTAGGTCTTAACGAGGCGCTGAAGCTAGCCATCCAAAGGGCGATTACAAACGGGGCCACATCGGTGTTGATAATGCCTTCTGACATTCCCTTTCTGGCCGCCGACGACATCGAAAATACTGTGGCGATGGCTTCCTCGCAGCGAGATGTCGTGATAGCGCCATCTAAAGATAATGGAACAAACGCGCTTTTTCTTAGACCGCCTGATGCCATATCCCCGCGTTTCGGAGGGGAGAGCTTTCCAGCGCATCTCTCAGCGGCCCGTCGCGCCGGTATCGCGCCGCACATCTACCGTTCTATCACAGTAGCCACAGACATAGACGATCCCGCTGATTTAATCGAAATAGAAAAGTTTGGGCGCGGCACGCACACGCACAGATGTCTGACAGGGCATCGTCAAATTCGCAGCCCGTATTTAACCAAAAAGTAAAACCCAAACACAAGTAATATGCATCCGAACGTCGCAAGCAAATATTTTTGTGCCTTGCTTTCTTGAGGCCACTTGCTGTTCGCGACAAGATATGAAACCGAAGAGAACCAGATGATATCGGCGAGGAAATGCCCCATCAACCAGAAAGCAGCGCCAGCCAATGATGCTACCAGCACTGCTTCCATCAGCATCGCGAAGCCAATGGTTGCCCACCAAATAAAGACGCTTGGGTTAAGTACAGTGCTAAACAGGATTCCGCCGATGACCGGGTGATACTTCAATCCCGCACTGTCCAGCTTCGATGCCTTAGTCCTCAACTTGACAAATGCCATTATACCGAACATGACCAGTAGGATTCCCCCGAGTACCCCGATAAATATTTGGAAGCCCGCGCTGGCCAAGACGAATCCCAAACCAGCAGCAATCAACACGAGTATCCCTATTTCCACTAGGATATGCCCAACCGCCGCAAAAAACCCGGCCCTTTCACCGAAAGAAACGCTTTTCGTCATCACGAAAGCGAGCATCGGTCCAGGCATCAGGGCCCCGGACAGCGCCACAAGAAACCCGATGGCGAGCTGAGCGATTGTTTCCAACATGGGGTTCACGGTTTTTCTAACCAACTTACACGCAAGCCTTAAAATAGGGCCATTTCAAGTGGGTTTGTCGGGATTGCATGGAAAGGGTGAAAATTGAGCTGGGCGAGGAAGACATCCCGAAGCAGTGGTACAACATCCAAGCTGATTTACCCACGCCTCTCGACCCGCCGTTGAACCCGGCCACGGGGGAGCCGATTGGGCCAGAGGCGCTGAGTGCAATTTTTCCAATAGAGCTGATCAAGCAAGAGGTCAGCCGCGAGCGGTGGATTCCAATACCAGAAGAGGTGCGCGACATCTACCGCATCTGGCGCCCGACGCCGCTGTATCGCGCCACGAGGCTTGAAAAATTTTTGAAAACTCCGGCCAAAATTTATTACAAGTGGGAGGGCAACAGCCCGCCCGGAAGCCACAAGCCGAACACCGCAGTCGCTCAGGCCTACTTCAACATGAAAGAGGGCGTGACCCGCCTCGCCACCGAGACAGGTGCCGGCCAGTGGGGAAGTTCGCTCGCGTTCGCCACATGCTTGTTCGGGATGAAGTGCACGGTCTACATGGTGAGGGCGAGTTACGATCAGAAGCCGTACAGGCGCATAATGATGGAGACATGGGGCGCCGAGTGCATACCGAGCCCGAGCGACAGAACGCAGTACGGCAGAAAAGTTTTGGAGTCCGACCCATCATGTCCAGGCAGCTTGGGCATAGCGATTTCTGAGGCGATAGAGGACGCCGTGACGCATGAGAACACGAAATATTCTCTGGGGAGCGTGCTCAACCACGTTATGCTCCACCAGACTGTAGTCGGGTTGGAGTGCAAGAAACAGTTCGAGCTCATCGACGAATATCCTGACTTGATGTT
>Ga0209610_1001888_pt1 | contig 10689 bp, 10 predicted proteins | sample LakKivw275mmetaG_FD_184137 | JGI IMG/M metagenome (GOLD analysis project Ga0209610, IMG submission 184137) | Anoxic lake water microbial communities from Lake Kivu, Rwanda to study Microbial Dark Matter (Phase II) - Lake Kivu water 275m metaG... | ecosystem: Environmental > Aquatic > Freshwater...
GGCATTGTGGAACTGGAGGAAGGTGCTAAAATTTGCGCTCGCATTTCAGGGGTAGATACCTCCAAACCAGAACAGATCAAGATTGGAACACCGGTAGAACTTGACTATGTCGAGGCTGCTCACGCAGCAGACCCCACGCATGAGGAAGGAGAGAGGACTTTCCTCTCCTTCAAAGCTTTGCCATAGGGCTAGCTAGCCATTGGACAATAAATTAGTGACCACGCCATCATCCATAATCGAGGGACTGCTTAAACCCGAGTCCTATCCTCATAGACCGCCAGAGATACAATTAGTGCAAACTCAGATGTCCTTCGTCTTCCTCACCGGCGAATATGTTTATAAGGTGAAGAAGCCAGTCAACCTGGGTTATCTGGATTATACTACCTTAGAGAAACGCCGTTTCTTCTGCCAACAGGAACTGGATTTGAACAGACGTCTCTGCCCTGAGGTTTACTTAGCTGTGGTGCCAATAACAATGTCATTGCGAGGAGCGAAGCGACGAAGCAATCTACTCTGCATTGAGGGCGAGGGCAAGGCAATTGAATATGCCGTTAAAATGCGACAACTGCCTCAACACCGCATGATGGATGTCCTCTTGCGTGGTAACCAGGTAACTTCGGAAATGATAACCAGGGTAGCCGAGAAATTAGCTCACTTTCATCAAAAGGCAGAAACAAATTCCAAAATCGCCGCTTTCGGCAAACTGGATGTCATTCGGCAGAATACTGATGAGAACTTTTCTCAAACTGAGAAATATATCGATGTATCCATCCCACGCTTGAAATATAATCGCCTCAAAAAATACACCGAGGATTTTATTCATAATAATAGTGTTTTATTCGCTAAGCGGGTAAAGGAAGGTCGGGTAAGGGATTGCCATGGCGACCTTCATGCCGCCCACATCTGCTTCACCGACGATATCTGCATATACGATTGCATCGAGTTCAATGACCGATTCAGATACTCCGATGTAGCCTCAGAGATTGCTTTTCTCGCCATGGATCTAGACCGCTACCACCACTCTGACCTCTCTCGGCATCTGGTAAATGCCTATGTAGAATTAAGCCATGATGAAGAACTGCCAAAATTGCTTAACTTCTACAAGTGTTATCGGGCTTATGTTCGGGGAAAGGTGGAGGGCTTCAAGCTGGACGACCCCTATATTTCAGAGAAAGAAAAGGCAGGGGCTTTAGCAGTCGCCACGAATTATTTCGAGCTTGCCGAATCGTATTTATGATATATAAATATATGCAACAATGGCGTAAAATCTGATTAAGCGAAAACGGAGTTCGTATATATTTGACTATCAGATGCAATTTTGGTAAAACAGTAGAGTAAGAACAGTGGATGGAAAAACATTCTAAGGATAAACCTCCACAACATGATAGGAAAAGCATACACCAAACAGCAGCACTAGGACCTATTCCAAGTCTTGAAGAGCACGTCCGCCCAGATTGGTGGCGGCACATTTTCACTGCCCTTTACCTGAAGACAGATGGAGATGTGGTAGGCGACCACAACATCACCCATCAGGAAGTGGACTTGTTCTCAGAGATCCTAAAGCTCTCGCCAGATGATAAAATCTTAGACTTATGTTGTGGACAGGGACGTCATTCCCTAGAACTGGCAACGAGAACATTCAAATATGTTGAAGGGTTAGATCGCTCTCACTATCTAATTCAAAAGGCCAAGGCACAAGCAAAAAAAGCAGGGCTGGACATTAGATTTAGGGAAGGCGATGCCAGAAAACTACCCTATGCACCTGATACCTTTGACGTGGTGATGATCCTGGGGAACAGTTTCGGCTATTTTGAAACGATTCAAGATGACATGAGAGTTCTGAGAGAAGTTCTCCGGGTTTTGAAGCCTCGGGGGCGACTTCTTATTGATGTCCCTGATGGGGAATACCTAAGGGAACATTTTCAGCCCAGGTCCTGGGAATGGATGGACAAAAAGTATTTCGTCTGTCGGGAACGTTCCCTTTCATTGGACAGACAACGGCTAATCTCACGAGAGGTGGTTACTCATGTAGAAAAAGGTGTTATTGCAGATCAGTTTTATGCAGAGAGACTCTACACCCGTGAGAGCCTGGGCGAACTCTTGAAAATGGCTGGCTTCAGCGACATTACCTTTCATGAAGAAGTATCCACGGCTTCCCAGCGGAATCAGGATTTGGGGATGATGGAGAGACGTATTATTGTAGCAGCCACAGTCAGAAAAGAATGGACACCTCTCAAGAATAAAGTACTAGCAAAGAATGTAGTTGTACTCTTGGGTGACCCTGCGAAACCCGATCCCCTAAAGCCGCTAGGCATCTTCGATGACGATGATCTCTATACCATTGATTGCCTCAAAGGTGCATTAACAGAACTGAAAGGTTATAGATTTACATATCTTAGCAATCACGATAGGCTCATTTATGACTTGGTAGGACTAAAAAATAAAGTAGACCTCATATTTAATCTATGCGATGAGGGTTACAACAACGACGCCAGAAGAGAGCCTCATGTAGCCTCCTTGCTGGAAATGCTTGGTATTCCCTATACAGGTTCTGAGTCCCAGTGTCTTGCTTACTGTTATGACAAGTCGCTTGTGCGTGGGATTGCAGGGGAAATGGGGATTCCTACGCCTGAAGCCTTGTTTATCAAGCCAGAGGACGCCGCCTTCGAACTTCCTTTTGGGTTTCCTGTTATCACAAAACCCAACTTTGGTGATTCCAGTTTTGGAATAACCCAGAGGAGCGTAGCAAACAGCTCTGAGGAACTTATAAACGCTATCTCAGAAATCAGGGGAAGATTTGGCTATGAGAAACCCATTCTTGTTGAGGAATTTCTTACCGGAAAAGACTTAAGCGTAGGGATAATAGGGAACCCTCCTGAATTTTACACAGTCTTACCTATCATTGAGGAAGATTACTCGACACTTCCGCCAGAACTTCCCAGAATATGTGGGTATGAGGCGAAGTGGTTGCCACAGTCAGCCTACTGGAATATCAAATCCGTTCCCGCCAATTTACCAGATGAGACAAAAAAACTCATTGTGGAATGGTGTTTGAAGCTGGCCGAGAGGTTGGAGTGCAGAGACTATTGCCGCTTTGACTGGAGACTAGATGCTAAGGGCAATCCTAGGCTTCTTGAGGTAAATCCCAATCCAGGGTGGTGCTGGGATGGCCATCTGGCAAAGATGGCAAAGATAGCAGGAATGTCTTACGGCGAGATGCTGGAAGCTATTTTACGAGCAGCCGAACAGCGATTAGGTATCTAGATGGACAAGGGAGGAGAAAAATAGGCTAAAATAAATCGGATTAGGTAAACCCAGAGCTCATCTATGCGGCTGCTAGGCAAAATGGGATAGTTGGGGGTATTCATAGTTACACAAACACGTGTATCTAAATAATTAGGCGACTTTGGTGAAGGTGTCGTTACCTATACTCTAGTTAGAAAAGGCTTTGGGGTTGCATATGTTGATCACACAGGTGCTGATTTAATAGCAGAAAAAGGTGGAAAGAGATATGCTATTTCAGTTAAAATTAGACTTTTTCGCGAGGGTTCAAAAGAAAGCCGTATGGTGGTTGTTGAAGATACATAACATCAAAAAGTTGGAGAATCTTTCAAAGCAATTTGGAATAACACCTGTATTTGCCGCAATAATTTGCATTGCTGGCAACAAAACAATCCACTTGTTCATGGTGCCGATTTCCAAGATTCACAATATTTTACCAAAAGTGAAAAATGGTTATAGCCTTCGGTTTGGGAAAAAGAGAATCGGTGAGCTACTTCAAAATGGCAATGTAGACTACTCATCTTGGGAGAATGAAGAAATTGGAGCTAAAGACTTCGCCTAACATGATGTATGTGGTTCGTTACACTCACCTAAATTCTCCCTTCAGCAGAACTTCGCAAAGCCTGAAGATGTTATCAAATCCCTGAGTGAGGAGGCAACAACTTGAAAGAGCCATTTGGGAAATTCATAGAAAGTAAGTTAGGTTCTGGCATTTTGCTTATCACCTGCGGGCTTCCGGGCACCTGGAAGACCGAGACCAGCGAGGAAATATCCAAAATCAAGGGCTATCCTATCGTCCGAACCGACCTGGTCAGGAAGGAAGTATTGAAAAATGAGGACATATTCGATGAAAAGGTTGCCTCCAGTATGGACAGGCGAACGATGGTCTATGATGAGACTTTCCGAAGAGCAGAGGAAACCATTAAAAGGGGCAGTAGTGTGATAATTGATGCCACCTTTGTTACCCAATCTTTAAGGAGACGCGCCGCTGAAATAGCCGCTAAACACAACAAGACATTCGTTATCCTGCAAACAGATTGCCCGCAGGAGGTAGCAATAGGAAGGATACTGAGACGAACCAAGGAGAGTTACGAATCAAATGCACTCACCGAACAGGCCTACCTCAACAATAAAAAAAAGTTCCAACAAGTGGATTTAGATGACCTGAAACGATTGAATCCCAACCTTAACATCATCCATTTGATAGTTGATACACAACATGACCCACCTGAAGAGTGGTATATCACCGGCGTAGAAAAGAGATGAAGATAGACCTGCATATCCATACCAGGACCTGCTCTGATGGCAATCTTTCCATTGAAGAAGTATTTAAGGAAGCAAAAAATAGGAATATCGACTTAATGTCGACCACCGACCACGACAACATAGATTGCCAGGAAAAGGCGATTGCTCTGGCTAAAGGGCATGAGATATCCTACATCACCGGGGTGGAATTGAATGTGACTTTTCGCTATCCTGGCAAATCCGTTTCCCTTGATTTTCTGGGATACGGGTATGACATCCACAATGAGGAGTTGAAAAACAAGCTCCAGTTAATCCGGGAACACAGGGAGAGAAGGGCTCGCCAGATTTTAGAGAAATTGAATGCTGAGTTTGACAAAGAGGGTATTCCGAAGTTCACTGAGGAAGACCTCAAAAATATCCAGGATAGCGTGGATGGTACATTCGGACGCCCTCATATCGCGAACTATCTAATAAAAAAAGGCATCGTCAGTGATACGCAGGAGGCATTCGATAAATACCTGGTTAAGTGCGATGTACCCAAGTATCCCCTTTCGCTTGCTGAAGCATCCAAATTAGTCAGGAATGCTGGCGGAATGCTGGTACATGCGCACCCCAATGACCCAAATGGGACATCCTTAGTAACCATAACGCATGATTTAGATGAACAGACGAAAATAATCCAAAAATATATGCTAGAGTATATCGATGGCGTTGAATGCTGGCATTCCAGATACGATGAGAAAACCACCAGGCATTATATTAAGTTTGCCAGGAAGCACGGGCTAATTATGACTGGAGGTAGTGATTGTCACCAGAAACCGCTACTAATGGGCACGCTAGATATACCCGATTGGGTTGCCACCCAGTTCAGGCGATAGAAGGATACCGCATTTGAATATTCATTCTTCTTGACACTTTGTTGTCAATAGATAACACTATAAGATTTGGAGCAAAGTTAAATATGAAAAATTATGACATTAAAGACCCTTCTTTAGTTGATGAAGGCAAGCTTCGCATTGAGTGGGCTGGCAAGGAGATGCCGGTAATCAAATTAATAAAACAAAGATTTGCTAAAGAAAAACCTCTCCAGGGAATTCGCGTCTCCGCCTGCCTTCACATCACCACAGAAACAGCTAACCTGGCAATGGCTCTGAAGGAAGGCGGCGCTGACTTAGTCCTCTGCGCCTCCAACCCATTAAGTACCCAAGATGATGTCGCTGCCGCTCTGGTTGATTATGGCATTCCCGTAAATGCCATAAAGGGAGAGGACAATAAAACTTATTACAAACACATTATAACGGCACTGGAACACAAGCCTCAGCTTACCATGGATGACGGTGCTGACTTGGTCTCCACCTTGCATAAAGAACATACTGAACTGATTCACAACGTCATCGGTGGCACTGAGGAGACCACCACCGGGGTCATCAGACTAAGGAATATGGCAAAAGAGGGGAAGTTAGGCTACCCCCTCATCGCTGTGAATGATGCCCAAACCAAGCATTTTTTCGACAATCGCTATGGCACAGGGCAAAGCACCATTGATGGCATCACCAGGGCCACTAACATTCTCTGGGCAGGGAGGAAGGTGGTCGTATGTGGTTACGGCTGGTGCGGCAAGGGAATAGCCATGCGTGCCCACGGATTGGGAGCTCAGGTCATCGTTACCGAAGTTGACCCTATCCGTGCACTGGAAGCAGCCATGGACGGCTATCAGGTTATGCCTCTAGTGGAAGCTTGCCAGGTAGGAAGCATATTTATCACTGCCTCAGGCGATATGAATGTCATTGACAAAGCTCACTTTCTACAGATGAAAAATGGGGCTATCATGGCTAACAGCGGTCATTTTAATGTGGAGATAAATATTACCGCTTTGGAAAGTCTGGCAAAATCGAAAAGACGAATACGCCCTTACGTTGATGAATACAGCCTGGCTGATGGACGGCGTATCTATTTACTTGGCGAAGGAAGACTCATTAACCTGGCTGCCGCTGAAGGGCATCCCGCCAGTGTTATGGACATGAGCTTTGCCAATCAGGCCCTATGCTTGGAGTATCTTGCTAAGATGAGAGGGAAACTCAAGCCAGATGTTTATTCCGTGCCCGAGGAGATTGATAAAGAGATAGGAAGGTTGAAGCTTGCTTCCATGAACATCACCATTGATTCCTTGACTAAGGAACAACAAAAATACCTGCAAAGCTGGGAAGCGGGCACTTAATATAACTGAAGAAAGGAGCAAAAATGCCGAACAGTTTTAATAAATCGTCTACTTATTTGCTTACTTCAGAGTCCGTTACTGAGGGGCATCCCGATAAATTATGCGACCAGATTTCCGATGCTGTCCTCGATGCCATACTGGAGAAAGACCCTATGGCACGGGTTGCCTGCGAGGTAGCAGCGACCACAGGACTGGTCATCGTTATGGGAGAGATCACCACTGACTGCTATGTGGAAATACCGGACGTTGTTCGCGGCGTGGTGCGAGATGTGGGCTATACTCGCGCCAAATACGGATTTGATTGCGATACTTGCGGGGTAATGGTCGCCATCAAGGAGCAATCAAAGGATATCGCCAAAGGGGTAGACCAGTCTCTTGAAGCAAGGAGTGGGGAAACGATTAATGAGAAGGGAAACCTGGGTGCTGGCGACCAGGGAATGATGGAGGGCTTCGCTTGCAACGAGACTCCTGAGTTCATGCCACTCACCATCACCCTGGCGCATAAGCTATGCCGCCGCCTCGCTGAGGTGCGCAAGGACCACACCCTCACCTACCTTCGTCCCGATGGCAAATCCCAGGTAACGGTGGAGTATAGTCACGGCATACCTAAAAGGGTGGTCAATGTTGTTCTTAGTGCTCAGCATGATGCAGCGACGAGCCATGATGTCATTGAGCACGACCTCATAGAACACGTGATTAAGAAGATCATCCCTTCCAACCTGATGGACGATGAAACCAAGATATATGTCAACCCCACAGGACGCTTCGTCATTGGTGGACCTATGGGAGACACCGGACTCACCGGACGCAAGATATTGGTCGACACCTATGGTGGCATTGCCAGGCATGGCGGGGGCTGCTTTTCGGGCAAGGACCCAACAAAAGTTGACCGCTCCGCAGCCTATGCAGCACGATATGTCGCCAAGAATTTGGTTGCTGCCGGGTTAGCTGACCGCCTTGAGATCCAGCTTTCCTATGCCATCGGGGTAGCATACCCCCTCTCCATCTCTATCGAAACCTTCGGCACAGGAAAAGTTTCCGATGATGTTATCCTTGACCTGATTAAGAAACACTTCGATTTACGACCAGGAGCTATCATCGAGACCTTGAATTTGCGTCGCCCCATCTATAGGCAGACCGCCACATATGGACATTTCGGGAGGGAAGACCTCGACCTTCCCTGGGAGAAAACGGACAAGGCGGAAATTCTAAGGGCTGCGGCAGGCTTATAAATTTAAGATTGCCTCGCGGAGCCTGCAATGACACGAAGAATTGGCTGAAGCGTTACCCAAAGCCTGCGGTAAACACCTTCCAGCCAGCCAGAGTGGCTAGAAGAACGATAACACCAGCAATAACTACCCCCAATGCAATGGCAGGAAAAGCTTTCTTCCAATCCATAGCGAGTAGCCAGCTCAAAAAGGTTGCCGTATATACCCCGGTAACAGGCAGGGGTATCGCCACAAACAGGGTCAGTCCCAGAAAGCCATACTTATCAACTTTCGGCTTGCCTCTCCTCTTTATATTCTCTAAATAGCGATTGAAGAGCTGAAATCGAGACAAAAACTTGTCATAAAATAAACACAAACCAAAGAAGAGCGGGAAAAACAATACCGCATTGGCAATAATTGCGATGAAAAAGGTAAGCAGCGGGTCAAGTCCCAAAGACACACCTAATGGAATCCCACCCCTTAATTCGCTGATTGGGCTCAGTGTAACTGCTATAACTAGAGCTATACTTCGCATAATAGTAGCTACTCACATAGATTAGAGGCTACCAAAGCGACGCTGCCGTTGCCTGTAGTCAAGTAGCGCTTTATCAATTTCCTTCTTGCCGAAGTCCGGCCATAATACTGGTGTGAAGTAAAGCTCACTATAAGCAGCTTGCCATAACAGAAAGTTGCTTAGCCGCATTTCACCACCAGTACGGATGAGCAGGTCAGGGTCAGGAATGCCCTGAGTGCCAAGATAGCTGCTGAATACTACTTCGTCTATGTCTCCAGTAGAAACATCACCTTCCTTGATATGACGCACCGCGTTTACTATTTCAGACCTGCTGCCATAATCAAAGGCAAGGCATAAAGTCATTCTACTATTGTCCTTAGTAAGTGCGATCGCCGCCTCTACCTTTCGCCTCAGCTCCAAGGGTAATCTATCTGGCTTACCTATATGCATCAACTTTATGTTATCCTGATGGAAACGTTGAGTTTCCTTATCTATACCCTGTGATAGTAAGTGCAATAGGCCGGTGACCTCTTCCTGCGGCCTACCCCAATTCTCGGTGGAGAAGGCAAAGAGAGTGAGATACTTCACCCCACAGTCAGCAAATGCTTTAACTACTCTACGAACATTCTTGGCGCCGGCTCGATGTCCCTCAAATCTGGGAAGCCCTCGCTGCTTTGCCCACCTACCATTGCCATCCATGATTATGGCTACATGACAGGGCAAAGAACTATCTCCACTCATGCTCCTTGCCTTCCGTTAATATTTGCGGAATCAATCTCCCTTCTAAATATGGAGGATATCTTGTCGGGAAGATAATTCCAAATGCTTTTCATAAAGGCTAATATCAACTTGCCATGCCAGTCAAAGGAGAAACTGGGCGAGTCAAGTAAAGTTCCTGCTATGCCATTGGAGCTAACAATATCAAATATCCTCTCGATTTGACCGTCACTCAGTTTTTGGTATAGCCTGCGAGCCAAATAGCCGAGGTAAATTTCCCTTCCCATCTTCGCCTTCCACGCTTTTTGATAACGAGAAAGCTGTTTTGCTCCTAAATTCCCGGTATCAAGTGCCTCGCTCAGTACCTCAACTGCTGCCTTGCTGCCCAGATTTCCGAGATATATTCCCCCTCCTGTAGTAGTCTTCACCTGTCCAGCAGCATCCCCAACAACTAATAACCTGTCACCATAGGTTCGAGGTAAGATCCCCATGGGAATAGCTCCCTGTCTCACCTCTGCTTCCTGTCGTATTACCTTCCCCCGGCAAAAATGGCTAGCCAGTAATTTCTCCAAATAGAATTTGGCATGCGATGTAGCAAGCACGCCCGCTAAAGCTCTACCGCTTAAAATAGGAACAAGCCAGCCGAAGAATCCCGGCGCCACCTCTTGACCGAAATAAATCTCAACTTCGTCAATACCTTGAACCTCAACCACAGTTTGGGCACCCATAGCAAAATGGTCAACGCTCCCTAAACCAAGTTTTCTGGTGAAGGCGGGCTTGAACCCGGCGGCGATTACCACCGCCTTAGCCTTAAACTTCAAACGAGGTGTTTCAACCTGTACCCCATCGCTATCTATGACGATGTCCGTTGCGGGAAGAGAGAAAAAGTAATCAGCACCTTCAGCCATAGCTTTAGCAGCTATTGCCTGGTCAAAGGAAGCCCGGTCAACAATGTAAGCCTGCGTTTCCTGTTTCTCCAGTCTTAGCCACTTTCCCGAAGGACTGAATAGTTTAGCCGCTCTTGCCTTGTTTAATATTACTTCAGGATTAACGCCGAAGGAGTCAAAACACCCAGGGCTAACAATACCAGTGCAGCAAATATCAACTCCCGGTGCTTTCTTCTGTTCTAAGACAGCTACTTTACAACCTTGAGAAGATAGCTTATAAGCAGTGTAACTCCCCGCAGGACCTGCTCCAACCACGATAACATCATACAAGTCGCCTGACAATTCACCCCCTAAAACTATATGGGTTTGTTATTTGTTATTATATACTACTAAGCTCACCAGAAAATATATTACAATCGGAGATTGTTTACTAACCTCACCCCCTTTATCCCCCTCTCCTTCAAAGGAGAGGGGGAAGAGATTTAAGAGAGGGGTTTCACCCCTTTCTTACCTACACTCCCCCTTCCCTTGCTAAGGGAAGGGGGTCAGGGGGATGGGCTGCTAAACAATCTCCGATCGGTCATAGCCGTGGAAAGAAGAAGAGCCGAACTAGGGAGC
>Ga0209610_1001889_pt1 | contig 10689 bp, 9 predicted proteins | sample LakKivw275mmetaG_FD_184137 | JGI IMG/M metagenome (GOLD analysis project Ga0209610, IMG submission 184137) | Anoxic lake water microbial communities from Lake Kivu, Rwanda to study Microbial Dark Matter (Phase II) - Lake Kivu water 275m metaG... | ecosystem: Environmental > Aquatic > Freshwater >...
ATATGTTTCAAGTTTGCGGATGGCGAGATTCAGAACGGTGTGACTCGGAGGCTTCTCGGTCAGCACGATCGCCGCTCCGAGGCATGCCGCGCTTGCGGTCTGGATATCGTCAGGAACGCTGGCTGCATCGACCATGAGAATCTCCTTCCCCTCGTCGAGGACCTTGTAGGTCCACAGGAGGCCAATCTCCGGATCTCCTCCTCCGCCCGTGGCGAGGATTGAAGCACCAAGAGTGATCTCACTGATCGCCTTCTTGTCGATCACGCGAGCGTCCTTGACTCCCCACTCCTTCAGGATGCTGCGGGGGTTCATCGGTTGCTGACTCACTGCCGCACCTTCCCTTTCACCCGAATCCGGATTTTCTCCCGCTTCCCCGGCATGTACGTGAACGGGATCTCCTCGACGTCGATCACTTCGACACTGCCACGCACCGCTCCCGCTGATTCGGCGTTGTCCTTGGCCGCTTCCGTGACGCGAGCGATCGCCGCGTCCCGAGCCTCGTAGTCTAGGTCGACGACTCCCTCGGCGTACGCGCCAATCTCGGCAATCGTCGTTCCGACCGCCCCACCGACTTCGAAGTGCTCTGGGGTGAGGACCTCCGTGACTCCAGAGATACGCGTCTTCGGCACGACCAGCGCGCCGCCGCCAATGAAGATTGCCGGAACCGGTTCCGCGGTGGTCTTCATCTTGTCGACGGCCTCTTCGACGGTTCTGCGAATCGCTTCCCACGCGTTTTCCACGAGGCGCTTCGGAAGAGCCTTGACCTTATCTGGAGCCGTCACGAAGTCGGTGGCGAACACGTCGAGTTTCGCGTTCAGCTCCCCAACGGCGACCGCCGCATCGTGAACCGTCAGCAGCGGGCCGCCGAACGATGTGGCAAGCCGCACCAAGTTGTAGCCGACGCTCTCCGGTCCAAGGGATGTTACGTTGTCCCCGTCGTGCTTGACGATGGTTCCACCTCCCAGGGCGATGGACAGGAGGTCGGGGCAACGGATGTTCGTCTTCACTCCGCCGATATTGACGGTGATCGACGATTCCCGTGGAAACCCGTTGACGATGTACGCCACATCCGTCGACGTGCCTCCGATGTCAGCAACGACTCCATTGTCGATACCTGACAGATACACAGCTCCGCGCACGCTGGCCGCCGGACCCGAGGCCACGGTGAAGATCGGGTAGTCCACGGCGTAGTCGGCGGACATCACGCTCCCGTCGTTCTGCACGATGAACAGGGGGGCGCTGATTCCCCGTTCCGCAGCGGCCGTCTTCAGCGATTGAACAGCACGCTGCATCACGCTGATGACTGCAGCATTGAGGATGGTCGAGTTCTCTCGCTCCAGGAGAGAGATGGTGGCGATGCGATGCGACAGCGTGACGTGGATGTTGCTCCCCAGGATGTCGCGCACGATCGCCGCCGCCCGTTCCTCATGATCGCTGATGATCGGAGAGAAGACTCCGGTAATCGCGACCGCATCCACCTTACCTTTCATCGCCCGACAGGCGGTTTCGATCGCCTTCTTGTCCAGCGGAACGATGTCGCGACCGTCGTACTCGGATCCGCCGCGGACCACGTGGATCACGTCCGGCCCGCCGATGGCGGTCTTCAAGTCCTCCGGCCATCCGGTCAATGGCGGAATGGCGGTCGTGGCGGGCGCCCCGAGCCGGAAGATCCCGACCCGATTGAGGTTTCTTCGCTCGATGATCGCATTCGTCGTGTGCGTCGTGCCGAGCGACACCATGGTGACCCGTGAGGCGTCCAACTGCGACTTGGCAAGAATCTCGTCCAGCGCATTGACGATTCCGCCGGTGACGTCCGAGGTCGTCAGCGACTTCGCCTTGGCAACAACCTCCCGTCCGTGCATGAGCACGCCGTCAGTGAAGGTTCCCCCCACGTCGAAACCGACCCGAAACGATTCTTTCATCTGCATCCTTTCTGCTCCCAAAGGCCTGACGTTCCGTACTGCTTCTCGAGACCCCACTCCGCGATCTCCTGACGGGGCGGAGACTGGTAGCCATAGACTTTGCTGTGCGCCCAGCCGAAGCGATCTCGCAGCTCGACGAGAAACTCCGCGTACTTGAGCGGTGCAAGAATCGCATCGATCACTGGAACGCCGAGTTCCATCTCGAGCTTCTGGTAGAAGCCGAACTCGATCGTGCATCCCAGCACGATGACCTCGGCACCGTCTTTGTCAATGGCCTCGCGGGCCGCGGCCCGCATCCGACGCTCCGTTTCAGCAGGGTCCTTCTGGAAATCGTAGACCCCCAAGTCAAGTGACTTGAACGAGGCAAGCCGGTCGCGGAACCCGTACTTGACGACGTTCTCGTGCATCTTCGGAATCCACTTCTTCCGGCCAACGAGGATCGAGAACGAGTGGCCGAGGGTGCTCGCGATGTGCATCGCCGACTCGGCCGGCGCCGTCACCACGAGACGATCGCAGATTTCGCGAGCCTCGTGCAGTCCCGGGTCGTAGAAGCAGCCCATCACGGCAGCGTCGTAGCCTTCGTTCTCTGCCGCACGGACGCGATGGAGTGTGTCGGCAAGAACGAGCGCCTCGTAGTAGTGGTACTCGAGGTGCATCGGTCCACGAGCCAACGACACTACATCCACCTGCGTCTGCGGTCTCTTCGCTCCGTCAATGAACTCCTGAATTGGGGCGTCATACAGATCCGTCCCCACGGGATCAATGAACAGAATCCGCGACATGTCGACCTCCCTGCTATCTCGTCTGGACAGACTCGGCGTCCGCCGGAGGGGGGAAGTGGAGACAGCTCACGAAGTGTCCTTCCTCCACCTCCACCATCTGCGGCTCGCTCTCGCTGCATGGCGTTGAACAGACCGTGCACCGAGTGTGGAAACCACACCCCGGAGGCACGTTGACCGGACTGGGGATCTCCCCCGTCGAGACGATCTGCGCCGGCTTCACGGCCTCCTCCTCCTTGGACACCACAGGAATTGAGGAAAGCAGCATTTGGGTGTACGGGTGAGTCGGATTGCGGAAGAACTTGTCCGTCGGCGCGATCTCGCACACTCGTCCGAGGTACATGATCGCCACCCGCGTCGCCACGTTGCGCATCAAACTCAGGTCGTGGGTGATGAACAGGTAGGCGAGGTGCATCTCCTTCTGGAAGCGAAGCAGCATGTTGATGATCTTCGCTTGGATGGAAACATCGAGCGCCGAAGTCGGCTCGTCCAAGAGGATGAGACGCGGTCCGGTTGCCAGGGCCCTCGCGACCGCAATCATCTGGCGCTCTCCACCGCCAAGCATGTGCGGCGACTTGTAGAGGTAGTCCTCCGGCAATTCGACTCTCTGCAGCAGCTCGATCACCCGTCGCTTGCGGTCATGCCGCGTTCCGATCCGATGAACCTGCAGCGGCAGTTCGAGAATCTGCTGAACCGATCGACGCGGGTTGAGCGACGTCCCAGGATCCTGAAACACAATCTGAATGGCCTGCGTCAGTTCTCGGGGCCTCTTCCAAACAGTCTTCGAGATGTCCTTGCCCTCGAACAGCATCCTCCCTGACGTGGGTGCGAACAGGCCAATCACCGTGTACGCCACTGTGCTCTTCCCAGAGCCGGACTCGCCGACCAGGCCCAGCGTCTCGCCTTCTCCGAGAGCGAACGACACCCGGTCCACAGCACGGACTACTCCCCGCGTTGTTGTGAAGAACTTCTTCAGGTCTTCTACAACCAATGTGTCGTTACGCACGGCAATCACCCCAATGCAGGTAGCAGGCGACGTAATGGCTATCGCTCAGTTCGGTCAGTTGGGGCCGCTCTCCACGACAGATCTCCGCCGCCTGGGGGCAGCGGGGATGGAATCGACATCCACTCGGCGGATGGAGGTAGTCTGGAATGCGCCCGGGGATCCCCTCCGCGATTCCTCCCCCATCAGCCCGAGGGTGTACGGATGAAGCGGCCTTTCGAACAGCTCATCCTTGAGGGCTCCCTCGACAATGCTTCCCGCGTACATCACGTAGACCCAGTCTGCCATTTCTCGTACAACGCCCAGGCTATGCGTGATGAAGATCACCGAGGTGCCGTGCCGACTGACCAAGGCGTCGAGCAATCGAAGCACCTGAGCCTGGATCGTCACGTCAAGCGCTGTCGTCGGCTCGTCAGCGATCATCACATCGGGCTCCGTGGCCAACGCCATGGCAATGCAGACGCGTTGCCTCATCCCGCCTGAGAGCTGGACCGGGTACGAGGCGAACATCCGCTCCGGGTCGGGAAGCCGAACCTCGTGAAGAGCCTCCACGGCGCGGGCCTTGATCGCCTTGGCAGACGCCTTCTGGTGCCCTCCGTATCGAATCACGGACGAAATCTGATCGCCCACAGTGAACACCGGGTTCAGCGCGGCCACGGGATCCTGAAAGATCATCGAGATGCCGCTGCCGCGAATCTTCTGGAATTCACCCTGCGACATCTTCAGCAGGTTCTTGTCGTGGAAGAGAATCCTTCCCTGGGTAATCCGTCCCGGCGGGGTCTGCAGGATTCCGAGCACACAACGCATCGTCGTCGTCTTTCCGCAGCCCGCCTCGCCGACCAGCCCTACCCGTTGGCTTCCGTCGACGCCAAAGGAGACGCCGTTGAGCACCCGCAGCGTCCCTTCATACACCTGGAACGAGACATGAAGGTCGTCAATCTGCAGGATTGTCGTTGCCACCTAGACCTCCTCGAGAGCAAACAAGTCTCGGAAACCGTCGCCGAGGAGGTTGAACCCGAGAACAGTGATCATGATGGCAACGGCCGGGAAGATGGCGATCCACCACTGGTCGGGCAGGTATTTCGCCCCGTCGGCGACCATGGTGCCTAGGTCGGGGGTCGGGGGCTGAGCTCCGAGCCCGACGAAGCTGAGCGACGAGCCGATGAGAATGACCCACCCCATGTCAAGGCTCATCTTGGTGAAGATGCTGGAGACGCAATTCGGTAGCAGCTCGCGAAAGAGAATGTGCCATCGACTCGCACCAATGACCTCCGCCGACTGCACGAAGAACTCGTGGCGCAGCGACGTAGCGAGTCCATAGACGAGGCGCGTGTACCACGGCCACCACATCAGCGACACCGCCATCATGGCGTTGAACGCACTCGGTGTGAGGACGGAACAGACGGCCAACGCCAAGATCAGCGCCGGCACGGCGAGGAAGATGTCCGTGACTCGCATGATCACGGTGTCAATCCACGTCCCCTGGTAGTACCCCGCCAAGAGGCCGAGGACGACGCCCGGAAGGACGACCAGCGAGAGGACGACGGCCCCCATCGTCAGGGAGTAGCGAAGTCCAAAGAACACCCGGGAGAGAATGTCACGACCGAACGCGTCCGTGCCGAAGGGGTGCCTAAGGCTCGGCGCACTGGCCGACGTCGCGAAGTCGACGAACGAGCCCGCGTGAGCCGGATATGGTGACACGTACGGCGCGAAGATGGCAAGGAAGGCAACAACAACGACGATGGCCAAACCTGCCACCGAAATGGGGTTCCGAGAGAACTTGTACCAACCCTTGCGTAGCCTCTCGAGCCGTCTCTGGGGTACGACCTGTTCTTGTGTGTTCATCCTACTTGCCCCTCTCCGTTCCTAAGCGGACCCGCGGGTCGAGCCAGGCCACGCCCAAGTCGACCAGGATGTTGACCGTGATGAACAGCATTCCTAGCACCATGACCACGGCAGCCACGGCGTTCAGGTCCTTGTTCAGCATGGCGTTGACTCCGTACCGCGAGAAGCCAGGCCAGTTGAAGATCAGTTCGACGAGAAACGCGTTGGCGACAATCCCGGCGAAGTCAAGTCCCAGGATCGACATCGTGGGAATCAGAGACGGCTTAAGGAGATACTTACACATGATGACCCGTTCCGGAACGCCGAAGCTCCTCACCGAAGCGATATAGTCCTTGTTCAGGTTGTCACTGATCGATGCGCGGGCAATGCGGGCCTGTTGGGCAAGAGAGCCCAACGCGAGACTCACTCCCGGCAGAACGAGGTGGAGGAATGCATCGCCCAGCGCAACGAAATTGCCGCTGAGGAGACTGTCGACGGTCATCAATCCCGTGATCGTTGGAGGCCGCACAATCCCGCCGCTGATGCGACCGATCGTCGGGAAGACCCGCAACAGATAGCCGAACAAGAGAACAAACAGGATGGCGAACACGTAGGATGGGGTGACAACCCCGATATACGAGAAGATGCGAATCACGTTGTCGATCCATCGGTTCCGATACCGTCCCGCGATCGCGCCGAACGTGATGCCGAACGCCGCCATGATGATTCCGGCGAACAAAGCCAACTCGAGCGTCGCTGGGAAGAACTCTGCGATGTCGGCGCTAACTTGGCGGCGCGTCACCAGCGACTGCCCGAGGTCGCCGCGGACAGCGCCTGAGAGCCAGTACCAGTACTGAGCGTAAAGCGGCTGGTCGAGATGCATCGCCGCCCGCATGTTTTCGACGGCCCATTGGGGCGCTCGCGCACCAAGAGCCATTCGAACAGGATCTCCGGGCAGAACCCTCGAAATCCCGAAAATGAGTACCGACAGGCCAAGGAGCACGAAGATAGAGTAGATCAAGCGCTTGATGAGGAACTTGAGAACGCTCATGGGGTTCCTTCCTTCCCCGGAGGACGAAGCCTTGCGGAGGGCTGGCCAAAGGGCCAGCCCTCCAGGGCCAAAACCACCCCCTAGGGAAGAATGCGAATGAGCCGGGCCGCGAACGGATAACCCATGATCGGGTTCACTTCGCCTTCCGCCGCCGGCCACACGATCCTGTCCGAACGATAGGCGTGTCTCTCGACGTCCTCGAACGGGAAGATCGACGGACAGAGATCAACAATCGTGTGTTGGATCTGCGCGTACAGGGCGAACCGCTCCGTACGATCCACCGTGGCGATCGATCTCTCGATCAACGCGTCGAGCTCCGGATCCAGCAGCCACTCGTTCTGTTCCCAGGTCGGCGCCGAGCTCGAGTGGTATCTGGACTCAATCAGGGATCCCGCCTCCGGGAAGTGGGGCGAGTCGAAAACCGTCACAATGTGAGCACTCGTCTCCATCTGCGCCATTTCGTCGATGACCGACATCCACGGCACCTTGACGACCTTCACCTTGATGCCGATCTCCGCCATGTTGGACATGAACAGCAGACAGATCTTCTCCTCGTCCGGGACTTCCGCAACCCAGTGAATCTCGATGGGGTACTTGTCCGGATCGTACGGAGAGAGAGCAAGCTCTTCCCGCGCCTTCGCAAGATCCCGCGTGTACTGGAACACGGTCGGATCAGCGCCGGGCACGTTCTGCGGTACAGGTCCCCGTGCCTGGACCGTCCCTGGGAAGATCTGAGTGACGACGGTCTGATAGTCCATCGCATAGGCCATGGCCTTGCGGAAGTGAATGTCGTCCGTTGGAGCCTTCCGGTTGTGGATCATCATGTAGAATGCCTGACCCGGAGTCATCGCCATGACGTCAACGCCGTCGATCTGATCCAGTGCCGCGAACGCCTCGTTCGTCTGCCATTGATCGGAGATCTCGAGCTCGCCGCGAGCCAGGAGAGTACGGACCGTCGCTGCTTCTGTCGTTCCGATGAAGTGCACTTCGCTCGGGGCCTGTGCGTCCATCGGCATCCAGTAGCTGGGGTTCTTGTCCATGACGAGTTCTTCCTCAACGCGGAACTCGCGGCAGGTGTACGGCCCGCTTCCCGCATCGTGGTCCGTCAGGAACCCCTTTCCGTAGTCGCCCTTCTCACCGTACGGTCCCGACGCTGACGTCTGGGCCTCGACCAAGTCCTTGTTCAGGATGTACAGACGATAGAGCGTTGTCAGGAACGGGCCAAACGGCTTCGAGAACGTAAACCGAACTGTGTAGTCATCGATCGCCGCAGTGCTCTCGACGCGTCCGAGGAAGAGGAAAGCATACCCCTCTCCGGTCGTTAACAGGCGATCCATCGAGTACTTGACGTCCTCGGCTGTGAGCGTGGTCCCATCGTGGAACCGAACGTCATTTCGGAGATGGAACGTCCACACCAGGGAGTCGTCCGAAACTTCCCAAGATGTGGCCACATGCGCGAGCGCATTCCCCGACGTGTCCGGGTAAACGAGCGTGTCGTACATGTTGAGGAGCGCCGATGAGCTTGCCTGGTCCGACCCGACAGCCGGGTCAATCTTGCATGGCCACGCGAACGTGATGCGGAGCACCCCGTCCGCAAGGCCAACAGCCGCACACACCAATACGATGGCAAGAGCCACCACCAGAATCCGTTTCACCTCACACACCTCCTCTCCTTGCACTTCTCTTGTATTGTTCGTGAACCCACACGACCCCAGTCGCCTCGGCGAACTACCACCTCCCCTTTACGCATGCGGTTCCACCTCCATCGACTCCACGAGCAGCAGCACGAGTTCGTCCAGAAAAGTGCGAAACGCTGCTGAATCTGACATGACGACGTACTTCCCCTCGTCGATGCGCTCTCGCAGCACGGACAGTCGGGGGCTCGCTTCGTTCGCGTCCGCGAGAACGCCGATCACCCGGCTGGCAGCATCGATGAGTCGAAACGGCCCATAGGCCGGCGTCTCGTCAAGAAGATTGCGCGCACTCGTCAGCATATACCCCACAAGCTCGAAGGCCCGCGCCTCGCGTTCGGAGGGGCTCATCCTTGTACCTCATAGAAGACGACATTGCTTCGGCGTCGGATGGGAGGCTCGGGGACGACGGCAGGGTGTCCAACCGAGACGAGAAGCAGAGGTTCGACGCCGTTGTGCAGCTCAAGCAGTCTCTTCGCAGCGGCACGGTGGAACGAGGCGATCACGCACGTCCCGAGGCCCTCCGCCCAGGCGGCAAGAAGCACGTTCTCGGCAGCCATCGCCGCGTCGGTCGGCGCAAGAAAGGTCTCTCCCAACGTGGATCCGAGACGTCGAGCCTCGTGCAGGTCCGCACACACTGCGATCACGGCCGGCGGATCGCCCAACAAGCCGGGACTCACGACTCGAAGTCTCGCAAGTCGGGCAGGCTCCGTGACGACGATGAATCGCCACGTCTGTGCGTTTCCCCCCGTCGGAGCCCAGAGGGCAGCCTCGATGAGGCGATCCAATGTCTCGCGCCCGACCGGAGCGTTGGTATAGGCCCGGACGCTTCGTCTCCCCCTAATCGCATCCCAAAGCTCCATGACCGTCCTTTCGGAGTTCCGCTGTTGCCGCTCGATCGACGCCGCCCGCTCCGATGACGACGCCGTATACCCCGCGGGCGATGTCCACGTCGATGAAGCCGTCAAGCACGTCACCCAGCACGGCGTCGGGATCGCGTTTCATCGGGTCACCGTACGCCCCGCCGCGGCCGGTGATGAAACGTGCGACGTCGCCGCGGCGCAGCACTTCCTTGGCGAACCGACCCCGGGATTCGACGCTTCCATCCTGGCGGCGAATCTCCACACGATTCGGCGTCCCGTCCATTCCACCGGCCAATCCCCAAGGAGGAAACCGATTCCGCCCAAAGCTGGCCGTCACAAACGCTTCCGAATTGACGATGCGGTAGTCCTTCACGAGACCGAACCCACCGGTCCACTGCCCGTGGGCTCCGTGCGCGATGTCGAGCGAGAACTGGTCCACAAGGATCGGATATCGCGTCTCGGCGACCTCGATCGATAGGATGTACGTCTCCCCGTCTCCCGAGCAGACGAGCCCGCTCTCACCGTCCTTCCCTCGGCCGGCTCCCCAGCCGCCGGCATTCGGTTCCACAGAGAAGAACCACTCCCCGGTCTCATCGTCGATTCCACTGACCGTCGTCCCACAGACGCTCAAGAAGTGCCCGGCGCATATCCTGTCGGGGACCACGTCGGCCAGCGCCTTCCAGACGATATCGCCGGCATAACTGTCTGACTCCCAGTAGGTACTGATGGGGGCGGGCCGCTTCGGGTTGAACACCGTGTCCTCGGGAGCAATGACTCGCAGGGGCGAGAAGAAGCCCTCGTTCGGATCTGCGTGGGGCGCAACGACGGCTTGGTAGGCGAACTTCGCGGAACTCAGGATCACCGACAGTGGGCTATTGATCGGCCCGCGGCACGTCGCCCCGGTGCCGGTGTAGTCGATCACGAACTCCTCGTCGGTGATCGTGACCTTCACCTTGACCCGAACGGGGTCCCCGCCGAGCCCATCGTCATCAATGTACTCCTCGGCAGTGAACTCGCCCTTCGGAAGCTTGCGCAGTTCGCCGAGCGCCTGCTGACGCCCCTGTTCGAGGTACGTCTCGATCGCCTGAAAAACCGTATCCAGTCCGTGCTTCTCGCAGATCTGCTTCACGCGGCGGGCGGCCACCCGAAGGGAGGCGGCCTGGGCCCGCATGTCGCCCAGCGTCATCTCCGGCATCCGGATGTTGCGACGCAGAATCTCGATCAAGTCGGGCTCCTCAACGCCGGCCCGGATCAGCTTGACGCAGGGAAACTGGAGCCCTTCCTGAAAGATCTCCGTCGCACTCGGAGACCAGCTCCCCGGATCCATGCCGCCCACGTCGTTCCAGTGCGCCTTGCTCGCCGCGAACATGATCGGCCGTCCCTCGTGGAAGATCGGCATCAACAGCACCATGTCGTTCTGATGTGTCGCTCCACCCATGTACGGGTCGTTGGTCGCGACAATGTCCCCCTCCGAGAACCCGTCAAGGCCGAACTTGCCGATCGCGTCGCGTACCGCGTCGCACAGCACGCCGATGAACGCCGGAATCCCGTTGGCC
>Ga0209610_1001894_pt1 | contig 10673 bp, 20 predicted proteins | sample LakKivw275mmetaG_FD_184137 | JGI IMG/M metagenome (GOLD analysis project Ga0209610, IMG submission 184137) | Anoxic lake water microbial communities from Lake Kivu, Rwanda to study Microbial Dark Matter (Phase II) - Lake Kivu water 275m metaG... | ecosystem: Environmental > Aquatic > Freshwater...
AGCGCAGATGCTCGATGAGAATCTTGGCCGAACTGCTCAGGGCGTTTTCGGGCGAAAGAGTGCCGTCCGTCCAGATTTCGAGCACCAGCTTATCGTAATTGGTACTCTGGCCGACGCGCGCTGCCTGCACGTTCCAGTTGATGCGCTTGACCGGGCTGAAGATCGCATCCACGGGCAGCTCACCGATCGGCATCCGTCCGCGCTCGTTGGCAGGCAAATAGCCGCGCCCGCGCTCGACCATGAATTCGATGTCCAGGCGGGTCTTGGCACTATCCGCCGTGAAAAGATACAGGTCGGGATTGATGATCTGCACCTCGGGCGGCGCAATAATATCGGCTGCGGTCACAACACCCTCCCCGCGCACCTCCAAGTGCATACGGGCGGTATCCACGCCATCCAGGGTCAGGCGTAGCTGTTTGATCTGCAGCATGACCTGCAACACGTCTTCCCGGACGCCTGGTATGTCGCTGAACTCATGCAGCACATCCGCGATGCGAATGGATGCCACCGCCGTGCCTTCCAGCGACGAAAGCATTACCCGTCGCAGAGCATTGCCCAGGGTTACCCCGTAGCCGCGCTCCAACGGGCTGATGATAAACTTGCCATAATTCCGAGCCTCATCCTCGCGCTCGATCTTCGGCATGACCATGTTCGTAATACCTGTCACGGTTCACCTCTCCCCGGCGTACTAAAGGTACACCGAATCCAATTGAGCAAAAAGTCTCGGATTATCGCGAGTAATATTCGACGATCAACTGCTCGTTCAAGTTGCCGTCAATCTCGGCACGCTCAGGCAGACGCAAAACGCTGCCTGAAAGGTTCTTCAAGTCGCGGCTCAACCAAGGCAGGATGTTGCGCGCCTCTGCCGCCGAAGCCAATTCCTTGAAATAAGTGCTGTCGCGCGAGCCTTCGCGCACGGCGATCACATCACCGGGGCGTAAAACCATCGAGGGGATGTCGGTGCGGCGGCCGTTGACTGTAAAATGGCCGTGCGAGACGAGCAAACGGGCTTGTCCGCGGCTGTTGGCAAATCCTATCCGGAAGATGACATTATCCAAACGGGATTCCAGGGTTTGCAGCAGCACCAAGCCGGTAATTCCACGGCGGCGCAAAGCCGTATCGTAGTAACGGCGGAACTGACGCTCGTAAATGCCGTAGACGCGGCGCGCCTTCTGCTTGGCGCGCAACTGGCGGGAATAGTCCGATTCACGACCACTACCGCTGCCTCTACCACCGCGGCGTCCGCCCGTTGAACGTCCGTGCTGGCCGGGGGCAAAGCCCCGCCGCTCGAAGGCACACTTCGGGGAAAAGCAGCGCTCACCCTTCAGATATAGTTTTTCAGCTTCACGCCGGCACAGCTTGCAAGCCGGCCCAAGTTCTTTTGCCATACGATCTAACCTCTCTCGCTTGAACTAAACGCGGCGCTTCTTCGGAGGCCGGCAGCCGTTGTGCGGCACCGGCGTCTTATCCGAGATAGAACGCACCTTCATACCCATGGCCTGCACCGCCCGAATAGCCGATTCACGACCCGGGCCGGGACCTTTGACGATCAGGTCCACTTCCTGGATGCCTATCGCCTGTGCGGCCTTGATAGCCTGTTCGGCAGCCAGCCGGGCAGCAAAGGGCGTGCTCTTGCGCGAGCCTTTGAAACCCACCGAGCCTGCACTGCCCCAGGTGAGGGTATTCCCTTCGGTATCAGTCACAGTCACAATGGTATTGTTGAAGGAGGCAAAGACGTGCACCTGCCCCGAAGACAAGGCACGCTTGGCCTTTTTTGCGCCGCCACCGCGACGCGCCGAACGTACACTTTGAGCCATAAGACCTCTCTAAAACTCGAGCTTACTTCTTTCCGCCGCGACGGCGTCCGCGCCCGGCGACCGTTTTCTTCGGCCCCTTGCGGGTGCGGGCGTTGGTGCGCGTACGCTGACCATGCACCGGTAGGTTACGGCGGTGACGGAGGCCGCGATAGCAGCCAATTTCGATCAGCCGCTTGATATTCAATTGCTCTGTGCGGCGCAGGTCGCCTTCGACTTTCCAGTTCTTGCCAATGTAGTCGCGGATAGCAGAAACTTCGGATTCGGTCAGGTCCTTTACGCGCGTATCCGGATTGACTCTGGTCTCAGCCAGGATTTTACGCGCCCGAGTCGGGCCAATACCAAAAATGTAGGTCAGGCCAACTTCGACTCGCTTATTGCGCGGAAGATCAACACCTTCAATTCTTGCCATAGGTCACACTATCCTTGTCGCTGTTTGTGCTTAGGATTTTCGCAAATGATGAACAATTTGCCTTTGCGCTTGACGACCTTGCACTTCGCGCAGCGCTTACGAATGGAGGGGCTAACTTTCATGATCACACTTCTCCTTGAACTGCTCCTGGTATCGTCTCAATAGATTAGGGGTGGGGATATCCCTTTCTTGTTGAGAAGATACCACTCTTGGCTTGACAGCCAAAGGTTGAATTATACTTGCTCTCTTTTCTTCCGTCCAGTTACGCCACGCGAGGGTCAAAGGACTGTCAGGATGAGAGGTTCTACTTCGGTGACAGCGACGCTGTGCTCGAAATGTGCTGTCAATGATCCGTCGGCGGAGACGACCGTCCATCGGTTGGGCAGGACGCGGGTCTGGTGCGTGCCGACGAGCACCATCGGCTCAAGGGCAATGGTCATGCCCGCTACAAGCGGGACTCCTGTCCCAGGCTTTCCATAATTGGGCACCTGCGGCCCTTCATGCATCTGCCGACCAACGCCATGTCCGGTATATTCCCGGGTAACGTGAAAGCCGTGGCTCTCGACGAACTGCTGGATGGCCGCAGAGACATCACCTGTACTATTTCCAACGCGCATCTTTTCGATGGCGATGTATAATGCCTTCTCGGTCACCTCGAGCAACTTCCTCGCTTTGGCGGAAATTTCTCCGACACCGACCGTGAAGGAGGCATCACCGACGTAACCCTCGACGACCGCGCCGCAATCTATCGAAATGATATCGCCTTCTTTGAGTCTCCTATTGCCCGGAATGCCGTGCACCAATTCTTCGTTGACACTTGCGCAAACAGAAGCCGGGAATGGCGGGCGACCATAGTGATAAAAAGGCGAGTAAGCGCCATGCTTCCGCAGAACTTCCTCAGCAGCCGCATTGAGATCTGCAGTGGTGACGCCGGGTTTGACCAATTCGCGAACGGCGGCCAACGCCAAGGCGTTGATCCGGCCGGCCTCACGCATGAGGGCGATCTCGGCCGGGTTTTTGACGTTGATCTGACGCGCCCAATCCATACTACTTGTTTTTCACTGCGCTAAGCAGTACTCCGCAGAACCGCCAGGAGATCGGCAGTCACTTCTTCAACCGGGCGCGCTCCATCAATCTCGGCCAGCAAACCGCGTTGACGATAATAGGCAATCAAGGGCGCGGTCTGTTCGGTATAGACCTGGATGCGTCGTTTAACCGTTTCGGCCTTATCGTCATCGCGTTGATAAAGTTCAGAACCATCTATATCGCACACACCAGGTTTCTTTGGCGGGTTGTGCACCCGGTGAAAGATATGACCCTGCGCCCGGCAAGTCCAACGTCCGCTTAGGCGTTCCACCAGCGTCGCTTCAGAGGCGGTGATGCAAGGCACGTGATCCACCTTGCCGCCGAAATCGGCCAATATCCTGGAAAGCGCATCGGCCTGCGCCGGAGTGCGTGGAAAACCATCCAGCAACGCCCCACCCTTGCAGTCCGGCCGGGAGAGGCGGGCACGGATCATGGCAATGGTCACGTCATCGGGCACGAGCTCGCCCCGGTTGATATAAGTCTGCGCCAGCTTGCCCAACTCCGTCTCGCCCTTGATGTTCTCACGGAACAGGTCACCCGACGAAACATGCGGCAGGCTGGTCCTCTCAGCAATGATCTTCGCCTGAGTGCCTTTACCGACGCCGGGAGGACCAAGAAGGACGATGTAGGTGGGCGACGTACCACGAAGCGGCATGGCAATTCCTAACGAACTAACAGTGAATCGTCATAGCCGTGCAGTTTCAACTCGGCGTCAATAGTCAAGAAAGTATCGCGCACCACGCCGACGACAATGAGCAAGCCGGCCGAAGAGACAAGGAATAGGCTTGCGCCACTGGCGACCGATGGCAGGAAGAGACTGATGATATACGGAAGAATGGCAACGAGGCCCAGGAACAACGCTCCCGGCAGGGTGATACGCCGCTGTACCTTGGTTAGGTATTTCTGCGTCGGTGCCCCGCGGTTGACACCTGGTATTTGTGCGCCTATCTTCTTCAGGTTCTCACCGTAATTCTGCTGTGAGAACAACACATCAGTGTAGAAAAAGGTAAAGATAAACACACCCAGGAAGTACAACACCCAATATACCCAGGCATGTGTCCCTGTGCCGCTAAAGGTGTTCTGAAGGCCAGTAGCGATATTTTTCACCGTCGCGTTCGCCGCGTTGATGAAATAGCTGCCCACGATGGCTGGGAATTGAAGGAGGGCGCTGGCGAAGATGAGAGGGATCATGCCTGCCATATTCACCATCAGCGGGAGTGTGCCCTTGACAGGCATAGACATGCGATTGCCGACGCGCCGTCCCGGATACATCACCGGCACATTGCGGCGTCCCTGCTGGACGTAAACAATGGCAAAGATCGTCACCAGGATGGTTACTACCATGACCGTCAGGTTAAGCCAGCGGGTTTTCGCATCCACCATCAAGCTGGCAAAGTTGGCCGGCATTCGAGCGACAATCCCCGCGAAGATGATCAGGGAGAGTCCCTGGCCGCGGATGCCATACTCGGAGATCAACTCACCCAGCCAGATGGCGAACATGGTGCCTGCGATCATGCTGAACAACATGGCGATAGATGGGATGACCTGCGAACCCGAAAAACTGAAATTCAGGATCGCCGGCAGATTGAAGCGAGCCGCATACGAGTTGAAGATATTGATCTGGCCAATAGCAGAAAGGGCGGCCATAGGCACTGCCAGATAATAAGTCCACTTCTCCATCCATTTACGACCTTCACGAGGGTCTTCTTCCTGGATGCGCTGCAAAGCGGGAATGATCGGCACCAGGAGTTGCAGGATGATCTGCGCCGTAATGTATGGGTAAACACCCATCGAGAGCAGCGAGAAGCGCGAGACTGTACCACCCGAGAGAAGGTCGAGGAAGTCGAAGAAAGTGCCCGTCGAACCGAACTGGTTGCGCAATTGCGCCAGCGCCTGCATATTGATGCCCGGCACGGGAACATTGGCTGCCAGGCGATAAATGACCAACAGGCCCAAAGTAATCAACAACTTACGGCGAATATCTTGGGACTTCCATAAATAGCGCCACCCGGAAAATGCGGTTTTCATAGCAGGCCTCCTCGTGAGAACGAGTTATCCAATTATCTCCACGCTGCCGCCAGCCTTTTCGATCTTGGCTTGGGCGCCCTTGGTGACACGATGGACGCGCACCTTGAGCGGAGTCTTCAACTCGCCGCGGCCCAGAATGGCAACCGGATTGCGCGGGTCGCGGAGCAAGTGAGCCTCGGCCAGGGCCTCAGGCGTGATCACGACATTTGCCTGGAATGCTGTCAACTGGTCCACGTTGACTTCGTTATATTCAACCTGGTGAATAGGGGTGAAGCCATAGCCACGTACGAACGGTAAGCGGCGGTAGAAAGGCAGGTTGCCGCCCTGCCGGTACAGGTGTCCGCCCGAACCGGAGCGCGCACCCTGGCCTTTGGTACCCCGGCCAGCCGTCTTACCCTGGCCCGCCGCAATACCATGTCCAACGCGCTTGCGGTCCTTCTTCGACCCCGGATTGGGTTTCAGATCGTTCAGTTTCATAATTCGCGCCTACTCTTCAATTCGAATCAAATGGATCACTGCGGCGAGCATCCCGCGCAAGGCTGGCGTATCGTCATGTTCCACTGTCTGATTCATGCGACGCAGACCGAGCGCACGAATGGTAGCCTTCTGCGATTTTGGATAGCCAATCGGGCTGCGCACGAGCGTGACCTTGATTGTCCTGGCAGCAGCCTTTGCCTTAGCCATTCTTCTTTCTCCTTTCCCAGAACGGCATAAGCTCTTCTGCCGATTTTCCACGCCGCGCTGCCTCTTCTTTTGGAGACTTGAGCCGGGCAAGCGCTTGGAAGGTAGCCTGTACCACGTTGAGTACGGCGGCGCTACCCATGGACTTGGTCAAGATGTCGCGCACGCCAGCGGCCTCCAGGACGGCACGCACGCCGCCGGCAGCGATAACGCCCGTGCCAGGGGAGGCCGGCCGGATCAAGACGACCGCTCCCCCGACCTTGCCGAGCGATTCGTGCGGGATGGTCGTGCCGGAGAGAAAAACCTGATGCAGATCCTTGTGGGCACGTTCGGTCGCCTTGCGCATGGCGTCTGGCACTGCATTGGCCTTGCCGACGCCCATGCCAACCTTGCCATGATTATCGCCAACCACCATCGTCACGCGGAACTGGAAACGGCGTCCACCTTGGACCACTTTAGCCACGCGGGCGATCTCAATGACGCGCTCGTCGAATTGTTGTTCTTGTTGTTCGAGTTCCATTACCTGGGATTCCAACATATCTTTCTCCAATCAGGCCTTAGAATTCCAGGCCGCCTTCGCGTGCGCTTTCAGCCACAGCCTTGACACGGCCAGTGTAACGGAAGCCGCCCCGGTCGAAGACGACCATCTTGATACCTTTGCCCTTGGCACGTTCAGCTACTGCCTTGCCGACCAGGCGCGCCGCCTCGGTCTTGCTCAAACTCTTCATCTGGGTGCGCAAATCGTGATCAATCGTTGAGGCTGAGACGAGGGTATTGCCGGCCTGATCGTCAATGACCTGCACATAAATCTCCGATAGACTGCGAAAAACGTTCAAGCGCGGGCGCTGCGCGGTGCCAGCCACTTGCTGACGGACGCGCGCGTGCCTTCGAATGCGAGCAGCGGAGCGAGATTTTTCGGCCATAGACTAAACCTTCGCCTTTCCAGATTTACCAGCTTTACGACGGATCCTCTCTCCTAGATAGTGTAGGCCCTTGCCGTGATAGGGTTCCGGTGGGCGGATCTTGCGAATATTCGCCGCCACCTGCCCCACCAGTTCTTTGTCGTAGCCGCGCACAAAGACCTGTCGCGACTTAGGATCTACATCAAAGGTAATTCCTTCTGGCGGCTTGATTTCTACTGGATGGGAAAAACCCAGATTCAAAACCAGGCTCTTGCCGTTCATTTCAGCACGGTAACCCACACCCTCGATTTCCAACACTCTTTCAAAACCGGCGCTCACGCCGTGTACCATATTCGCAATCACTGCGCGGGTCGTCCCGTGCAGGGCGCGTTCGGTAGGGGCCTCAGAGGAACGACCGACCACCAACTGGTTGTTCTCCATCGTAATGGAGATGGTCGGCGAGAATGTACGCTGAAGTTCGCCTTTCGACCCTTTCACGCGCACACACGATCCTTTGATATCCACCTGCACGCCAGCCGGGATTTCCACGGGCATGCGTCCAATTCGAGACACAGTTCAAACCTCCTGTCTCACCAAACTTTACAGATTATCTCACCGCCCACGCCAAGTTGGCGGGCGCGATGGCCGGTCATGATCCCTTTAGGCGTGGAAAGAATCGCCACGCCGATGCCCGAAAGCACCCAGGGAATATCCTGCTTCTTGGTGTATACGCGTCGGCCAGGGCGGCTGACACGTTGCAGGTTGGTCAGGACAGGGCGACGCTCGCGGCGCTCGCCGATGTATTTGATGCGCAGCCGCAAGACCTTTTGACCTGGTTTCTCACCATCAGCCACCTCATAACTCTCCAGGTAGCCCTCTTCCTTCAAAATTTTGGCGATCTCAAGCTTGACCTTCGAGTGAGGCATCGCCGTCAATGACTGGCCGCTCATCACCGCATTGCGGATGCGAGTCAGCATATCAGCAATAGGATCAGACAAGTTCATGCTTTCACCTCCATCCGCTTACCAAGAAGCCTTATTAACGCCGGGGACCTTCCCCTCCAGCGCCAATTCTCGGAAGCAAATCCGGCACAAACCAAAACGACGGATGTAGCCACGCGGACGACCACAGCGCGCGCAGCGATTGCGCACGCGGTGAGGGTATTTACGTCGCAGCTCACGATATTGCATACAAGTTTTCGCCATAGATCAAGCTTCCTTCCTAAACGGCATTCCAAGCAGTTGCAGCAGCAAGCGCGCATGGTCATCAGAACCAGCCGTGGTCACGATCGTGATTTCCAGGCCTCTTAGCTTGTCAATTTTGTCGTACTCGATCTCTGGGAAGACCAACTGGTCCCGCAGGCCGAGCGTGTAATTGCCGCGCCCATCGAAAGCATCCGGTGAAACGCCACGGAAATCGCGCACGCGCGGCAGAGCAATGTTCAGCAAGCGGTCGAGGAACGACCACATGCGCTCGCCCCGCAGGGTCACTTTGGTGCCAATGATACGTCCCTCGCGTAGCTTGAAGTTCGCAATACTCTTTCGGGCTTTGGTCATGATCGGCTTCTGGCCGGTGATCTGTGTCAGATCCGAAACAGCCGCTTCGAGGGCTTTGGCGTTGTCCATCGCCTCGCCCAAGCCGATGTTCACAACCACTTTCTCCACGCGCGGCACCTGCATCACATTCTTGTACTGGAATGCCTTTCTCAGAGCCGGTACGATTTCTTTTTGGTACTTTTCTCTTAACCTGTTCATAGTCTCGATGCTCCCAAGGGCCTAGTCAATCATCGCCTGGCAGTGTTTGCAGACGCGATGGGAGCCATCTTCATCACGATGAATGCTGACCCGGGCAGGCGTATTGCATTTCGGACAGACCAACATGACATTGGAAATATCCACCGGCGCCTCGAACTTGATCCGGCCAGGGTTGATCGTGCGACCCTGGGTTTGTACCTGGCGGTGGTGTTTGGTGCGGACATTGATACCCGAAACAACCAGGCGATGCTCCTCCGGAAGCACTTTGATCACCTCGCCGCGCTTGCCCTTCTCTTCCAGACGCCCGCTGATTACCTCGACGGTATCACCTTTTCGAATCTTGACTCTCATCCTTCACTCCTGCGTCACCAGCCTAGAGCACTTCCGGGGCCAGTGAAACGATCTTCATAAAACCCTTTTCTCGCAGTTCGCGCGCCACTGGCCCAAAGATGCGACTGCCGCGTGGGTTGCGGCCATCAACATCCAGAATGACGGCTGCGTTATCGTCAAAGCGGATGTAGGAACCATCCTCACGCCGCCATTCCTTGGCACAGCGAACGATCACGGCTTTGACGATCTCGCTCTTTTTTACCGCACCCTGCGGCGTGGCCGACTTGACGGTGGCGACCACGATGTCACCAATGCTGCCGTAATGGCGGGTGGAACCGCCCGTCACATGAATGACCAGCAGCTCGCGCGCACCAGTATTATCGGCAACCTTTAGACGAGTTTCGTGCTGGATCATGGCTAGGCCTCCACAGCGCCGGTATCCGCGACATTCTCGATAATAGTATCAATAACGCCCGTATCTGCCGTGCGGATTTCGCGTTTGACGATCTTCTCGACCACCCAGCGCTTCTTCTTGGAGATCGGACGGCTTTCCACGATCTGCACCCGGTCGCCATTCTGGCAGCCCAGCTCATCGTGCGCCATGACGCGCTTGCTCGAGTGCACCACCTTGTGGTACAGCGGGTGCCGGAAAGTCCGGGTGATCTCGACCACAACGCTCTTGGTCATTTTATTGCTGGTGACGACACCAGTGATGCGACGACGCTGATTCATGCTTCACCTTCCTGTACAACCGCCCCGGCGCGTTCCTTGAGGATGGTCTCCAGGCGCGCGATGTCTCGGCGCATGAGGCGCAAGCGGCTGGTATCGGTCAACTGGCCTGACACTTGCTGGAAGCGCAGCTTCATTAGTTCTTCGCGGCTATCTGAAAGCTTGGCCGCAATTTCTTCTACAGATAATTTGCGAATTTCTTCCGGCTTCATACCTACTCTCCTGCGGCCACATCAATACGGGTAATGACCCTGGTCCTGATCGAGAATTTATGCCGTGCCAGATTCAAGGCCTCAAGGGCCATTTGTTCAGGTAAGCCGCTGATCTCAAACATGACACGACCCGGCTTGACCACCGCTACCCAGTATTCCACGTTCCCCTTCCCCTTACCCATACGGGTTTCAGGAGGTTTCTGGGTATAGGGCTTATCCGGGAAAATGCGGATCCAGACTTTCCCCCGGCGTTTCATAGAATGTACGATGGCTCGGCGGGCTGCCTCAATCTGACGAGCGGTGACCCAGCCAGGCTCCAACGCCTGCAGGCCGTAATCGCCAAAGCTGATTTCGACACCGCGCGATTCTTTCCCTTTCATGCGACCGCGCATCTGCTTGCGCCACTTTACACGTTTAGGCATCAACATAGCAACAACCTCTATTTACTAACATACACACCTTCAGTCGTCTCGACTTTCTCTTCGATCTCAGGCTTCATCTCGCCCTTGTAGACCCACACCTTAACGCCAATTTGACCGTACGTAGTGGTGGCTTCGGCTCGGGCAAATTCGATATCGGCCCGCAGGGTTTGCAAGGGGACGCGTCCATCGCGCAGCCAGACGCTGCGGGCCATTTCCGCGCCGCTCAGGCGTCCAGCGACCTCGATCTTGATACCCTCCGCGCCTTGGCGCATGGCTTGCTGGATGGCACGTTTCATGGCGCGG
>Ga0209610_1001895_pt1 | contig 10671 bp, 8 predicted proteins | sample LakKivw275mmetaG_FD_184137 | JGI IMG/M metagenome (GOLD analysis project Ga0209610, IMG submission 184137) | Anoxic lake water microbial communities from Lake Kivu, Rwanda to study Microbial Dark Matter (Phase II) - Lake Kivu water 275m metaG... | ecosystem: Environmental > Aquatic > Freshwater >...
TTTAAGATCTAAAATTGCTAATTTTAACATATTTATAGAACCCTTATCGGGAACATAAATAAACTCAATAAGGGGAGTTTGGGGGGGAATTAATTTTTCTACTTCCTTTTTTCTTCCGGGAGAGGTGATTATAATATCTAAATCTGCTAAAAATTTCTTTAATTCATCTTTACTATTAGAGGTAGCAAATTTAAAACTTAAACATTTTATACCAGCTTTTCTTATAGATTGAAAAACTCTTTTAGCAAATTTATCGGTAATACATACTAAACCTATTTTTTTATCTTTCGAGGATAAGCGGGCAATATTGACCATAGTTTCCATTTGGGGGTCTAAAGCGATAGCCAGAACTCTTTGCTTTTGGTTGGAAAGGTAGTTTTTTACTTCATCAAAATGAAAAAAGGTGGTAACCACTAAATCTATCGATTTTAGTCTTTCTTTAAATTCATCAGGCTTTTGATAAATTTCATCTATTAAAATTGGTATTATAGCAATGCCTGTCCCCAGTTCCAATCCTTTGGAAAAAAAATGTAACTGTTCATAATTACATTCAATAAAGGCAATATTAATATTTTTCAATAACCTTTCTTTTTCTTCGATCCTATTATTTATTATCTTTTTAAACTCATCTAACTCAAAATTTAATTCTAAGGCCTCATTAATAGCAAAATCAATAATCTCTATAAGTTTTATTCGAGTAATATTACCTTTTAGTTTATGCTGGTTAGAAATCCTTGGACCAGAACTGGGAAAAGTTCCTCGCCCTGGTAAGGATAATATCATATCCTCTAAAACTAACTCCTTATAAGCCATACTTACTGTATTTCTACTTACTCCTAATCTTTCTGATAAATCCCTTTCTGTAGGTAATTGTTCGCCTCTTTTTAATTTACCCTCTTCTAATATTTTTTTAATCTGTTGTTTTATCTGAAGATATAAAGGAATTCCACTCTTTTTATCAATCTCGATTTTCATTGAAAATTTCCTCTTTAAAACTATTAATCCCTATTTATATATTGGACTAATGGACTGATGGATTAGTCTTTTTAAATAATACCATATATCACTAAAAAAGCAATAAATTTTTCCTTATTTTTCGCTTCGAAACAAAAAAATGGGGAGACAATTCTAAACTTATCTCCCTCTCCCCATACAATAAGCTATTTATTAATTTTTATTTTAACTTGCTTTTAATCTTCAAAATATCCCTTTTTATCCTATTTTCCCTTCTACTATTTCTAATACTTTTTCCTTCTGACCTTTTTCTTTTAGTAATAATTCTTTTATAGAAGAGGAAAGCTCGGTCCTTATTTTTTCACTTTTAATCATTCTTAAATTTATCTTTACATTTAATATAGCACTACCCAATGCAGCCTCTGCCATTAAGGCTGCAACTCCGGCATCACTTATCGCATTAATATTTCCTTTTTCAGCAACTTCCTGAGAAAGACTCAAGATTTCCAGACATTTATAAGCTGCTCTGAGGGGAACTTTGGCTGCTTCGATTAAGGACTCCTGTATCTTTTCTGACCTGATCTTTTTTTCTATTTCAGTTTCTTTGGGCATTTTATAAGTAGCCATAAAATTATTAAAAGCTTTGACATCTTCTTCTATCAATTGGCTTAATTCATAACGCAATTTTTCCGAATAACTGATAATTTTTTTAAAATCTTCTTCCACTTCTTCATATTTCTTTTTGCCAACGGTTAAATTACCCACCATAGAAATTAAAGCTGCTCCCAGTGCACCAGCCAATGCTGCCACACTTCCACCACCAGGAGTTGGTGAATTAGAAGCTAATTCGTCTAAAAAATTGCTAACTTTTTTATCGATTAACATTAATCTACCTCCTTAATTTATTAGTATTACGAGATACGAATTTATTCTGACTTCTGGATTCTGACTACTGACTTTTATATCTTTTATTCTTTTTTTATTAAATCAGGATTTTCACTTTTTATGTAATCTATTAATTTACTTAAATCAACCGTATCAATTAATGTCTTTCTGCCCTTCCATCCCCTCATAAAATATACTAAAGATTTCTCTGTACCCTCTTTAATATTTATAGAGTCCATATCTATAAAATTAAATTTTTCTTTTCTTTTTATTAAGAATAAAGTTTTCGTAGTTATTAATAGTCCCTTTTTATCAATAATTATTTCAGTTTTATTAGACACAACTAATACAAAGAAGAAACCCAAAACCAATAAAATAATTTGTCGGCTAATAACTCCCCCTATTATTATAATAATCCCAACCAATGAAGAGGAATATTCCATCCATTTTTTAGTATCTTTAGGATTATATGTTTTAATCATCTTCGTCTCCTTTAAGCAGATTTAATTACCCAATTTGCCAATTAGCCAATTGACCAATTAACTTAGTTAGTTAATTATATCTTTGTCATCTATACTATACTTTTAATCCTTTTTAAATCCTCAATCAACAAGGGAATTACCTTAAATAAATCTCCTACAATTCCTAAAGTAGCAATTTTAAATATTGGTGCATCTAAATCTTTATTAATAGCAATAATTCTCTTAGAAGTCTGCATACCTACTAAATGTTGGATAGCCCCGGAAATACCGCAGGCAATATATAATTCAGGAGCTACGGTTTTCCCTGATTGACCAACTTGTTGATGATGAGGTAACCATCCTGCATCAACAATAGCTCGAGAGCCACCTACTGCTGCCCTTAAAAGTTGGGCTAAATCTTGTACTATATAAAGATTATCAGGAGAACCTAATCCTCTCCCTGCAGATACAATGATATTGGCTTCTTCTAAATTAGCAACTTCAGTAACTTCCTTTACTACTTCTAATATTTTAGTGCGAATAGATAAAGGATTTAATTTCACCTCCACCTTGATAATTTCTGGAGATGGAGACAGTGAATTTGAACATAATTGAGATTTTTTAAAAACATTGGGTCTTACTGTAGCCATCTGAGGACGAGTATATTTACATAATATTTGGGCCATTATGTTTCCTCCAAAAGCAGGTCGAGTCTGCAGTAAATATCCCTCTTTAGTAATATCTAAATCAGTACAATCAGCGGTTAATCCTACTCTTATTCGAGCAGCAACCCGAGGAGCTAAATCCCTTCCAATATTAGTAGCTCCAATTAATAATATGTTGGGTCTATATTGAGAAATAAGACCAACTAATATTTGAGCATAAGCATCAGTAGTATATCTCTCTAAATTTTTGTTTTCGATTAAATAAATTTTATGCACTCCATATAAAGATAAATCTTTGGTAAGATAAGAAACCTCATCTCCTATTAATACTGCAACTAACTCTTGGCTTAATTTCTTAGTTAATTCTTTAGCTTTGCTCAATAATTCTAAAGAAACTGGTTTTACCTTACCTTGATGTTGTTCAATAAATACCCAAACTCCCTGATAATTTGAGATATCTTCAGCATTCAATCTTTCTCTTTTTATAAGGATAGCCCCAGTGGGACATAATTCTTGACAAATCCCACACATAGTACACCCTAGATCTATTCTCGCTAATTTATCGACTATAGTTATCTGACCAAAAGGACATAATTTAACACATTTTCCACATCCATTACATTTATTTTTATCAACTATTATTTCCGCCAAATTATATCATCCTTTCTTAAAATATCTTTTCTCGTTGTAAAAAATTTACAATTTCCTTTGCTGCATCTTTAGGTTCAAGTTTTATTAATCTACCTTTTTGATGTGGTTGAGGGGTAAAGATATTTACAACTTGGGTAGGAGAGCCATCGGCTCCTAATAAACTGAGCTTTGCTTTCAAATCATCTGCTTTTACAACTTTAATCTCTTTTTTCTTAGCAGATAAAATTCCTCTAATGCTCGGATAACGAGGTTCATTTAAAATTTTCAATACAGTAATTAATACCGGTAGTTTACATTGAATAATTTCGTAACCATCATCTGTCTCCTTATGTAAAATTATATTCTTTTTATCCTGAGGAATTTCTACTTTTCTAACATAGGTTATTTGAGGCATTCCCAATTGCTCAGCAAGTTCAGGACCTACTTGAGCAGTATCGCCATCAATAGCTTGTTTACCACAAATAATTAAATCTGGTTTTAATTGTTTAATAACTAAAGACAAGGTATAGGCAGTAGCTAAAGTATCAGAACCGGCAAATATCTTATCGGATATTAAAATTGCCTCATCTGCTCCCATAGCCAAGCATCTTTTCAAAGCTTCTTCTGCTTGCGAGGGTCCCATAGTAATCACGATTAATTCTCCCGAATATTCTTCTTTAATCCGTAAACCTTCCTCTACAGCATTTTCATCAAAGGGATTAAGAATCGAAGGCACTCCTTCTCTCTTTAAAGTATGAGTTTTAGGATCAATCATTACTTCACTTATTTCTGGAACCTGCTTAATACAAGCTATAATTTTCACTTAACTCATCCTTTCTATGATATTGCTAAAATTTTTATTCTTCAAATATGCCTCAATAAAACAATTTATTTCGCCATCCATAATTGCCTGTAAATTTCCACTTTCTACTTCGGTTCGATGATCTTTTACCATCTGATAAGGATGAAATACATAAGAACGTATCTGACTTCCCCAGGCAATATCTTTCTTTTTTCCTCTAATTTCTTTTAAATCTTTGGCTTTTTCTCGTTGATAATGTTCAAATAACCTGGCCTGTAAAATCTTCATCGCAGTCGATTTATTACTATATTGCGATCTTTCATTTTGACATTGCACTACAATGTTGGTGGGTAAGTGTGTTATTCTAACTGCAGAATCAGTAGTGTTAACATGTTGTCCTCCTGCACCGGTAGCTCGATAAGTATCTATTTTTAAATCTGATTCCTTAATCTCAATCTCTACTTCTTGATCAATTTCAGGGATAACTTCCACCGAGGCAAAAGAGGTATGCCTTCTTCTATTGGCATCAAAAGGAGATATTCTAACCAAACGATGTATGCCTTTTTCTGCTTTTAAATGCCCAAAGGCATAATTTCCATTAACCGTAAAGGTAACATTCTTTATTCCAGCTTCTTCGCCAGGTGATATTTCTACTATCTTTGCAATGTACCCATTCTTCTCTCCCCACTTTAAATACATCCGCAGTAACATCTCAGCCCAATCTTGAGATTCTGTCCCCCCAGCTCCCGGCCGAATAGTAACTATAGCATTATTGATATCATATTTACCTTCAAATAAAACAATTAATTCTTGTTTTTCAATATCTTTTTCTAAAACCTTGATTTTTTGACCTATCTCTTCCCAAATTTCTTTCTTATCCTCTTCCAGATTTAGTTCTAAAAGTACCATTAATTCTTCTAAGTTATTTTTTAACTCATTAACCTTAGTAATAATATTCTTTAATTCTTTAACTCTTTTTATAATTTTCTGAGCTTTTTCTTGATCAAACCAGAAAGATCTTTCAGCTATTTCTTTCTCTAATTTTTTTACTTCTTGACCTTTGCTAGATAAGTCAAAGATAAGACCCCATTTCATTAATTTTCTTCTGAAGTTCTTTTATTTTACTTGATAATTCTTCTATCATTGATATTCACCTTTCTATCCATTTCTTTCTTCTCTTAATTTTTACTTTTCAAAACTCCTATATAGTTTTTTAAGTGAGTATTCCTCTGATTTTTTATTTAAAAAATAATTAAATAATTCAGCTAAATAAATAGATATAATAAAATTTTATCACTTTTAATTAAAATAAAATTAGATTACTTCACTACTAAAATTTTTAGCAATTATATTAATTTAATAATCTTCTCTACCAACGAAGTAATCACAAAAGAATTTCTATACAATTGTATTACTCATTTTTTCCACAACAATATTTGTATTTCAACCCACTTCCACAAGGACAGGGATCATTTCTTCCTATTTTTTTCTTTCTTTCCCTTCCTTCTTCCTGCATTTTTTCCCTTTTAATAAAAGATGGATTTTTTATTGAATTACTAATCATAGGAGCAGGTCTTTCTCTTCTCACCTGGCTAATAATGATATCTCGGGGTTCTTCTTTTTTTATTCTGACTTTATAAATAAATTTAACTACCTCTTCTTTTATACTGTTTACCATATCTTGAAACATATTATGGGCTTCAAAATGATATTCCATTAAAGGATCTTTCTGCCCATAGGCCCTTAATCCTATTCCCTGCTTTAATTCATCTAAACGTCGTAAATTATCTTTCCATTCTCGATCCACCACCCTTAGTACAATCATTGTTTCAATTTGTCTCATCAAAGGTGAGGTAAATTCTTTTTCTCGTAATTCATATATTTTAAAAGCCTTTTCGGTTAAAATATCTTGTAATTTAGAAATAGATAATTTCGGGATTTCCTCTTTTGGAATAGCTAATGAAAAAGAGAAGATTTGATCAGTATGCTCTTTAAGTCCTGACCAATCCCATTCTTCGGGATATATTTCTTTATTAGTATAGTTTTTTAAGATATTTTCAACTGTATCTTTTACCATTTCTAAAATATATTTTTTAATATCTTTACTTTCTAAAACCATTCTCCGTTGTTCATAGATTACTTTTCTCTGGTATTCCATTTCATTATCAAAATCTAAAAGTTGTTTTCTTATTTCAAAATTCCTACCTTCTACTCTCTTCTGAGCACTTTCTATCGATCTAGTAATCAAAGGATGTTCAATGGGAACATCCTCCTGCATACCCAATTTTCCCATAATTCCAGAAATCCGATCAGAACCAAAGAGTCGCATAAGATCATCTTCTAAAGAAAGAAAGAAACGGGAAGAACCAGGATCTCCTTGCCTTCCTGATCTCCCTCTTAATTGATTGTCGATACGTCTACTTTCGTGTCTTTCTGTTCCAATTACATGTAAACCCCCTAATTCAGCCAACCCTTTACCCAAGACAATATCAGTTCCTCGTCCAGCCATATTAGTAGAAATAGTTACCCTCCTCTCTTGACCTGCTTGGGCAACTATTTCTGCCTCTCTCTCGTGATTTTTTGCATTTAAAACATTATGTTCAATATTCTCTTCTTTCAATAATTTACTTAATCTTTCAGATTTATCAATCGATACTGTCCCTACCAAAATAGGTCGCCCTAGATTATGAATTTCAACTATCTCCCCAATAACTGCTTTAAATTTTTCTCTTTCAGTTCTATAGATTATATCTGAATAGCTATATCTAATTAATCTTCTATTAGGAGGAATAACTATTACCGGTAGATTATAGATGTGGATAAATTCTTCTTCTTCAGTCTTAGCAGTTCCAGTCATACCTGCAAGCTTTTTATATAATCTAAAATAATTCTGAAAAGTTATAGTAGCCAAAGTTTGATTTTCACGAGCAATTACTACTCCTTCTTTTGCTTCAATGGCTTGATGAAGACCATCGCTATATCGTCTTCCAAACATCAATCGACCAGTAAATTCATCTACAATAATTACCTCTCCGTTTTTTACTATATAGTCAACATCTTTTTTAAATAATCTTTGCGCCTTTAAAGCTTGGATAATGTGATGTTGTATATTCATATTATTTTCATCATATAGATTATTTATCTGTAACAATCTTTCAATGTGGGTAACTCCTTCTTCGGCTAGAGCAACCGTCTTTTCTTTTTCATATAATTTATAATCTGTATCTTCCTGTAACCGAGTGGCAATTCTGTTTATCTGTTCATATATCTTAGTTGATTCCTCAGAAGGACCAGAAATAATTAAAGGAGTCCTGGCTTCATCTATCAAAATACTATCCACTTCATCAACAATGGCAAAATGATATCCTTTTTGAACCACATCCTCCAATCTGATTGCCATATTGTCTCTTAAATAATCAAAACCGAATTCATTATTAGTCCCATAGACTATAGCTGCTTCATAGGCTTTCTTCCGTTCATCGATGTTCATGTCATGTTGAATCAAACCTACCTTTAATCCCAAAAATTCGTAAATTGCACCCATCCAATATCTATCTCGCTTAGCTAAGTAATCATTTACGGTAACGATATGAACATTACTACCAATTAAAGCATTTAAATAGGCTGGCATTGTGGCCACCAATGTTTTACCTTCTCCAGTAGCCATTTCTGCTATCTTTCCTTGATGTAATACTATTCCTCCAACAAGTTGAACGTCAAAAGGTCTCATTTTAGTAACTCGTTTGGCTACTTCCCGAACTACTGCAAAGACTTCTGGGAGGATGTTATCTAAAGTTTCTCCTTTATTTAATCTCTCCTTGAATTCAGCAGTCTTGTCTTTTAATCCTATATCGTTCAATTTTAAAATATTTGGTTCATAACTATTTATCTTATCTACAATTGGTTGTAGCTTTTTTAATTCTCTCTCATTGGAATCGCCAAATATTTTTTTTACTAGCTCAAACATAATTATTCAATTCCTTTTTATTTTTTTTAGCGAAAAGTTTAAAAATATTTTGTAATTAATTAGGTATCCAGAATTCAGGAGTCAGAAGTCAGAAGGGATATAATAATCCATACATAATTATAAATCTATAATTTAAAATTTAAGATTATTCTGAATACTGAATTCTAGCTTCTGAATTCTGTTCATTCTCTTCTGGATTTAGTTCTTTCTTCAACATTGCATTTTGGATTAAACTAAATACTCCACAAAACATTAAAAAATCTCCAAAGCTTATTACTGAAGGATCGGGAAAGGGGGACGGTAAAGGAATAACATCGGCTAAAAATGCAGCTAAAGTCTTTTCAGTTATCAGAGTATGAGTAACATAATTACCTTCTTTTAATACTAGAGCGAAATCATCTAATCCTGCTTTATATAAACTGCTTAATAATACCGGCATATAGCCACCATTAGCCACAATAACTACAAAATTAAAGACTATTCCCAGAGCAATAATATTCATTCCTTTTAAATCTTTGTTATACCAGACTGTTATTAAAAGGACAATATAAGTAAAAATCAGGACATAAGAACTATAATCAAGAACAATTTTTACTTTTCTTGTTCCAAAGAAGACCAATCCCCCCTGAATTAGACAAGCTAATATCAATAATTCGATTCTCTTTAAGGAAATCTGAGTTAAGTTGCTTAACGTACCTTTACGAACCAATCCAATTAAAATAGAAATGATTATAATATAGACATATAACATTCATTCTTCTCTTTCTCTCTTGAGAATTGACATTAACGCATTAACTATTTGGGGATCGAATTGCTTACCAGATTGTTCGGTGAATTCTTTTAGTATCTTCTCTTTGCTTAATTTTTTTCTATAAGGACGATCGGAGCCCATTGCATCATAGGCATCTGCAACCGCAATTATCCTCGCACAAAGGGGTATATCTTTTGCTTTTAAACCATCAGGATAACCGCCACCATTATATCTTTCATGATGATGATAAATTGCTTCATAAGAATTCTTTAAAAAGTCTACTGGTTCTATGATATTAGCTCCTACAATAGGATGTTCTTTTATTTTTTTAAACTCTTCATTGCTTAGTTTACTACTTTTACCTAAAATCCTATCATCTATACCAATCTTTCCTATATCATGTAGTAAAGCAGTATACTCAATATTCTCAATATCCCGATCAGACAAATGCAAATCTTGAGCTAAAGCTACAGACAGCTGAGCAACTCTCTCTGAATGACCTTTGGTATAGGGGTCTTTGGCATCAATAGCGGCTGCTAAAGCACGAATAGTCTCTAAATACATTTTTCGCATTTTGGTATATAACTCAAAAGAACGACGGGCTAAAAATAAAGGGAAGAAAAATAAAATAATTCCCCAAACTCCTATACTTGTATAGACTAACGCCATTACAAATCCTATGGGAGCTAAAGTTATATAAGTAGCTATTATTCCTCTAATACGATTTTTCCAAACAAATAATATAGACACCTCTTCGGCCAAAGAAATTACTATCATAAATAAACTTGAATTTATTAAAAAATAGCTAATCGCACAAATTGCTGCCGGAATTATATAATTACTTATATTAACAAGGCCAACTACTCCTCCTAACTTTTGATATACTATACCGGCTACTCCTGCTGATAAAGCGTATTGGGAGGCATTAAAAAGAGTTTTATACCAGATCGTTTTTCGATTAAATATATCTCCTAATATCTCACCTATAAAAGTTACGCAAATTGCAAACAAGGGTCCATATATTAAAATTACTACAAAATCTATAGGAAAACCAATGGTTACTCTTCCCCCAACAGGCAAATCAACCGGCATAAATTCTGCAACGGTGGATAAAACAATGAAAAATATTAATATTAGCCACGTATCAGGAGTCAAAGATAAAGAGGGCACCAAATAAATAAAAAGAACAATAGCTAAGCCGGTTACTGCTCCGATATAAACTTTTAATTTTATTGACAAGTTATAATCTCCCCTAATCTTATAAAGATAAATAAAATTAGGCCGGCGAGCCCTTTATCTTTAGCCTACTTTACCATTTAAGTTTAGCGCCACCGGCTAATAACAGAGCCAGGACACTAATTAATAGGCTGATTAGCTTTGCCTTATTAATCTTCATTGTGAGCACCTCCACGGTTTATATTTGTCTTTTAGACATTTAAAACCGCTTCGCTTCGCTCAAAAATTTACTAGATCATTTATTGCGTTATTAGTTCTAAATAAAGGCTTCACCGACCTAAAATTATATTCAATTTTCCTTTTTTAAGATCCTACGATTG
>Ga0209610_1001902_pt1 | contig 10645 bp, 10 predicted proteins | sample LakKivw275mmetaG_FD_184137 | JGI IMG/M metagenome (GOLD analysis project Ga0209610, IMG submission 184137) | Anoxic lake water microbial communities from Lake Kivu, Rwanda to study Microbial Dark Matter (Phase II) - Lake Kivu water 275m metaG... | ecosystem: Environmental > Aquatic > Freshwater...
CAATGCAACTGCAGATTGACGATAAGTTTGTGAAAGTCATTATGTAGTGGGCTTAATCTCGTTAAAAAAGACTCTTATAATTCTTGTTATCCGCAGTTGAGCAGAATAAATTTACCCGATAAATAACTGGATGAAGAGATAATATTTATTAAGTAACACCATGAAGATTGCAGGTAAAGAAGTTAAGGAATTGGCTGAAAAGTACGGAACGCCGCTGTACGTTTACGATTTTGCCAAAATTCGGGAAAAAGCTCGCCAGCTGAAGTCCGCTTTCAGAGCTGCTGACCTGGTTGTGGATTTTTACTATGCGATGAAAGCCAATTGCCATCCGGCAATATTGAGCATTTTTGCGGAGGAAGGATTTGGCGCGGATTGCGTCAGTCCGGGTGAGCTACAGCTGGCGTTACGGGCGGGAATACCTCCGGAGCGGATAATTTACACCGGGAATTATGAGAGTCCGCAAGATTTGCAGGCAGCGCTGGAGGCAGGAGTAAAGATCAATCTGGACGACATCTCATCGCTATCCCGACTGCTTCAAGTTGGCCAGCCGGATTTGATAACTTTTCGGATTAATCCGGGTAAGGGTGATGGCAAGTTTGAGCAGATAACGACCGGGGGTGAGCGGGCAAAATTCGGGATTCCTTTCGAAAAAGCGGTAATTGCCTATCAAAATGCAGTGCATGCCGGATTTTCCCGGTTCGGAGCGCACATGATGACCGGTTCTGGTATTCTTAAGAATCATTATTTTTCGGCAATGTTAGATTTATTTCTGAATATCCTTGGCGAGATTCACAATGCTTTGGGAATTCAATTTGAATTCATTGATATGGGGGGTGGCTTTGGGATTCCCTATTATGGTGATAGTACCGAATTAGATATTGCCGGAATTGGCAGGAAAATTCTGCAGGTATTTCGGAATAAGGTGCAGCAATTAAATCTTGGTAATCCGGTTTTATTTCTTGAACCAGGTCGTTTCCTGGTTGGTGATTCGGGCTATCTGATTGCTCGAGTTACCGGAATGAAGCAAAGTTATCGCAATTATATCGGTCTTGATGCGGGCTTTAACACCTTGATTCGCTCGGCACTTTATGGTGCACAGCACGAAATTATTATTGATGGCAAGGAGCAAGCGCCACCGATCATCAAAACCGACGTCTGTGGGCCGATTTGCGAGAATACGGATATCTTTGCCAGGGATCGGAGTCTTCCGGAAGTGAAAGAAGGCGATTTGGCGATTTTCACCCAGGCTGGCGCTTATGGTTATGTGATGAGCATGGATTATAATTTAAGATTCCGACCAGCCGAGGTGGCGCTCATCAATGGTACTGATTTTCTAATAACTCGCCGTGGGACTATTGACGATTACTATGATAAAATTCAATCATTGTAGGCAGCCGTTAATGCTGTTTAGCAGATTTATAAATAAGAGTAATGATATTGTGACGTTATGACTTGCAGAGCTGATAGCAAATCATTGATTAATCGGGCGGTATTGGTGTTGAACCAAACTTATGAACCAATCCATATTTGCGATGTCAGACGCGCAGTTGTCCTATTGATTGAAGATAAAGCCAGTATGGTTAAAACGGTCAATCATCAGGCGCTTCATTCAGTTTCTCGGGATTTCCCGGTTCCGACAATAATTCGGATTAATAAATATGTCCGGCTGCGCAACTGGTACGCCGTGCTCAATAAAGCCAATATATTCCGGCGTGATAATTACACCTGTCAGTATTGTGGAGCTCAGGATGTGTCTTTAACTGTTGATCACATTATCCCCAAAGTCTTAGGTGGCAGCGAGACTTGGGAAAACTTAGTTACGGCTTGTATTGATTGTAATAATAAGAAAGGTGACCGGGCATTGGCGGAAACCGGTATGATTTTGAAGAAACGTCCGATTAGACCGCATAAGGTCCACACTTTACAGCAATTTGCCGGGGCGCCATTGGCCGAATGGCGGCCCTATCTATTTTTGGATTAGGAAGAGGAAAGAATGAATAAGAAAGGGAAAAAGGGTCGGATTCTAAGTGGCATGCGCCCCACCGGAAAAATGCATCTGGGCAATTTCGTCGGTGCACTGGAAAATTGGGTGACACTCCAGGCTGAATATGAGAATTTCCATTTAATCGCTGACTATCATGCCTTGACAACCGCACTCGAAACTGGTGCTTTACTGCAAAACACATTGGAAATGGTTACGGACTGGATTGCCGTGGGGATTGATCCGCATAAGAGTCCGATTTTTCGCCAAAGCCAGATTAAGGAACATGCGGAACTGCATTTGATTTTTTCGATGCTGATTACCACTGCTCGCCTGGAGCGGAATCCCACATTGAAAGAACAGGTCAAGGATCTCAATATTGAAAATATCATATACGGTCATCTGGGATATCCGGTACTGCAGGCGGCGGATATTTTACTTTATAAGGGTAATTTAGTGCCGGTGGGTGAGGATCAGGCGCCGCATGTTGAAATCACCCGTGAGATTGCCCGCAAGTTTAACGCTACCTACGGCGAGGTTTTTCCAATTCCTAAAACCAAGTTGACCAATTTTGCCCGCTTACCGGGACTGGATGGGAACAAAATGAGTAAGTCGGTCGGCAATACCATCCTGCTTTCGGATGATCCCGATGATATTAGAAAGAAAATGCACAAAGCCGTTACCGATCCACAGAAAATCAGACGGGGTGATCCCGGACGTCCGGAAATTTGTTTAGTTTATACCTATCATCAAAAATTCAACTCCGGCGAAGTTGCGGAGATTTATTCTGGCTGTACTTCCGGACGGTTGGGTTGTGTGGAGTGCAAGTTGAAATGTGCCGCCGCAATTGCCAAATATCTCTTGCCGTTCCAGGATAAGCGCGAGTATTACGAGAATCATCCCAACGAAGTGCTGGATATTATCCGGGATGGTGAAAAACGGGCGCAGAAGGTAGCTCTGGCAACTATGGAAGATGTTCATCTGGCGATGTCGCTGGGATAAAACATGAGCTATAACGTTAAGCTGGATGTATTTGAAGGACCATTGGATTTACTGCTCTTTTTTATCAAACGTGATGAAATCAACATTTACGACATCCCGATTGCCCATATCACCCGTGAATATTTAGAATATCTGGAAATAATGAAGCAAATGAACCTCCATCTGGCGGGTGAATTTATTCTGATGGCGGCTCTGTTGATGCGCATAAAAGTCCAGATGCTGCTGCCGCAGGAGAAGGTGGAAATTGAGGAGGAGATCGAGGATCCGCGCACTGAGCTGGTGCGGATGTTAGTTGAATACCAGAAATACAAGGATGCCAGTCTGCAGCTCAAGGCGTTAGCCGAGCGCCAGTTGCGGTTTTACCCAGTCAACACCTCTTCCCAAAATGCGTCCTGGGATCCGGATATATTTTTATCAGATATCGGATTGATAGATCTTGGAGTTGCCTTCAAGAAAATCCTGGATTTACGAGCCCAACCTAAAAATTATGAAATTGAAATCAATCGGTTTAATCTTAACCAGCAAGCGCAGCTCCTGCGAACGATGTTTCTTAAAAAGAAACGGCTGCGCTTTTCTACAGTTGCCAGTATCCTGGAGGATCGGATTGAAGTAGTCGTGACCTTTTTAGCGATTTTAGAGATGGTCAGAACCGGTGAACTCCGTGTTTCTCAGAAAACCTTGTATGGTGAAATTTACCTTACTCAAATTCAAGTGAAAGATAATCATGTTGTCGCAAACGCATAGGATTGTCCAGGCGCTGCTGTTTACGGCGCAGGAACCGCTAACCCAATCCCAGGTCGAGCTTTGCCTTCAGGAGAAGGTCAATCTGGATAACATTATTACCGAGATCAGTGATTATTTCGAACAGGAAAAAATGCCGATTTGGATTCAGAAGATAGGTCAGGGATACCGAATCATGACCCGGGCGGAGTACGAATCCTGGATTCGACGTTTGTTTCAGGATGATGGCAATGTCCGCTTGACCCGGGCGGCATTGGAAATCCTGGCGATCATTGCCTATAAACAGCCCATTACCCGCAGTGAAATAGATGCCATTCGAGGAGTTAGCAGCTATTTGAAAACCCTTCTTGATAAAAAATTGATCGAAGTCAGGGGGCGTCAGAATGGCCCGGGGAGACCGCTATTATATGGGACTACTTCTCATTTTCTCGAATATTTCGGGCTTAATTCGATTCAGGATTTGCCGAGTTTGAAGGAAGTTGAAGATGTAGTGAACGTCGGAATTAGTGAGAATGATGAAGAGGAACATGCGGATCAATAGGTATCTGGCACTATGTGGTCTCGGTTCCCGACGTAAATGTGAACAATATATTCTTGAACGGCAGGTTTCGGTTAATGACACTATTGTAACCAGTTTGAATGCACTGATTTGTCTCGGTGATCGGATTAAGTTTAAAGGGAAATTGGTTCAGCCGCAGGAATATATCTATCTGTTGTTGAATAAACCTAAAAATGTAATTACTTCATTATCGGATGATCAGAAAAGGATGCATGTCGGAAGGTTAATTCCTTGCCAATATGCGGTCAAACCCGTCGGTCGCCTGGATCGCAATACCACCGGGGTATTATTATTGACCAATGATGGGGAGTTGCATTATCGGTTAAGTCATCCGAAATTCCAGATTCCCAAGATTTATCGGGTGGTTTTAAATCGTTGTCTAACCGCTGATAATATTCAGATAATTGAACGGGGTGTCCGCCTGGAAGAAAAAAAGATGACTCGGGTTAAGGTAATTGAAATCAAAAATTCCATAGATCAGACGGAACTGATTCTCGAATTGAGAGAGGGCATTAATCGTGAAATTCGGCGTCTGTTTCAGGTGCTGGGGATTAAGGTGACTGAACTGGAGCGGATCAAGTTTGCCGGTATCAGTGCCGTAGGTTTAGAACCCGGGCAATGGCGATTTTTGACGGTGGATGAGGTGAACTCGCTGAAGACTCAGTGTCAATTAGTTTAATCAAGGAATAAGTTTGTTTTTAGGGGATTTAAAATTAAATTTACGCGCTTTTTGAACGGTGATAGATGGGAATAATTGTCGCAATTGATGGACCAGCAGGTTCCGGTAAAAGCAGTACCGCACGGGAAGTCGCCCGACGGCTTGGTTTCACTTATATTGATACTGGGGCAATGTATCGCAGTGTAACCCTGGCAGCCATTCGCCAAAAAATTGATGTTCGGGATGAGCCAAAGGTCACACAGATTGCCGAACAAAGCCGGATTCGGTTCAAGTGGATCAACGGTCGCTACTGTACCTTTTTAAATGGTGAAGATGTCAGCGAGGCAATTCGTTCGAGTGCGGTTGCCAAACTGGTCAGCCCGGTTAGCACTATTCCGGGAGTGCGCCAGATAATGGCTAACCGTCAGAGGCAGCTGGCTCAGGATGATAATATCGTCATGGAAGGTCGGGATATCGGCACCAATGTTTTTCCCCATGCGAATTTCAAGTTCTACTTAGATGCTGACATCCGGGTACGGGCGAAACGGCGGGAAAAGGATTATCACGGACTGGGTCAGCATCTGACTCTCGAACAGATTGTCGGCGAATTGGCAAAGAGAGACCAAATTGATTCTTCCCGCCAGCATTCCCCATTAAAAAAAGCCGAAGATGCGATTACGATTGACACCACCCATCTAACCTTTAAGGAACAGGTCACTAAAATCGTGAAATTGATTCAACAATAATCTTTTTCAGAGCATTGGGAATTTACTTTCCAATCGAGAGCAGAGGATAATATTAACCCAAAACCCAAGGAATTTATTTTATGACCGAGGAAGAGAAAACATTAACCCCTAACCCTTCAGAGAGTGACGAAACCAATTCGGACCCCATCTCTTCTGAAGAACAGCAAGCTGAAAGAGTTTCAATTGATCTCAATATTGCAGAAATGAAGGTCAGAGAACCGGTAGATGAGGAAGTAACTATCGAAGGCAATTACAAGACCGAGGTAGTGAGCAGTGGTCCATTATCTGAAGAAATTCGGGTGATTGACATCAAGGATTTGCACAAAATCAAAGAAAACAAACATCAGGATCAGGAAAAAGTATATGAGAGTTCATTGAAAAATTTATCCGAGGAACAGCGTGTTATTGGCTCGATTGTTTCAATCAGTGATAATGAAATCATGATGGATGTTGGCTTTAAATCCGAAGGGATTATTTCGCGCGATGAATTTGAAGAGGGTGAGACACCCAAAATTGGTGACCAGATCGAAGTTTTTGTGGATGTATTGGAAGATGAAGAAGGTCAAATGAGACTTTCCAAACGCAAAGCCGATTTCATGCGGGTTTGGGAACGTGTGCGGGATGTCTATAACAACAAAGAAAATATTGAAGGTCGGATCATCAACCGCATCAAGGGTGGAATGGTGGTTGATATTATGGGCATTGACGCCTTTTTACCCGGCTCGCAGATTGACATCCGTCCGGTAACCGATTTTGATTCGTATGTTGGTAAAACTTTTGAATTCAAGATCGTTAAACTCAACGATCTACGCAAGAATGTCGTCCTAAGTCGTAAAGAAATCCTGGAGGAGAGCATGAAGGAAAAACGTGAAGATCTGCTCTCTAAGATTAAAATCGGCGATGTCTTGAAAGGGCGCGTCAAGAATATTACCGACTTTGGTGTTTTTATTGATCTGGGTGGATTGGATGGTCTGTTACATATTACCGATCTTTCCTGGGGCCGAGTCAATCATCCTAAAGAAGTTGTTAAAATAGACGACGAATTGACGGTCAAGGTCATAGATTATGATCCCGAAAAGCAGCGGGTATCTTTGGGATTAAAGCAGCTGACGCCGCATCCCTGGGAGGGAGTTGAAGAGCGCTATCCGGTTGGTTCAATAATCAAAGGTAAAGTAGTAAATATTGCGAATTATGGCGTATTTGTGGAATTGGAAAAAGGAGTCGAAGGTCTGATCCACATTTCGGAAATATCCTGGACCCAACACATTAAGCACCCCTCGGAAGTCTTTAGTCTGGGTGAAGAGATTGAAGCCAAAGTCCTTAATATTGATACCGAAGAGCGTAAAATTTCGTTGGGTTATAAGCAGCTTGAACCCGATCCCTGGCAGAGTATCGAGGAGACTTACGTTCCGGGTTCGATTCACAAAGGCATTGTCCGCAATCTCACACCCTATGGTGTTTTTGTGGAATTGCAGGAAGGGATTGACGGCTTTGTACACATTTCTGATTTGTCCTGGGTAAAAAAATTTCGTCATCCCCGCGAAATGTTTAAACGAGGCGATGAAATTAATGTTAAAATCATGGAGGTTTCCAAAGAGAATCGCCGGATTACGTTAGGTGTAAAACAGATTGAAGAAGATCCGTGGCCCATGATTCAGGACCTTTATGCGGAAGGCTCTATCGTTACGGGTGAAGTAGCTAAAATCACTGATAAGCTGATAATCGTTAATCTGGAGCATGAGGTTGAGGGCATTGTGCCAATTGGTCAAGTACCTAAGAAGGATCGGAAAGACCTGAGTAAAGTAATCAAGATTGGTGAGCAGCTGGAATTAAAGGTTCTGGAGGTCAATAAAAACGACAAGCGGATTATCCTCTCCCGCGAACAGGCAATACCCCAGGAGCCGAAAGATGAGGTCGAAGCTTACATGATGAAACAGCCGAGTCCGGTGGATAAGATTGAGATTCCCGAAGAAATCCGGGAAAAGATCGCCGTTGCCGAAAAGGTTGAGCCCCAGGTTAAAGTAACAAAACCAAAGAAGGTGACGAAAAAGGCAACTGTTAAAAAGGTCAAGCAAGTAAAGCCCAAAGTCGTTCAGAAAGAGGAAACGGTAGAAAAGAAGCCGGTAAAAAAAGGTGCAAAAAAGTTAGCCAAAGCCACTAATGTTAGCAAGGAAGCTAAGACCACAGCTAAGAAAGCCGTTAAAAAGGTTGAGAAAGAGTTAGCCACCAAACCCAAAAAAGTATCCAAAGGCTCAAAATCGGGCAAAAGTGCCAAAGCGGCATAAGCCTGACTCTCTCGATAACCGATAGCGAAAATATAGGGGCTTGTAAATAATAAGCCCCTGTATTATTTTCAGTTAGTTAAAATTTCAAAGTGCGAGATTGAAAAATGGCTAAAGAAACTTTTTTATCGAATGCGGGCAGCAAGTTTAAAGATTGGTTTTTAAAAAATCCAGGCATGAAGATCACAATTTTATTGTTTGCGGTACTCGTCTGGTTTTTTATAATTCTTGGTAATCAGTACAATTATACGATCAATACGACTTTGGAAATTCGCAATCTCGAAGAGGGCAAGACCCTCAAGGAAAAACTACCGAAGACGATTCAGGCAAACTTCTATGGCAAGGGGCTTGATCTTTTTTATCTGCTGATTTCGTCAAAATCCTCGTTTAAATTTGTGCTCGATATTGAAAATATTCACTGGTTTTATGATTTTCATCTCAATGAATATTATGCCGATAATCCGGAGAAAATCATTCTGCCGCGGAATGTAAATGTTTATTTTAATCGGATTGAGTATCCGGAATCTCTCAGGGTCGAGCTGGATCGGCTTGATTTTGTGAAAATTCCGGTTCGCTATCAATTAGACATTAAGACCGATCCGGGTTATATCACAGTTGGTAATCCGGTTGTGATTCCCGATAGTGTAATTGTGAGCGGACCGCGAACTTATGTAAAAAAGTACAAAGAGGTCTATACGCGCAAGTTTAGTGCCCGGAATATTACCGCTCCGGTCGAAACGGATTTGGATTTAGTAATATCTGAAGCCGATAACATTGAGGTTTCGCGGCGTAAAATTCATCTGTTTCAGGCGGTTGAGCAGATCGGGGAAGGGATTGTGACCAATATTCCGGTCGGATTAATAGGAGTGCCCGCAGGGATTACAGTTCAAGTTGCACCTTCGGAAGTATCGCTTACTATTTCAGCCGCTGTAAGTTGGTTGAAAGATGTTCAACCGGAAAATATTAAAATTTATTTTGATTTTAATAAAAATTGGCGGGATGGAGAAAGCTATTATACTCCGACTGTCGAACTTCCTCCGGGAATTATCAGCTGGAGCGAAATGATGCCGCGGCAAATTGAAGTGAGAATTATTCGGGAGAGTAATTACTAAGTGACAATTTTGGGAGTTGAAACCTCGTGTGATGAAACGTCGGTAGCTATTTTGGCGGAGCATGTGGTGTTGGTGAATTTAGTCAGTTCGCAATCCCTTCACCAGCAATTTGGTGGAATTGTTCCGGAATATGCCTCGCGGGAGCACCTACGAATCATTCAAAACCTGACCACTGAAGCCCTAACAAAATCGGGCTTAACGATTCAAGATATGGATGCGATCGCGGTGACTCGGGGACCAGGCTTGATGGGCGCTTTACTGGTCGGTCTGAGTTTTAGCAAGGGGCTGGCTTACGTCAGTGGTAAACCGCTAATCGGGGTCAATCATGTCGAAGGTCATATCATGGCCAACTTTTTAGACCACCCGAATCTTAAATTTCCCTTTCTCGGTCTGTTAGCCTCTGGTGGGCATACTTTACTGGTTAATGTTCAGAATTTTCAGGAATATGAAATCTGGGGGCGCAGTTTAGACGATGCCGCGGGAGAGGCATTTGATAAAGCCGCCCGGATATTACAGTTGGGATTTCCAGGTGGTCCACTAATAGATCAGTTAGCGGCTACTGGTAATCCGGAGTTTTATCCTTTCCCGCGGGCAAAGACCGAGCGTGAAAATCAGGATTTTAGCTTCAGCGGATTGAAAACCGCTATGCTCTATTTGACGAGACAAAAGGGCAATGATTGGGTTCAGAAGCATCTTGCTGATCTGTGCGCCTCTTACCAGGAAGCTATTATTGATGTGTTGCTGACCAATACCCTGAATGTTGCCCGGCAAAGAAATGTACACCGGCTGGTGTTAGCCGGTGGAGTTGTGGCAAATTCGCGGTTGAGAGCGGTTTTTCAAAACGCTGCGCTACGGGAAGGTCTGGAGATTTATTTTCCATCATTAAAATATTGTACCGATAATGCCGCCATGATTGCCTATACCGGGGCGGAGCTGTATAAACGTCAGCAATTCTCATCCTGGGATATTTCAGCGATTCCTAACCTCCCTCTGATTGCTAATAATTAATGCGGCATTTTACGATTCAATTTCAGAATTTAAATCTGTGGATTCTGTTGATCTTTGGTATATCTGCGGTAATTTTGTTTTTGATACTACGTAAAAGTGATCGAATAGCCGAACGTTGGCAGCGGGTTCTATTGCTGATCCGCTTTTTGATTTTATTATTGATATTAATTATTATTGTTAAACCAATTGTAAAATGGACCTCAGTCCGGCAGCTCGATCCGGAAATTAAAGTCTTTGTAGATCAATCTGCCAGCATGCTGAAACACGAGCATATCTCGCGGGATTCGCTGATCACTTTAGTTGATCAACTTCAATCTGAATTTCAAAAACGGGGATTCGGAGTTGTAATTTATCCCTTCAGCAGTAAGCTTGCCGATAATCCGATATCAATGAAGGAGCTGCAGTTTAATCAAGATGGGACCGATCTGTCAAAGGTTCTTAATAAGGGAATTCGTCAATCCGCGGATATTAATGTCAGTGCCGGTGTTCTAATTACCGATGGTGTATCCACTCAGGGCGAAGACCCAATATTGATGGATATTCAATCTGATTTTCC